>ERZ808278.1074-NODE-1074-length-12943-cov-3.391061_pt1 | contig 12943 bp, 21 predicted proteins | sample MGYA00521239_ERZ808278 | MGnify/ENA primary metagenome ERZ808278 (study PRJEB31516, sample SAMN03275600) | gut metagenome | biome: mammalia-associated habitat; material: feces | host: Papio cynocephalus | place: Kenya | collected 2012-07-17 ... | reverse complement strand
TTATATGGTAGTTATCTCTTTGTTTTTGTTTAATCTCAGACCATTGATATATCTTATCTTTATTTTCAGTAACTTTCATACGAGTATGATAAAGCTTTTCTGTTAAATAAAGTTCTACACCGTGGATATATTTAATTCCTTTTTGGTTACAATACTCTTTTTTTGATGTCCAATTATATAAAACACCTTAAATGACTAGCCATGCTCACTAGATGCCAAACTATTCATTCCATGCTCAACCGCCCAATCTACATATCGTTCAAATTTTGTAGTCGAATCAAGTAATGAATAGTCAGAGTGCAAATGAATGAGCGTATAATTGTTAGTCATTTAATCACCCCCTTTTTTTAAATAACAATAAAAATTTACACTAATTTATCATAAGATATATTTTTAACATTGTATCTTTTTAATGTTTGAATATTAGACTTGTAGAAAGAGATTTGAGCTTCGTTGCTGTTGTTTTTATGTTGTTTTGTACTATAAGAACCTACATTATGATAATTACTTTTATCAATATAATAGATAGAAATTTTATCAGAAAAATATACACAATATAGAGTACCATCATACTCATTTTTGACCTGTTGAATTCTAATTTTATAAGAATCAACAAACCTATTTCTATATGATACGAAATCACAATCAAAATTTTGACTGATAATTTCTTTTATAGTTTTGTCAGAAATCTTATTTGTTTGTTTTCTTACTATAGAAGATTGAATCATGATATTCTTATGTATATATTTTGGCATATATTCTTGTACAATTTTTCTTGACAAGATGTTTAATTTTCTTGTAGATAATTGATTGATATTATTAATATACTTTACCATTTTCATGAGATTCTATCCTTCCTTTTGCAATTTCAAAATATTTTTTGTCCTTTTCAATCCCAATACAATTTCTATCAGTATTTAATGCAGCAATTATGGTGCTTCCAGACCCCATGCAATTATCTAATACAGTCATATCTTCATTAGTGTAAGTCTTAATTAGATATTCTAGCAATGCTATTGGTTTTTGAGTAGGGTGTAACCTCTCTCTTGGATTATCCCTTGAAAACCTTAGTAGTTGTGTAGGATGTCGTGTTCCATCATCATGGTATTCTAAAGGTTTTGTTTTTATTTTACCAGCTTGAGTTTCTGAAAATCTTGCATTGTCACCAATTTTATTAGTAACTAATCTACCAGTATGTTTATGTTTTTGCGGGTTATATATTGGTTGTTCTTTGTAAAATACCATAATATTTTCAATAGTTTTGCCACACCTACGTTTAACCTGAAAAACATTTGTTAATCGTTCTTTCTCCCAGTACCAATCATAACGATACTCTTTTTCGTTAGATAAACGCAAATGTGAGGAAAATGGTTCTTGCCCAAATAATACGATTGCAGAATTTGGCTTACAGATTCTATGATAGCATTTCCATAATTCTCTATGTGGAATTAACCTATCCCAATAACACGGTGTAGTATTAAACGGTAAATCTGCTAGAACCATATCAATACTATTATCTGGAATTGTATCCATTACATCAATACAATCCCCTAAAAATAATTTATACATTTTATTTACCCTCCTTTCACATAATATTTTATCATATCTAAAGTGAAAAAGCAAGGTATTTTTTACCTTGCTTTTTGTATTATTATAACTGGTCACATTCAGATATATCTTTAATTTTGGGGATAGTATCTAATACATCTTGTCTATTACACAATAAATTTTTCTTTACTGTTTCAGAATAATTTATGTTACAATTTTTCTCCCAAGAAAATTGTTGATACAATTCTTCATTGGTAGAATAGATTCTTCTACTTGCATAATCATACATTAACTTGCAAGATTTTCCTGCTGCTTGTGTAGGTCTATCTTTAATAATCTGACATTCAACAGAATATCCTTCTTCGTCATCTTTAAGACGTTTAACCGCAATAAGTCTATGACATGAATTTGAGAGTTCGGACGCACCATGAAGTGAATAAATATCAAGGTCTTCACCTGTTGCAACCTTTTTAGGATGAGCAACACATGATACATTAACAGCATGGTTATTAGTAAAATTCATTAACCGCATAATAAATTTCTTTTGTTGTTCGTATTTATTATCTACACCTTTTGAAGTAAAATCAATGGTCATTAAATTATCGATAACAAAAGTATCGCAATTATATTTTCTATAAGCTGTTTCCATGGCTTCTAACAATGCATCCTCTGACGTTGCTAACTCATTTTCTGACGAATACAAAATTATACTATCATGATAATGTTTACGAATTGCATTTTCAGCTTCATCGGTAACTGTAAATGCTTTACGAGTACTTCTTTCACTGTCCCATACCCTTAAATGATTTAGACCAGCCAAGGGGGACATGACCCAATCTAATAATTGTCCTTCGGCTAATTCGCCGCTAAATACAAATACACGATGCCCTTGTTCTATTGGAGCAATAATTGATACTAAATTACACAATGAACTTTTCAAGATGTTACTTTGTTAGTTCGTTATACTGACAAAGAGAATAAAATTCTTTTCTATATATTTCTATATAGTTCTGACTATATCTTTATCCGTTCTGGATACTCTCTATTTTGAGTTACTTAACTCTACTCCTATTAGTAGGATAGTCGATGAACGTCATGTAAACGCTGCTGATTGCCCATTGTTACTACACTTAGAATTTAACCATATGCAATACTATTATTTATTTCTGTTTTCACAACCTTTTAATAATAAGGTATAATAGCCTTTAGGGTATTCCAGCAATTAAGAGAAATTTTTCATACACATTTCTGTGTAAGGTGGCAAAGCTTTTGTAAACCACTTCCCGGTTTTCCTGTGTAAATTGTAAAGCAAGACATTAAGTTACCAAAAAGAATATCATCCATTCCTTTCAGTCCCGTTGATACCTTTTTCATATCCTTGACATCGGAAATCTCGCAGTCCATTAAATATTTAAGGTTTTTGGCAGGGATTTCTTCTGCTCTGTTAATAAGTTCAATAAGTCTTTGTTTTCCGCAAGCAAGAAGTATGTTGTTTGCATCAGTCTTTCTGATGCCTTTTCTTCCAAATTGTTCATAATAATTCTCAACCATTTCTTCGTCTTCTGGTGTTGGTTTGACAATTTTACATCGGTATTCACCTATTCTTGGAATTACTTTTTCTAAGCCCTCTTGCCCTGCCTTATCATTGTCAAAATAAAGAATAATTGTTTTAAAATTTTGTAAAAAATCGTAGTTAAATTCTAACCATGATGTTGATGTTGCACCGTCTGGAATAGAACATACGTTTGTATACCCTGCTTCAATAACAGACAAACAATCCACATGACCCTCGACAACTGTAAGTGGCTCTAAGTAGTTCAATTTTTTTATATTATATAAAATTGGAACAGTTCCAGCACCCTTTTGCCACCAGTTTTTTGCTTCACCTTGCTTCAATTTATGACCAGCACGATATTTTACAGCAAGAAGTTTATTGTCTAGGTCACGATGTTCAAATGCGACATTCCCACGTACATCTTCTTTTACTTCTGCATATTCAACAGTTTCCTTACTAATACCTCGTAATCCAAGATACTTAATTACGCCATTCTCTGTAGGTTCATGTTCTGGATGTGGATATTTATATTCTGCGAACCAATCTGTTTTGTCGTTTTGAAAAGGTTTATAACCATATGTGTTTACCTCTATATGTGCCATACGGAACAGTTCATTTAACGCTTCTTTATACGTTTTCTTTTGTTCTACTAAAACATTTAATATGCCATAAGTCTTGAAACATCCAAAACACTTAGCATAACATTTCTTTTTATTCCAAACAAAAGATGGTGTTTTTTCTTCATGAAATGGGCAACAACATTTTCCGTTTTCAAAATGAATGTGTAAATGGTTTTCTATAATAGGAATAGCATCATCACCAATAGTAGTAATAGCTTCTTGAATTAGTTCGTAAAATTTTTCTGTTTCCATTTTGTATATGTTCCTTTCTACTAAATGTCACACAGTTCATTTCTGCCTAAACAACACCAGTTATTACAAAAGAATGTATCTTTTTTTGCATCGTATGTAATTGTATTTCTAATTTCTTCTACTGTATTTGCAAACCATTCTAATGTTTCATACATGTCTTTTTCATTAAAATCTATATATACAGGTTCACCTCTTAACATATTAAATATCAAAATATCAGGTAATTTGTTGTATATATTTTTTAATGCATAGGCATACAAGTATAGTTGCCTTGAATATTGCCCCTTCTGTTTTTTTTGCTCTTGTGGTCTAATACTATCAATTTATCTTCGTTATCTTGAAACACCAAATCTATCACACCTGTTATAGAAAATGGTTCTATATCTTTTATAGAATATCGAAAATTAAACTTTCTTTCTACGTCAATTATTTTTTTGCAATTAGGAATACCAGTGAAATCTTCTAAATATGAACGATACCCATTATAATAGATATTATACATATCTTTTCTAAAACCATTTCCCATATTTAATACTGTATTACTAAGAACATTTTTATCATATTTGTTTTCAAAATATTCTAAAAGTTCGTTTTGTTGCAATACTCCATTTTCATATTTTTCCATAAGTTTATGCATAAATAATCCAGATTCAGTGACTCCATGACTATCTGGTATTTCTTCGTTTAAATATTTACGCATATAAGATAAAGGACACTCAATATATCTTGTTATTTTACTATATGAATACTCTTCCAAATAAACACCTCTTATGAATAATGGGTGGTGACTATTTCACCACCCATTATTATTTAGTATATACTATCTGTTTATATTGTTTGTCAGACTAGAACGGACAGTCATCCTCTGAGGCCTCAGAATCAATAACAGGATTTACATCTGGTTCTTCTTCTGAAATATTGTCATTATTATCGTTATTTGAAGAATTACTATTTCTACCTAAAAATGTGAATCCTTCTACGATAAAAAAGATATTCTTTTTTTTCTTGTTATTGCTGTCAGTCCAATAATTTTCATCATATCGTGCCGTTACTGCAATCTGTTGACCTTTCTTTGCATATTGTACTAAATTTTCTGCCGTTCTATTCCAACACTGAAAATCAGGGAATACAGCTTGACTTTCTCTGTCTGCACCTCTATAAATATTAGCAGCCAATGTAAAATTACAAACTTTTGCTTCGCCAGCCTGTTTTAATTCTGGGTCTGCTGTTAATCTGCCAATAAAATTAAAAGAATTTCCCGCACTCATATTTTAATCTCCTTTATTATATTTTGTATATAGATATTTAACCAATATTATTCAATGCTTCAATTACTCTTTTAGCAACATCAACATCTTTAATAATTCTGTAATCTGCAACTGCCACGCCTTTATCATTCTTAACGAACTTTTTAATAGTTGTTGCAATTTCATTTCTAATAACCTTTGTTACTTCTGCATCTTCGCATGTTTCCAACATAGTATCGATAATGTTCTTAATGTCTTTGATATATTCATTAATATTTTCATCACATGATACATCTTCAGATTCAGAAGTAACTTTAACTACTTCTTCATTTTTAACACCGCTATTTGCCCACTTAATAAGATTTTCACCATCTTGTTCTGTCAGTGGCTTTTCTACAGTTCTACTATTAAATAGTTGTGTATTATCTTTATCAGCAGAGGCTACATGAGTTTGATTATCAATCATAAAACAACATGTAAATTCATAGTCAAATCCATCACGCATTTCAGAACCTAATCCTAACTTACGGACAGTTTTCTTTCCGTTAGAATCTGTATCAATTTCCCAACTCGTTTTTCCTCTCGCACAGCAAATAATATGCGCTTTAGAATTTACGAGTGTTCTTTTGAATTCGTTCCAAATTGGTGTAATTTTAGCCCAATCTTTAAATTGACCTCCTGCTTTTTGTTGCTGTGCTTTTGCACTATCCCATGCAGGTGTAGCTGAATCAATAATAATAATAGGTTCAACACCGTTAATAGTTTCTTTTTTTGCAGTATATTCAATCCATTCAATATAAAATTGTGTAGTAAAATCTTCTTGCTTTAAATCTTGGTTTTTTTGCGGATAAATATTATAATGAAAATCATCTGCATAATATCTTCCACGGCTACCTTCTGTATTGAACATGATAATTTTAGGTCTAGTACCTCTAATTCTTTCAAGTTCATCTGCCATACCAGTAGCAAGTCTAAGAGAACTATAAGATTTACCAGAACCACTTGTCCCTGTCAAGAAAACCTTTACATATACGTCGTCTTTTTTTGCTTCCGTTGAATCAAAACTAATATTTCTTCTCATTTTATTTCTCCTATTCTGTTACGTCTTGATTATTATTCTTTCTGTCATTTTCTTCTCTTCTTCTAGCTCTACAGTCAAGACAACGAAGCGGAATTTTACCAAAACGATTTACATAATATGCAATATCATCATCTGGTGTAATAAACATTTTTCCACAATCCTTACAAATTTTATAGCACACATGTCTATAAGGAGCATAATCACGCTTAATTGTTTGCTGATTTGTAGAAAAATCATTTTCATTTTCTACCGATACATTAATTGTGTTTTCTGTCATAGTGTTGTCACCTCAAATAAATTTATTTTACAATAATTATTATATCATTATTTCTTATATTTGTCAATAAATATTTTATATCCACTTTTCTGGAATTAGCACTTTCCAATGATTATACCAATTCTGATGTACAATGTAATTACATTGTCTATTATATAATAATGCTTTTCTGCTTTTGTCTATATTATCAGGTGGTTTTGGAATGAATACATCTTCTTCCTCGGTTTCACAACCGTACCAAACTTTTCCATCTTTTACATGCAATTCGTTTATAGGATTTTCATTTAAAATTTTACTAAATGCTTTAAGATATTTTCTTCTTTCCATCTCATTAAAACCTTTAATTTTTAAATACCGACAAGCATCACGCATAGACCAATCCTTTTCAGAAAGTCCTAACTCATACATTGCACAAGTATGTTTATAATGGATATACTTTTCACAATCTTCATATGTAGAATAAACTTCATTCCAAGTAGAATATTTTTCATTTCTGTTGGCAGTAATACTATTAATTCTACTTCTTCCAAAAAAGCCGGGTTCATGTGATAAAAATTTTTCTGTTAAGATGTAATCTTTGCCATCTTTTTTAGTATTATAATCTATATAGAATACATTTTTATAAGAAATTGGTACAAGCCATTCTTTTAATAGATATTCATATACAAATTCTTTATTCCTCCAATCAATAATCATATCTTTGCTTTCTGGATAATTCCAATGTTCTTCACGGGTATATGGCGCATGAGAACTATGTTTAAATTCTTTTTGGGATACACGGCATTGTACCTGTCGAACTTCATAATAAGGTTTCCCGTTTATATAAGTTTCAACATTTGGCACAATTTCTACTAATCCATTATCAGTAGTATCATACACGCATACTGGTCTAACATTGTTATCTACATAAGTTGATGCGCTTCCATAAACGCAGTTATCGGGAACATAGAAAATTTTATTTTTACAAATATTTTTCATTATAAACACCCACCACAACATCCGTGTGGTATATTTTCATTAATACATTTTACAATTTCTTTTCTGTATTTTTCAAAACTGTCCGGCAACATAATATCCCAATCACCTGTTATAATATGCTCTTCATGATTTTCGTCAATAAATACATCACCTTTTGAAAACAAGCTACCTTCATGAAAGCTGACTTTATTACCATTGATTTCTAATGTTAATATACCATTACACAAATTTGGAAAGTTTCCACTATAAGAGATGAATTTTACATTACTTTCATTCATAGTCTAACCTCTAAAATTTTATTTTTATTTACCATTTTTCTTCGTATGTCATTTCAAAAATATCAGACTTACAAGGATAATATTCGCCATCTACCCCTTTAATAATATAATCATTAGTTGATATATGCATATTTCCTTCTAGCGTATTAATATACAAAGAATAAATTACTGCATCACCTAACCTAGATGTTATAATACATATATTTTCATTACAAAAAGATTTAATTTCATCCAAATTATCTCCTGTATATTGTACAGCTTCAACAACCAATGATTTCTTTTGATAATATTTTACCATTGTTTTACTCCTATCTATTTTACTATTTATATCATATATCTTAGTATATATTTAATTACATCTATAGTCCATCCATCTCCGCACATATTATATACATGAGTATCTGCTACATTCATTTTATACCAATCAGGAATTGTTTGCAACTTCCTATATTCATTTGGCGTAAGTCTTCTAACTTTGCCGTTTACATAAATTTTTACATGTCTATTTCCACCTCTACAAGCTGTTAATGTTGGACTTTTGAAATTTATTGAATATACTCTTTTGTTGTAATCATGACCACTTACATCCAGTCTTGCACACAACCTCTTATCGTTACCATAATATTCAAATTGTTTATTGTAAAAATATTTTTCTTCAACTTCCTTATCTAAAATATCTTTTATTACTAATTTATTATGTGAGGTTGGTTGTTGAAAATCTATGTTTGTCCAATAGTTTCTAATTCTGTTTTGAGCTGAAAATAATCCACTGTCTATACAAACCCTTTCAACGTTTAATATTTTATCTATTATATCTAAATCACTTTTGTTATTATTTACATTTTCACATAAAAATTTAACATTTGGATTATTATGTTTTTTATCCAATTCAATATGTCGGCGCATTTGTAGAACATACCAGAAACACCATCTAATCCTTTATTATAATCTGGTCTGTCTGCGCAACAAATAGATAAAGAACGACACACAAAACCAAACATAATTATATCTATTCTAGGAATATTATTTAGAAAATCTTCTGTAATATTATATAAATTGCCAATTTGAATCGTATTAGGGAAATTATCCATTGTAACTTTTATAGAATTTTTATCAATTTCAGAAGCATAATATTTATTTATATTTACACCAAGTTCTTTTAATGCAATTTGACCACAACTCATTCCATCACACAAACTTAAACAATTCATAATATCCTCCTTTAATATAATGTCTATATATATTATATCATATTAATTCAGGTTGTCAACAAAAAAAATAAAAGACAGGGAAATACTTCCCTGTCTAAATATATTTGTTTATTTTATAATATATACATCTGCATATCTTACACCAAGTCTAAGTGCTTCACTATGCGAACTTACACAAACATCAATTCTGTTCCCCTTTATAGCTCCACCTTTATCATCGCAACGATATTGTTTGCCGTTAATAGAAATAGTAGAACCTAATGGAATTACTCTGCTGTCTACAGCAACAGAAGTATATGGTGTTAACTTTCTGCCAGAAGCTGTAATTCCTTTAGTATTCCCACAGCATTTTTTACATGGGCAATAATAAGAAATTCTAAACCTACCTAAATATCTTTTATTGTTTGAAGAATTATATCTAGCAGCTTCCACCTTAACTTGTTGATTATACACTTGTGTTAATTCGACAAATTGATTGCTTAAATTTTTATATGTATCATTCGCATTCGTATATAATACTTTCGCAGACTGGATAACATAATGGTCTTCTTCCCCACCGTTGTTTCTAATTAATTCAGCGTGTGAATGTGCATTATTCATAAAATTTTTGCATTCTTGCATCTGCTGTTGAATAGAATTTAATTCGGCTTTAATTTCACTAGAAGACATATTATCGGCAGCAAAAGCTGTTGTATATAACATTGACACACACAAACCCGACATAATTAAAAATTTTACTTTATTTTTGATATGCATTTAATTTTACCTCTTTCTAACTTTCGTTACTATTCTTTACGCTATTCTTATTAGCAATTATTAAAATTGCTTTTTATCCGTTGCATATAGAAATCGCTTCTACGATTAGAAATTAGCATCTCAGCCAATTTCTTGCTATATTTTTACAAATATAGTAGAACTAAACTCATGTTGGCTACATGAGACAAACGATTAATAATATTTACAACAATATTTGTTTTGCAAAACTATTTTATTTTATTTTATATTTGTTTAAATGAACATAATCACATCCTATCTTTATTATTAGTAGCTACATTTATATTTTAACACACATATTACCATATGTCAATTTAATCTTTTATTAATATATTAGTATATTTTAATAATGTGTTTAATTCAACGGCTATCTTTATCGTGTACCACCCACTACCTTTAGGTAGTGGGTGGTACACGATAACTAATAAAATTTTTCAGAAAGTTTTATTTTCATAATGATTGATAGTCTTTGAATCGATATATTTTTTAACATTATTTACACAATCAGAACATACCTCTGAATAATAAATTGCTTGGTTAGATGATTGATTTGTGGGTCTATCTTTGAAATCTATTATAATAGAATATATATCTTTGTTGCAATTTGTTTTTATTTGGTTTCCGCAAATATCACAAAAATATTTAGTCATTATGATTCACCTTTTGTTATTTAATCTTCTTAAAAACCATGATTGGTTCTTTGTTCTTAATTTCGCCCTTTTCGTTGTTATAAGCCATTCCATATTGTTTTTTGAGAATTGTCATATCGAAAGTTTCTACATATTCAAAACCAGTAACCATGCTAAACGCTCTAAAGAAATCATCAAAACAAGTTTCTTTCTTAGACAAGTTTTTAATGTTAATCATTGCACAACCACCAACTTTAAGATATGTGTAAGTATTTATTACTGTTGGTTCTACAAACCACATAACCCAATTATGATAATTATTATAATTAAGTGTGTCTGCGCTATCATCATCTGAATACTTTTCAAGATTAAAATACGTCGGCGAAATAAAAGAAACATCAAACATATTGACTAAAGAAGGTATAAATACTTCGCTACCTTGGCAATATAACCTACAACGTTGATTGTTCATAAGTTGATTGTTGTCTTTTAGCCACCGATAATAAGCTTTAAGCTGTGATATTAGCTTTACGTTCGGTTCAAACCCACAGTAATTATGACCGCTTAAAAGAACAGCTGACATTCTTGAACCAAATCCAGCACTGGTATCAAGGCAATTAAGCTGCCCATATAAGTTATATCGTTCGTAGATTTCTTTTGCGGTTCTTACGGGAAAAATTGCCACTTTTCTTACCCAAGACATAGAATTGCGTAAACAAGATTTAACGTTTTGAATTTCATTACCTGTAAAGAACTTGGGTTTTGATTCGATGTATGTAAGAATCTTTTCCATAAGTTCATCAGATTCAAGGCATTGCATAGGTGAAATCTTTGTTTTCTTACCACAGCACTCAAATATACATTCCTCAAAAAACTGATTTAATACCTTGGTAAGTTTTCCTCATCCGTTCTTGAAGGAATCAATATCTTTAAGAAGGTCTGCGTCAGAATACTTCTTAAAGATTTCACTTCTATGTTTTTCTAAATAGTTCATCTATCACTGCTCCCAAATCCATTTATTCCACGATTTCCACCGTCTGAAAGTTCTGTAACTTCTTCTAACTTCATTTGATGAAATGTTCTAACTTCCATTTGTGCAATCTTATCACCCTTTGATACCCTATAGGCATCATTTGTAGAGTTATGAAGAGCCACAATCACATCTCCTCTATACTGGTTGTCAATGACTCCTCCAACTGGGAAAATACCTTTAGAAGCAAGCCCAGAACGTTGTAAGATTCTCAAATATACACCATCAGGCTCTTCAAATGCAAGACCTGTAGAAATCTTTCCTACTGTATGCGGTTCTATAACCATATCTTCATCTGCATATAAATCAGCACAAGTATCACATTCTGTTGCGTATGTTGGTTCTTTTGCTGTTTTGGTAAGTCTTTTATAGTGTACATTAATTTTTGCAGAACTCATCATTTCATATACTTTCATAGCAATATTAGTAATGTATTCATGCAATTCATCCATCATTTCATCGCCAGCAGTATTATTTTCTTTTACATTAAATTCACTCATTTTAGATTCTCCTTTATAATTTAATCGTTATTTACATCAACGTCTTTTAGTATTTTAAATTTTTGAATAGGAGTTAATGTAGTTTTTACATATATTACACAACACATAGGTATTAGCATTGGTTTTAAACTTTCAACAAATTTATCAGCTACTCCTTCTTGTACATATATAATATTACTTCTATACAAATACATTTCATTAGCACTTTCTATTATAATGTAAATCGCTATATGATTAAAATTATACATTAAAATACCTACCATTATTTTTATATTATCACCTGTTTTATAACAAATTGTAATAATCATTAATACATCGCTATTCTATTAAATAATTCTTGATTCTATAAAATATTAAATTTTCTTGCCAATTTGTCAATGATATATAACTCTTGTTTAGAAAATTCTTCGACTTTACGAGAAAAAATAAAAACAGTTATGTGGTAAAGTGAACACAGACTTAACATCAGTATATATAATAAATACATCCATTGGAATTTTTGGTTTATGTGTAAAGTAAAATCCATGTACATTTATAATATTGTTTTTATTCCATTTTTTGCACCTCTGCCTTAATCTTTATCAACATCAATTCCAGTTATTTCCTTGAAAATTGTTTTATCAAAATTTGGAATTTCCATGATGGTTTCTTTTTCTTTATCATTCAACGAACACCACCAAAGAATGGCGCATTCGGAATTGTCCAGTTCTTTCAGATAACCGCCTGTTGTTTCAGCTCCTGGGTGTGCTGCCTTTTCTTCATCGGTCATATCCGACAGGTAAACCCATTCAAGGACATCCCCCTGAATCTGATTCATCAGGTAACAGGCTTCACTGTTCAGCCAATCAAGATATGTCCAGTTTGACAACTTATTGAACAGGTGAATTGTAGGTTCAACAGTATTAAAACAACCGTTGGAAAAGTTGGTATTGTTGCAATTGCCGCTGTTGCAATTGCCGCTGT
>ERZ808278.1073-NODE-1073-length-12949-cov-5.966961_pt1 | contig 12949 bp, 10 predicted proteins | sample MGYA00521239_ERZ808278 | MGnify/ENA primary metagenome ERZ808278 (study PRJEB31516, sample SAMN03275600) | gut metagenome | biome: mammalia-associated habitat; material: feces | host: Papio cynocephalus | place: Kenya | collected 2012-07-17 ... | reverse complement strand
CCGGTAGGTGAGCACCTTCTCCAGTCCCCACGCCGTGGTCACCGAACTCTCGAAGACCGTCTCCGTGTTGCCACCGCCGAAGGTCCACCTGTTGCCCTGCGGGTCGGTGACCGTGAAGCGGCTCAGGCAGGAGTCCGCCTTGATGATGTAGCCACTGCGCTGTGCCGCCACGGCAGAGAAGCCACTGCCGTCACGCTCAAGGATAAAGGCGAGGCTGCACCCTGGTATAGAAAGATTGAAGATGTCGTGCCGCGTATCGAGACACATGCTGTCGGGAACGGTGCCGCTGTCGTCCTTCACGCAATAGTAGAGCGAATCTCCGTCCGCACCCACCACCGATAGGCGGTTAGTGGGCAGACGGCGGTAGCGCTCGTCGGGACGGCCGAGCACGGTGCGCGTGATGCGAAGCGAGGGCAGCAGCGACCAGCCGTAGCCGCAGGGATATGGGTCGTCGTACACTTTGATGCCCTGCGTGCTGTAGCACAGGCTCATCGGAATCCTCACCCCGTCGGCCGACGCAGTGAACAGGTCCACCGGAAACCTCACCGCTCCGGTGGCGAGCGAGGGCTGCGGCGACTCAAAGCGGCGCATCTGCGCCGTGGCAGGCCGAGGCCCAACCACATCGGCATTAAAAGCCGTCACAGCCTCCTGCCCCCACGCCCCCACAAAGCAGCCCCCAGCAACTACCATCGCAATCAATATCCGCAACCACTCCTTCTTCATTTCTTAATCGTTTCTAATCGTTATTAGATTTTTTGGGAGAGAGGGCTTGGGGGGTTAGGGGATGGTGACTTCACCGCAGATGGCGCTGTTGAGGTATTTTTTTACGGTTTCGGACGTGAGACCGAGGCCGAAAAGATACATCAGTTTGGTGATGGCGGCTTCGCTGGTGATGTCGTATCCGCTAATGGCTCCTGCCTGACTGAGGCAGTTGCCGGTTTCGTAGAGCGACTGTTTCACACCGCCATTCACACACTGTGTGACGTTGAGAATGACGATGCCTCGCTCGTTGGCGTCGCTAATGAGCCGGGTGAACCATGGCTCGCTGGGGCTGTTTCCCGCACCGTAGGTTTTGAGCACAATGCCTTTGATTTTAGGCGTGTGGAGCAGGTATTCAAGTGTTTTGGCGGTCATGCCCGGGTTGAGCTCAATAAACATCACATTTGGGTCCATTTCGTAGCGCACTTTCAAGGGACGCTTCGACGGCAGGCGATATAGCGCTTCCTCGTGAAACTGTATGCCTAATCCGATTTTCGCCAGTTCGGGATAGTTGTTGCTGCGGAAGGCGTTGAAGTTGTCGGCGCTCATCTTGGTGCTTCGGTTGCCGCGCCACAGGTAGTTTTCAAACAGAATGGCCACTTCCTGCACCATGGCATTGCCGGCGGCATCGGTGGCAGCCGCCACTTGCAGGGCTGTGATCAGGTTCTCCTCGCCGTCGGTTCGCACCTCACCGATAGGAAGCTGCGACCCAGTGATGATGACAGGCTTACTTAAATTTTCCAGCATAAAACTGAGTGCCGACGCTGTGAACGCCATAGTGTCGGTGCCGTGGAGCACTACGAATCCGTCGTATCTGTCGTAGTTGCTCTCAATGGCGCGTGCTATGTGGCCCCAGTGTGCAGGGCTCATGTTGCTGCTGTCGATAGGCGGCTGAAACTGAATGTTGTCGATGTCGTAGTCGAGCAGCTGTACCTTTGGCACATTTTCCATCAGGTGTGAAAAGTCGAATGGCTGTAGGGTGTGGGCTATCGGATTTTCAATCATGCCGATAGTGCCGCCGGTGTAGATGATCAGAATTTTGGGGCGCTTTGTTTCCATACTTTGCTGAAAATTGGTTTGGCAAAATGATATTTGTCGCTCACAAAGATAATAAAAAATAGAGAAACTCAATCAAGAGCTACTCTATTTTTGCGTATTTATAATGGCAAAATGCCATCCATTACTATAGCCGTGTGCCGTCTTACTTGGTGAAGGCATTGGAGAAGAAGAGCATCTGGTAGTCAATGGCGTTGGTCCAATAAGTCCAATTGTGCGCTCCTGGGCGAATGATGAAGTCATGCGGAATTTTGGCCTCGAGCAGGGCTTTGTGCAAATTGCAGTTCACCTCGTAGAAGAAGTCGGAATAGCCGTCGTCGATGATGATGTTCTGCCCGGGCTTTAGCGCAGGCACAAGGCTGACGACGGTGTGTGTGGCCCACACTTCTTTACTATTCTCGTATTTTCCAAGCCTTTTGTCGATTTTCCATTTGTCGGGAAATTTCGAGATGTCCACGCCACCACTCATGCTGCCGCACGAGCCAAACACGTCGGGGTGGCGGAATGCGTTCCACAGCGCTCCGTGCCCGCCCATGCTCAGCCCGGTGATGGCGCGCATTTTGGGTGAGCGGAATGTGCGGTAGTGCGAGTCGATATATGCCACTAATTCTTTGCTGATAAATGTTTCAAACTGCATCTTGGGGTCGATGGGGGAGTCGAAATACCAGCTGTCCTGCCCGTCGGGGCAAACAATCACCATTCCATACTGTGTGGCTATCTGCTCCATATTTTTCTTGGTGGGCCAGTCGCGGTAGCTGCCGTAAGCGCCGTGTAGCACATACACGGTGGGAAAACTGTCGGTGGGGTTGTGTAAATACTGATTCGGGAGTGTCACCACGGCTTTGATGTCGCGGTCCATCTTCTGGCTCATTACCGAAAGCGTGTCGGTTTGGGTGTTTACCGTCACCACTTGTGAGGCGATTCGCTGTTGTGCGCGCCCCTGGCTCCAGCCATAGGCAAGCATTAGCGTGGCGCATAAAGCTATCAGGGTTTTTCTTGTGATAGTCATAGTGATTTCTTGTGGTTTAAAACATTGTATTTTAAAATGTGAAAAGAGTTATCGCCTTTTGGAGAAAAAGTTGGTCATCAGTGCCGCGCATTCATCGGCGAGCACGCCTCCCTCTATCAGCGTCTTTTTGTGGAACGGGTTCTGGCAAAAAGTGTGATAGCCACGCTTGGGGTCGGCACACCCGTACACAATGCGCGAGATTTGGCTCCAGCCTAAAGCTCCGGCGCACATTAGGCATGGCTCCACCGTCACATACAGTGTGCAGCCAGTGAGGTATTTTCCGCCAAGGAAAGTGGCAGCCGATGTGATGGCTTGCATCTCGGCATGTGCGGTGACATCGGTGAGCGTCTCGGTGAGGTTGTGGCCTCGGGCTATCACACGTCCTCGGCACACGATCACTGCACCAATGGGCACCTCGTCGGCTTCTAAGGCCGCATGGGCCTCTCGTAGCGCCATGCGCATATACTTCACATCGGAGTCGTCGGCTGCGGTAATCATAAGCGCACTTTTGTGGGGTGGTTGCCTACGAGCACCACATACACGCCGCCATCGAGTGTGATCACTTCGTTGCCGTTGGCTGGACGGCGGAAGCAAAGGCGGCCGTACATGTCAAACACTGTGACCATCTGCCCGTTGACGTTGCCGTGAATGTGGATGGCGCCATCGCGGCCATACACGATGGGCATTGCTTGTTCGTCGGTCAAATTCTTCACGCCTGAAGGTGCCACTACCACACGGGTGGCCTCGGCGTCGTTCATCATGTCTGTAGGCACGATAAAATACTCAGTGCTTTCTGCCGTGATGGGCACATAGTAGTAGTCGGCAGCCGTGAGTGCCACCTGCTCGTCGCCCTTGTAGATTTTGTACGCGAGGTTGTTGCCGAGTGCGAATCGCATATAGTGGTCATCGTATTTCTCCACCTCGCCCGACATACTGATCGACACTTCCTGGCTTGGGTAGAGGTTGAAAGTGTTCACATCGCCCCAGACGGCATTGGCGGCATATTTTTTCACCGCGTCGCCGTCTGGCACAATAAGGTCGATGTCGCTTAACCCGATAAATATGGCCCATCCACCGGCTTCAGGCGCTTCGGGCGCTGCGCAGTATATCTCGTAGAGGTTGTGGCAGTTGTTGTAGCCGTAGGCCGCAATCTTCTTGGTGGTGGAGGGCAGCAGCATGGTGTGCAGCGAAGCACACGACTGGAATGCGCCCCAGCCGATGTTCTTCACGCCCTCTGGCACAGCCACATTCACCACCGCTGTGCCGGCGAACAGCATTTTCGGAACGGCTTTCAACTGGAGCGGAAGGGTGACGCTGGTGAGGTCGGTGGCGTAGGCGAATGCGCATTCACCGATAGTGGTTACGGAGTTGGGCACTTGCACTTCGGTGGCTCCTGACTGGAAGAAGGCACTGTCGGCAATGGCGGTGACACGGTAGTTCACTCCGTCGTAGAATACCTGCTCAGGTATGATGAACACACCTTTGTAAGGATTTGCCGAAGCTTTGTCGGCTGGCACACGCGCCACTTTCACAGTGCTCTCGCTGGTGGTGGTGTAGTATAGCTCGCCAGCCTTGAAGGTGCTGGCTTGGGAGCAGACAGCCACCGTGGCCGCCAAAGATAAAATTATGGTTTTAAGTTTCATATTTTATGGTAGAATAAAAAACAATTTTTGGTGATGCTGCACTTTATTCGCGGTAATACACGCGTTTCACGCGTGGTGAAACGCTGGTGAGGATTTCGTAGGGAATCGTGTCGCGCACCTCGCTCAAAGCCTCGATGGGAATATGCTCACCGAAGATTTCCACGGTGTCGCCAATTTGGCATTGGGCGTCGGTCACGTCAATCATCACAGCGTCCATACACACGTTGCCCACCGTGGGGCAGAGCGTGCCGTTCACCCACATGTTGGCGTTTCCGTTGCCAAAGTGGCGGTCGAAGCCATCGGCGTAGCCTATGGTTACGGTGGCGATGCGTGAGGGACGGTTCAGCACACCGTGGCGGCCATAGCCAATGGTGGTGCCTGCTGGCCACTCCTTGATGGAGATGACTACCGAATGAAGCGACGACACGGGCTTGAGCGCATCTTCAGAGTGGTCGGCCATGGTCTTGATGCCATAGAGGCCGATGCCAATGCGCACCATGTCGAACTGCTTTTGTGGGAAGCGGACGATGCCGGTGGTGTTGAGGATATGGCGAAGAATGTAGTGGCTGAATTCGGCTTGAATCAGAGCAGTGCATTCTTCGAAATAGGCGAACTGCTGCATGGTGTAGGCATCTTGCGACGGCTCGTCGGCCACGCAAAGGTGCGAGAACATAGACGCAGGCTTAATCACCTCTTGGCTCTTCAGCAGTGAGATGAGGGCAGGCAACTGCTCTTTCGTGAAGCCCAGGCGGTGCATGCCGGTGTCGATTTTGATATGCACGGGAAATTCGTGTGCTCCATATTTCGCTCCTTCCTTGATGAGCTCCTTGCACTCTTCCACGCTGTAAACCTCGGGCTCAAGGTGATGGGTGAACATGGCTTTGTAGTTGACTACCGATGGATTGAGCACAATGATAGGCATTGTGATGCCGGCCTTGCGCAAGTCCACACCTTCGTCTTGCACTGCCACGGCGAGGTAGTCGCAGCCAGCGTCTTGAAGCGTTTTGGCTATTTCATAGCTGCCCGTGCCGTAGCCGCTGGCCTTCACCATGCCCACAGCCTTGGTCTGTGGCTTCAGGAATGAGCGGAAAAACTTGAAGTTGTGTGCCACGGCGTTGAGGTCGATTTCTTCCACGGTCTGGTGCTGTTTGGCTTCCAGGAGGTCGAGAATCTGGCCGAACTCAAACTCGGGCGCGCCCTTCACCAGTATGGTTTCATCGTCAAAGTCGCCTGCCGACTTCTTGTCGAGGAATTCAGCCACACTTCCGAAGAACTGTGCATTGATGCTTGAGAAGTATCGTCCGTAGTGGCACATGTCGGGGCCGATGCCAATGAGGTGCTTGATGTGCTTGCTCTTCAGCAGCTCGCTCACGCGGATATATAGTTCGTCGGCGCTGAAAGCCTCTGGCATCAGGTCGCTTAAAATCACGGTGTTGTCTTGCGTCGGGTTGCTGCGCCGGATCATGAAGTCGAGCGCGGGTGTGAGTGAGTTGTAGTCGCTGGTGTAGCCGTCGGCTATCACGGTGCAGTTGTTCACGCCCTCTATCACATTGATGCGAGTGCCTACCGGAGTGAGTTCGGCCATGCGCTCAGCAATCACTTCTGGTTTGATGCCTAACACGCACATCACCACCAGGCATGTGGCCACATTCTCCAGGTCGCGGTCGGCGGTGAAAGGTGTGGTGAAGGTGTGCTCTTCACCTTCGTATGTATAAGTGATGCTGCTTTCTTTTGCGCCTTTGTTCACATTCTTTATCAGTACGGCGCAACGTGGACTATCTTTTGTGGACCATGCGTATTCGTGCGCCACGTCCACTTCAAGGAGTGGACGGATGGTGGCAGTCACCAAAGGGTCGTCGGCGCAATACACGATGCTTTCGCAACTGTTGAGAATCTTGGCTTTTTCACGAGCCTTTTCATTCATCGACGCGAACCCTTCGTTGTGCTCGTTGCCGATGTTGGTGATAATGCCGATAGTGGGGCGAATCATAGCTTGCAAGTTGTCCATTTCGCCAGTGGTGGAGATGCCGGCTTCGATGATGGCGAGGGTGGTGTTCTCGTCGATGTCCCACAGCGACAAGGGCACGCCAATTTGTGAATTGTAGCTTCGGGGCGAGCGCACAATCTTGTAGTCGTCGGCCAGCAGCTGGTTGAGCCACTCTTTCACGGTGGTCTTGCCGCGGCTGCCCGTGATGCCTATGATGGGGATGTTGAAACGCCTGCGGTGGCTTGTGGCCAAGGTCTGTAGTGCTTCAAGCGTGTCGGGCACAATCAGAAAATTGGCGTCGCGCATTTCGCGGGTCACATTGTCGATGCGATTGACCACGAAATTTCTTACGCCTTTCTGGTAGAGCGGCGCTATGTAGTTGTGACCGTCGTTGTTGGCGGTCTTAATTGCAAAGAAGATGGTTTCTGCCGGATTGTTGAGCGAGCGAGAGTCGGTGAGCAGCTGGCTCACGGTAGCGTCCTCGTTGCTGATATGGCTGCGTGTGGCGCCCAGCGTGTCGGCTATTTCTACTATAGAGTACTTCATAATAGTGGTTATGAGATTAAATCATTTATTTCTTTAATATGCGTGATGTAGGGGTATTCTTTCACTAAATTGGCTACCACTGCCTTCGTGTCGGCGTTGAACCGCTCAATTGTTTCGCGGTTGGCGGTCATGTGGCGGTGCGTGAGACGCTTCATCACGCGCTCACACCGGGCGATGGCCTGTGAGGAGGCATCGTCGAAGTATGCCGCCTGGAATATTTGCCAAATGTAGGCAATGGCCACCTCGCTCGGATGCACCATGTCGGTGGCATAAAATCTGTAGTCGCGCAAGTCGTCCATCAAAATCTCGTAGGCGGGGAAATAGGATACGAAGCCGCGGTGGGCGCGCCTCACGCTGTCGATGGCCACACGGAGCGTGGCTTTGCTCAGAGAGTTCACCTCCAGCCCGTCGGCGATGTGGCGAATGGGGCTGACCGTGAACAGAATGCGGCACGAGGGGCTGAAATCATGCACCCTCTCCACCATGGCAGAGAGCTCCGTGGTGATTTCGTCCACGCCAGCCATTCGGCGCGTGAAATGGTGCTGCGGCACCTTGTGGCAGTTTGCCACCACCTGACCCGTGTCTTTCAGACGGTAAACCACCGCGGTGCCTAACGTGACGATAAGTGTGTGGCACGATTGAAGATGCCGGTGAGCCTTCTCAATCTGCTCATTCATCAGTGCAAGGGTGGCATCCTTGTCGGGCAATGAGTAGCGAGAGTGGAAATTAAAGCTGTTCCACACGCCGCTGCCCTGAAACAGGTCGATGCCGCGCTCGGGTGAAGCGTCGATGATGCGGCACACGCTCGAGGCGATGCTGAACGGGTTGTAGAGCGTGCCAAAGGGGTTGATATTCACATCTATCATAGCCTGGCGCAGTTTGCCGCCAATGTTGTCGCTAAAGCACGAGCCAAGCATCATAAAATGGTCGGAATGATGCATGATGCCCATGTTGTCGGCGATATGTATGGTGGTGCGAAAATCCATAGTTTTTGAATGTTGCGTATGTGATTACAACCTACAAAAATACAACAAAAGCCAACAAGTAGGAAATATTCCCAGTTAAATTTCAAAAAATATGCGATGCTGCATTTTTTTTGGTGGGCGTCGTTTCGTGATGTATTTTTAGGGACGGAATGCTATATGCGTGAACCTAATCTGGCGCTCCAGTAGATGAGGCCGGTCAGGGCGATAACTCCGCCGGCTATGCCGATGTAGGCGATAGAGAATGTGGAGCAGATGATGCCGCCGATGAATGCTCCGCTGCCAATGCCTAAGTTGAATATTCCTGAAAAAATCGACATGGCCACAGATGTGCTTTCGGGTGTGGTGATGAGTATGACGTTGCTCTGCATCGCCACATTGTAGGCGGTGGCGGCTATGCCCCACACGGCAAGCACTGCCATCACGAGCGGCACGCTCCCCGATACGGGGCGCAGCAGGAGCAGACAGAGTGTCATGGCCGCCACTATCACGGTAATAAACCTTTTGCGGTTTTGACTGTAGTATTTGGAAAATGCCACGCTGCCCAGCAGTCCGGCCCCGCCAAACACCATCAGCGCGGCAGTGACTTGGCCATCGGGCATGGCCGACACTTGCTTGAGGAATGGCTCGATGTAGCTGTAGGTGACGTAGTAGGCACCAGAAATGAGGAGGGTGAACAGGTATAGCCCCATGATGCCTTGCTGGCGAAGCAGCCCTGGCAGCTTTTTGGGGGAGAATCCGCCTCCGCTGGGCACTTTTGGCAGGCGCCATGCCAGATAGAGGAATGTGAAGGCTGAGAAGCACCCTATGCTGAAGAAGGTCATTCTCCAGCCCACGTGCAGTCCGATTACACGGCCAAGGGGCATTCCGAGAATCATGGCTATCGAAGATCCTGTCACCACCATGCCGAGTGCCACTGACCGATGGCGGTCGGGGACTATGCGCACAGCTATGATTGATATCACTGACCAGAACACAGAGTGGGCGCATGCCACTCCCACGCGTGAGAGCATAAGCATTGCGTAGCTGGTGGAGGCGAACGACATGAACTGGAACAGTGTGAAGATGCCTATCAGCCATAGCATCAGCCGCTTCATCTCCATCTTTGATGCCAGTAGCATCAGGGGCAGAGACAATATCATCACTGCCCAGGCATACACGGATATGAGCATCCCGGCTGTGGCTTCGGTGAGATTGAAGTCTGTTTTGATGTCGGTGAGCAGCCCAATGGGCACGAACTCGGATGTGTTGAAGATAAAGGTGGCAAATGTCAGCCCTAACAGCGACAGCCAGTCTTTTATCGACATTTTGTTTTCCATTCTGCAGCTGAATTTTAGTCTTGATAAATTTCCGGCTGCAAAATTACAAAAAAGGTGTTAGAAGTTAGAGATTAGAGGTTAGAAATTAGGGGTCAGTGGAGGAGCTCGCCTATTGAGGTGGTGAGGTTGAGCATGAAGGTGGTGGCTCCGGTGTGGGGCTGCGCCAACGCTATGCCGAAGCCTAACGACTTCACTTTCATGCCAGCTCCAAGAGAGAGCCCTGAAAAGAAGTTGCGCTGATATGTGCTCATGTCGGTGCGCACTTTGTAGTTGTAGCCCAGCCCGATATACATGTTGTCGGAGGGGAGGAACTCAAGTCCGAGCACGAGGTGGCGCATGAAGTTTGCCCCGAAGCTGTCTTTCTTCACGAGGTCGCTGTTGGCGTTGTTCTTGTCGCTTGGCTCGTAGTATGGCAGGCTCCATTTGCGCAGGTTGTAGGCGGTGATGGAGAGGCGGAATGGCGAGCTGCCTATTTTTTGCGTGTAGCCGATCTGAATGTCCCATGGCAGGCGGTCTTTTGAGTCGTAGGTGCCATTGAATTTCTTCACCTGTCCGCCAAGGTTCTTTGCCACCACCGACAGCGACAGCTCATTGTCGGGATTGTAGAGATTCACGCCCAAGTCGGCGGCAATGGCTCCCGCTGAGAAGTCGCCGTATTTTGAGTAGAGGTATTTCAGTGTGATGCCACCACGCAGGTTGGTGGTGATGTCGTGCGAGTAGGTGACGTTGAAGTTGATGTCGCTGGCGTTGAATTTGCCCAGCACAGCTCCTTCCGAGTCGGTTTCGGTCATGCTGCCGTAGCCGTAATACTGGAGTCCCACTGCTATGGCGCTATGTTCGGTGAGCCCCTGTCCATAGCGTGCGCCCATAAAATTTGTGGAGCCTATGTATTTCATATAGTTGATTCCCACCTGGTGGTCGAACTCCGGTCCGAGAAGGGCGGGGTTCTGCTCCACAAGGTTGATGTCGTCGTCGATGAGCGATATGTTGTGGCCTCCAAGTCCATACACGTGTGATGAAGGGCTCACACCGAGAAATTGGTAGGCTGTGGTGCCGTCTTGCGCATTAGTCGTGGTGCTTATTGCACCTGCGGCGATGATGCAAATAATAATGATGATATGGCGAAGAAAAGATGTTTTCATACACATTTTAAAAAATAAGAGGGGAGAGTGTAACGCACGCTCTTATCTCTCTATTAGCTTATAAACGTGGTGACTCCTACAAATCGTATATCGTTTTAATTTTTTTTTACAACATTCGGTGAATTTTGCCCTATCTGTAAAAATAAATGAAACATTATTAATCATATTCAAATTTAGCAACACAGATATTGATAATTGCAAAAACGAAATTATATTTGCATCAGTTTTTTGAAGAAAACGGTGTTTCGGCCTATTACGAGGCGCAACTTTTATTTGTATAATTCACTCACAATGATGCGACAAAACAGTCAAGTGTTATTACTCCTTATGTTCTCGGCAATCTTCCTCGCTGTGGTGGAGGCTGAAGGGCAAACTCGCCCTCGCGCCAGCCGGATTGGTGTAGTGAATCCGCTGTCGCCCGAGCATGTCTCTTATCTTGAATTCTATGAGTTTGAGCAAGTGGACGTGCAGCCCTCATTTCCTGGTGGAGAGCGCGGACTTGTGAACTTTGTGAATAAAACTCGAGAGTATCCCTACAATGAATACATGGCGCGCAAGCAAGGCCGGGTGCTGTGCAGCTTCATCATTCTCACCGACGGACAGGTGTCGCATGTGAAAGTGCTGCGCAGTTCGGGATACGAGGCGCTCGACAATGAGGCGGTGCGCGTGATCAAGAAGATGCCGCGGTGGGAAGCCGGCAAGGTCTGGAACACGAAGGTGAATGTGCGGTGCATCCTTCCTATCGCCTTTAGGCTCTAACCAATCATATATAAAATATGCATTCTTTCTTATATGCAGAGTTTTGACGGCTCTGCTATTTTTTTGTCTTAAAGTTGTTGAATTCGTGGAAAAATAGGCCTTATAGCCCTTGTGGACAAGAAATACCATGCAAAATACCACGTTCGTTAGCCACTTGTCTCGCTATCTTTGCGCACACAGAAACATTGGATTGACTGTTTTTTAAATTACTATCAACATATAACCTGTAATAATTTCTATTTATTATGCTGAAAAATTTTTACTCAAGAGCGCTGCCCATTCTGATGGCAACCCTTTTCTTCACTTCGGCTTCTGCCGAATCATTTAAGGTGAATGGTGTGAACTACTCAACGGTGGAATCGTATCCCGGCTATGAGAAAGCGGTGGTGATGACCTCGTGCGACGACACTATCAGCCACTTGAAGATTCCGCAGAGTGTGAATGGCTACACGGTGGTGGGCATCAACAATGGGGCGTGCTATAAGATGACGAAGCTCGCTAAGGTGACGCTGCCTGCCACCATCGGATCAATTTCTGCCAGCGCATTTGCCCAGTGCTCTAATCTCGCTGAAATTAATTTGCCACCTGCTATCAATTTCATAGGCGATGAGGCTTTTGATTATTCGGGGCTCACTTCGGTGGAGTTCACATCCGAAGGAGTGGTGTCGATTCGCCCGAAAGCTTTTCATAGATGCAAAAACCTCAAGTCGGTGAAGTTGCCAAAATTGCTACCTGCTATCAGCAACAGCCTGTTTGAAAATTGCACATCTTTGCAGTCGATAACAATACCCGAAACAGTGACTTCGATAGGCGACGCCGCCTTTTTTAAGTGTATTTAGAGCCTTATAACTAACCATAACTTACTATGACTAACCAAACATAAAGCTTTGATTTTCAATACTCTTTGATTTTTAACACTTTCTGAGTGTTTTTTGGCAGTTACCGATTTTCCACATATTTTTGCAGCGTATTTCTACCGTGGAGAATTTGCGGAGCTTTTATTTTGTCATATCGTGAACGTAGTTGACAAGGGTTTACGAGTGGTTACAATGGAGGACAGATTTGAAGCTGATAGGCAAAAAGCGTTATATCGTGGACTGGGTTGACAAAGGTTGTCAATGGTTCACTTCCGTTTACTCCATCGGTGGAATACTCAAATGATGTAGAACAAATCAATATCAAAGAGTATGAGACCGACAAGAAAATGTGAATTTTGTGGCAAGACATTCGTGCCAAGAAGCGGTATGCAGAAATACTGTTCCGAGGAATGCCAGGCAGAGGCAAAACGTCTTAGGAAGAAAAGACAGCAGGACTTGATTAACGGTATTGAGCCTATCATGGAACTGCAACATCAGGAGTATCTTACCTTCTCCAAGGCTGCCATTCTGATGGGATGCACCCGACAGTATATCTACAAACTTGTGGCTAACGGCAAGTTGAAGGCATCAAGATTGAGCAGCAGAATGGCATTCGTGAGAAAGGCTGATATAGAGAAGATGTTTGAGGGTAATCCCTACAAGCGTGTGGTTCCTGCCAGCAAGAGCAAGCTCAGTAAAAAGGCAAAAACAGAAAAGCCAACACAAAACCAGGAACCAATAAAAGGGAAAGAGGAGAATGAGGTGCTTGACTATTATTCGGGCGAGGAAGTGATGTCCATTTATAAGGTCAAGAAGTCTTGGCTCTACACATCTGCCAAGCGCAACCAGATACCGATGTGCCGTATCGCTGGCAAGAACTATTACAGCA
>ERZ808278.1071-NODE-1071-length-12962-cov-3.392113_pt1 | contig 12962 bp, 20 predicted proteins | sample MGYA00521239_ERZ808278 | MGnify/ENA primary metagenome ERZ808278 (study PRJEB31516, sample SAMN03275600) | gut metagenome | biome: mammalia-associated habitat; material: feces | host: Papio cynocephalus | place: Kenya | collected 2012-07-17 ... | reverse complement strand
GCCTTATAGAAATATTGAAATTCATAAGCTGAAGAAAAACTAATAATATAAATTATCCAGAAAGGATAATTTTGGCATCTTTAAATAGTATCAACATTAATACCGCTTCATCTGGTACATCTTGGACAAATTTGGTAAATTTGATTTACCCAGTAGGAAGTATCTATTTAGGCTATGATCTAATGTCTTCAAATGATACTTCGAGCAGTAAACATCCTGCAAATGTCTTCGGTGGAGATTGGACGCCATTAGCCGAAAACAGAATGCTTCGTGGTGGATGGGGCAATACTGCTGGCGGAGATGACGTGCATACCCATTTATCATCTTTATATTACGCAGACCTTTCTGCTGGGTTGGCTTATCCAGATAACGGTGTATCTGCCTTAATAGTTTCCTGTAATTTTCCAGAAGAAGAATTAAATGGTAATAGTCAAGTTAGCAATGGATTAAAGCATGGTTCGTGGTCAAGGAACACTATTATTTATAGAAAAAATAACGAAATAGCCCCATGGACAAATAAAGGAACTTATAACGAGGGTAGCTATTATTATTCTTCTGATCAAGTTTATTCTACAACTACATATAATTGTGTCTCAAAGAATATTCCATATAAAGCTTTTACAAAAGAAGAAGTTTCAGCACTTACTAATGATAAATTTGGTTACAAATATTATTTTAAAAATGGTGACAAATCAGTACAAATTCCTGCTTACCAAACAGTAAATTGCTGGTATAGAAAATCATAATTTTTAGAGGACTCTTTAAGAGTCCTCTTTTTTTATGTCTAAAATTAGCTATCTAACTTTTAGATAGCTAATATTTTAGTTATCTATTATTTATATACCTAGTTATAGATAAAAACTATAATTCACATGTAACGAACGCAGCAAAAAATGTAATGAGCGCAAATGGCTCTGGGCAAGATTGAATAAAAAGTGCCTTTTAAAAATTACTATTGTATGAAAGATAAAAAATATAATATTTTTTGTAAGGAGGTGAATTGAATGTATGTTTGAAGCTAATCCTTATAATTATAATCCTTATTTTTCTCAACAAATGCCTTACGGATATCAATCGCAACAACAAATCCAAGGGATCAAATTCGTTCAAGGTATTCAAGAAGCACAGTCATGCACTATTCCATTAGGAACGAAATCAATTTTTATGGATATGAATAAAGATGTATTCTACCTAAAAGAAATGGATTTCAACGGTATATCTAAAATCACAGAATATGAATTCAAACCTGTTGTTCACAATCCAGTAGACAACAGTAATTTTATCACTCGTGCCGAATTCGATAAATGGAAGGAGGAATATGAACAGTTTATACAACAACGTTATGCCACGCAATCAGCCCAGCAATTCTCTAATGAACGGCAATCAACTCAATATGATGCAGTTGATGCAATTCATAAAGACAACTTCTCCACAACAAGCAAAAGCTCAAGTGGAACAGATGTTGAAAACGAATCAAGTCTCTTCAAATGATTTTGAACAAGTGAAGAGACAAGCAAAAGATATTATGAATACTCTAGGGATAAAGTAATTTATAATATCCAAAAGAAAGGATAAAATTATGGATAATGGTATGACTCTTTCAGATATCGCTGCTGTCACACGCGACAATGATGATTGGGGAAATTCTGGGGCCTGGTGGATTATCATCCTCTTCCTTTTTATGTTCGGCAATGGATGGAATCGTAATAATCAACCAATGGAACAACCAGTAACAGAAGGTTCTCTCTGCAATGCTATGAATTTCAATAATCTTGAGAATGCAGTTGGACGTTTGAGTGATAATGAAAATCTGCATATGATGCAGTTATCTCAGGGTCTTGCTTCTGTTGGCTATGAAAATCTACGCAATTTTGCAGATACTCAAGCTACCGTTAAAGATGGCGATTACGCTCTAGCTTCTCAGTTGGCAGACTGTTGCTGCAAGACCCAGCGTGCTGTTGATAGCGTAAATTACAATGGGGCTATGAATACTGCTTCTATCAATGCTAATACTACGGCACAAACTCAAAAGATTCTTGACGCCATCTCTCAGAATAAAATTGACTCTCTACAGGCTCAAGTGTCTGAACTAAAGACTCAGAATATGTTCTGCGGCGTTCCTCGTATCTCTCCGTATGGGTATGGTGTGACTCCTACCTTTGCTAATTGCGGGTGTGCCGCCAATTTCTAATCGTCATCTATTTTTGACACATTGTCAGAGAGGGTGGAATCAGCCCTGCCCTCTCTTTTGAAAGGATAAAGTTATGGGTATGAAAACAATTGGGCGTTTTACATATGACAACGCTACGGTCAGCGCAGTGGCCGCAGGAGAAGCCATTCCTGTTCCTAATATCACTGTTTCTACTGGATGTATTTCATGTGATGGAAAGAATATTACCATCAATAAGCCTGGCGTATATGAAATTCTATGTAATTTTACATTTACTGCTACTGCTACTGGACCAATAGAAACGCAAATGTATCGTGGCGGCAATCCAATTCCAGGAGCACATGCAGTAGACACCGCTACGACTATTGGGAATTATACATCTCAAGCATTTCATGCGGTCGTTACGGTTCCATGCAACGCTCCGCAAGCTATCATCAACGTAAAAGCTAATTATGACACAAGCGTTCGTGTTGCTAATATAATCGTTATCAAGGTGGCATAAAATGAAATGCATTGGAGAATTAGTCGATCATATTTATGAAGAGCTAAACGACGCTGAAAATTATGCAGAATTAGCTATTAGTTGCTCTGCTGAAGATAGACAATTAGCAGAAACTTATATTTCCATATCTAAAGAAGAAATAAACCATATGAATCGACTTCATGACCAAATTATTCGCTTGATTCAAGATAAAAAGAATCAAGGAATCGAGATTCCACATGGAATGCAAGAAATATATGATTATGAGCATAAGAAAATAATCAAAAGAGCGGCAGAAGTGCAATTGGTTATTAGCTCTTATAAATAAAAATTTTTTGGGCAGATGGGTATAAAGCTTATCTGCCCATTTTCGTTTTATATCGACAAAAAATAATGATAACTTCTATTTCCTCTTGGAGGTGAAATATATAAATGGCTACATCTACAGGCTGGAATTATATTCAAACCCCTAATAGCAGCCCCAATGATGGTGGTGTTGTTAGGGCTTGGGTAAAAGCTGAAATCACTGGTCGTAATGGAAGAACAGCCAATGTTACAATTACTGGCAAATATGACTATAGTGGTTCTTATATTGAAGATTATGACAGTCCATTCACTATTACTTTGATCACCCCGTGGGGAAACGAAGCACGTAATGATTCTTATATTAGTACAGAAGAATACTTTTCTAAATCTGGCACATTGAACTATGATGCAAATGGCGATTTGACTGTTGAATTTGGAATTCATATTGACAATGGATGGCTTGGTCAAACTTGGAGTCCTTGGTATTATTTATATGCTGATAATATTGGTAAGGCAGAATCAGCGCCTCCAGCACCGACAAACCCATCTTGTAAGCTATCTGGCAATAGCAACGTTGTGATTTCTTGGAGTCATGTCGGTAATTCTTCATCTAAGCCTCTAACTGGTTTCTATATTGATAAAGGTGAAGACAATGGCGTTATTCAATCTGGGTCAATCAATCAAAATACCAGTGCTTCGCAAAGAAGTTTTACGTATGCTGGTGCAGTAAATAAACGTTATTGTTTTAGAATTTATGCCTATGGTTCTGGTGGAATGAGCGTTGGAGCTGATACCCCTAATTTTGTATATACAAAACCAGCCGCGATTACGTCTGCTTCAGAAGGCAGATTATATTTTCAACAAAGTGCCTCTGTATATGATATCTATGTAAAATGCGATAGAAGTGGAATCGCTTGGCCTGGAAATGCTCAAATTCAATTATATGCTGGTGGAGCTTGGCAATCTACCATTTATACTGCTGCCACCGGCTCTAGTGATATGGTAAAAGTTTCAAGCACAACTGCTGTAACCGCTTTGACAACAGTATATAATTCTATGGCGGCTAATGCCACTAACACATCTTTGATAAAAGGTCGTGTGAGATACGCCAATGTAGACAGTAGTGCATATTCTGATTGGAAAGAATTTACTATTACTACATATAAAGTAAAAGTGCCTGGCTCTATTTATGTTGAAGCTGGTGGAAAAGCAGCTTATACGTATACAAAAGATTCTAATGGTAAAATCACAAAAATCACACCTAACTTTTCGGTGAATATTAGAGACGATAGCGGCAAAGGTGCTTATACGTATACGAAAGATAGTAATGGCAAGATTACAAAAATTACACCTAATATAAAAATGTCAATGCTTGTATAAATGAAGAGATAAAAGGAGAAGAATAATGGGTGAAGATTTACGCATTCTTGACGAGAATGATAAAGAAATCACAAAAGAGCAAGCAGACCTTGAAAAGGGTAAGCTAACTTATGACAAAATTTTCAAGTGCCATCACGAAGCAGAACCAGAAGTAGAGCGTAAGTATCATTATGAGGTTCGCACTTGGTATTTCCAAGATGATACTTCTATGGAAATCACTAGTAACGACGATCCACATGTTCAAGTAATTGATGACCAGCAAGGTGTCTTCGGTTACGTTGACCAGGGCGAAGGTAAGACATATCGTGGTGCAGACTTGCGTGAGGTTGTTGATCAAGAGCATAAAGATGCTGTAGAAGCTTATGATGAATATGAAGATATTCAACGTTATGTTCTTTATACCGAAGATGAGCTAAAAGAACGTGCCGAGCAAAAAGCAAAGATGGAAAAACAGCAAGACTTTATGGACAATGGTCCTAACCAACTTCAATCCAACACTGAATCTATTGATGACCTATACATTACTATTGCCGATGTAGTGGCAGGAAGTGAGACTGAATAATGGCTGTAACTGAAAATGTTTATCGTGTTGTAAAACGTGCGGTTAAGATTCGTATTTCTCGTGGCGAAGACGCTTACGAAGTAATCGCTTCTTACCCAAAGCTCTCGGATGAGCAGAGCGAGCGTCTAACTCAAGAGCTTATCGAAGAAGGCATTATCGCCACAACTTCCAAGTAAGAAAGAAGATAATAAATAATGAATATCAATTGGAAATTACGTCTACAAAACAAGGCTACTCTAACAACTATTATCCTTGCTATTGTAGCTTTTGCTTATCAAATGCTAGGCCTTTTTGGCGTTGTGCCTTCCATTAGCCAAGACACAATCGTCAATCTAGTTGGCCTCGTTATCAACCTACTTGTCGGCTTTGGCATCGTTATTGACCCTACCACAAGTGGTGTTGGTGATAGTCAACTTGCTCTAGACCGTGAATCTCTAAAGGAGAGTGAATAAATAAATGGCAGATTTTGAAAATATCGAGCCTGATGAATATAAGTATCTAGGTCAGAATTATAATTCTGGTCGCCCTTGGGGTATCAAGTACATCACTATTCATCATATGGCCGGTGACTTTGATGCCGATACCTGTAATCGTATCTGGCGTGGCGCTGGTACTTCTGCTCATTACTCTATTGACCGCAACGGCTATATCGTTCAGCACGTCGATGACGGTGACCGTGCATGGGCTTGCGGTGATGGCCTTGGCTGGGGTTCTGGCGGCAATGATTGCTCTATTTCTATTGAGCACGCAAACAATAACTCTAATCCATGGACCGTATATGACGCTGCTATTGAATCTGGCGCACATCTAACTGCCGCTCTCTGCAAGGCTTATGGCCTTGGCCGTCCTGAGTGGGACGTGAACGTTATGCCACATCAGCATTGGTCTTCAACGGCGTGTCTTCCGATCAAAACGACTGAACTCCTAACAAAAAATGGCTGGAAACTTCTGAAAGATATTGAAGTTGGTGAAGAAGTAGCAAGTGCGGTAATGGATGACCTGTCTATTGTGTGGTGCCCAGTAAAACGAGTAGTCCCTGTTTATAAAACACATTGTTGGATGAGCCGAGATTTGGAGGCTACTTCTGACCATCGTATTCTTGCTAAGGCATATAACGATACCGAAGTCGTAAAGCAATGGAAAGAAATTTGCGGTTGCACTTCTAAAAATGCTACATCCACATACTGGATTCCAAATGCAGGTTTTATGTATGGCGATGGTTTAGATATTACTGATTCTGAACTAGAACTAATTGTTGCCGTTCAGGCTGATGGCCATTATTCTCGCGATTCTCGTCGCGACAACGCCATAGAGAATGTGCGTTTCCATTTTGCAAAACAACGTAAGCTTGATCGCCTTTTTGACTTACTAGATGATACTGGATTTGAGTATTCTTATAATCTAAAGAAAGATGGCACTCATGATGTTATTGTCAATAAGTCTCTCTATGATTTTGTTGAACAATATTTAGATAATAAGCATTTCACTATTGAATTTGGCCTTGGCATGAACAAGCATCAACGCGAATTATTCTTGGATCGAATTCTCGACTGGGACGGTTGTCGTGCTGGAAACGATTATTCTTCCTCTCTAAAAGAGAATATTGACGTGGTTCAAATGGTGGCTGCTCTCAGCGGTGTTGGAACAAAGCTTCAAGAGGATGGTAAGCGACTCCACTTCAAGAAACAATATCGCACTGTTTCTAATAGCGGAGCAAAACGAACCTATGATAAAGAAGTCTCTTGTGTAACGGTAGATACTGGCTTTATTCTAATCCGTCAACACGGTCGCACGACAATTGTTGGTAATTGTCCTGGTGAGCTGTATGGTTCCCAAAAGGAACAATACATTCAGCGCGCACAAGAATGGTATGATGCTATGTGCAATGGCACAGAAGCTGCGCCTGCTCCAGTAGAGAATAATACTTCTGAGCCTGAATATACACCAACTCCATCTTCTGATATTCCTTCTCTACGTTATCGTGCTTATACACAGAATCAGGGTTGGCTACCTGAAATGATTGATCGACGTGATACTGGCGGCTCTTCTGACGATTTTGCTGGTGATGGCTCTCCAATCACTTATCTGGCAATCGACATGCCTGGCTGGTATCAGGTAAAGACCGTCAATAACGGTTGGCTGCCGCAGGTTTATGCTTATGATTGCAATGACTTTGAGAATGGTTGTGCAGGCGATGGCTCTCCAATCACTGCTGTTCGTTGCTATTACGAGACGCAGAATCCTAATTCCACTGGCTGGCTAAAGATTCGTTATGCTGTAAATGACCTTCCTGAAATGGAAGATACTACGGACACTGGCGGTTCTAGCGATGATTTCGCTGGCAACGGCAATTACGTCACAAAGTTCTATGCTTATCTAACTCGATAAGTTCATAATATAAAAATAAGGGGTATACTCAATAACGAGTATACCCCTATTTTTTTATGCCTAAAATGCAGATTGATTATCCAGTAGATAAGCATAGCCTATACAGCACGCGTCTGATTCGTCTTCTGTGGCGTCAATATTGAATTTTTCTTTTATAAAATCTTGTGCGGCTTTCTTTTGTTCTGCTCGCTTGCGGCCAAACGTTATGCCGCACTTTTCTTTTATCACAGAACGCCAATGTGATGGGCTATAAATATGATATTTTATATCATTATTATAACACCAAATAATAATGGTGGCCTGAATGTATGCTAATGTCTTATAGGTTTTTACGTTTCCAGCTTGTAATTGAATATCTTCAAATACAAGTTCGTCAAATGAATATTCTCTATACAACCTATTCAATTGTACCATAAACTCTTGCATTCTTTGCTCTATTGGAAGAGAAGATTTGATTTCAAAGTGACCGCATTTCAATAGTTTTGAATCGTATACGGCATAGCCTGAAACTCTGCTTGCCTGGTCTAATGCTAAAACCTTCACATCATATCACCGCTCATAATGGCCGCATTCATATATACTTTTACAAAAAGAATGATAATAGTTAGTTGATCAATACATCCAACCAAAGGAGCTATCTTGCAGTCTACGTTATTGAAGTCATCTAGTCTAATACTTCCTTGAGTGATACCGTTTTTATTAGCATTAGCACCAATATCAATCATATATTCAAGATGGTCTGTTCCTTCTTTCCAGAAAGAAGAAGTAATAAAATCTTTTTTATTTACCGTATTGCAAACTACGTTGAAACGAGATAAATCAATATCTTTTAGATTTTCATTGAATACAGAAATAGATGCACCTTGCTGACATAGCATTTCTGCTAATGGACGACCAACTTGAACAGAACGGCCAATGACTGCTATGCGTTTATTTTCGAAATCAATATTCTCGTATTGCAGAATCTTTAGGCCAGCAGCCGCACCACAAGGTCCGCATCTAAATGCTATCTGGCCATCAGATGACACTAGTTTACCTTTTGTAATACTTGAATAGGCGTTCACGTCTAGCCTTAGAGGAATGGTGTCATTCAAGTTTTGATTGCCATCTCCAAAATTAGATAGATTGATAATGCCTTGAATTTTTTGATTTCGTTTGAATCGATTGATTGCTAATCCTGCTTCTGGAATATCTTTGCATTCTACTATTTCAACGTCAATGTTATATGTTTTAGCTAATTCTTGAATTGAATTAGCATAATATTTTTCATTTAGAGTAGCTTTCGTTGACAAAATTATTCCAAGAGAAGGATTCAAATGTAAGTATGGCGTGATAAGTAAATCAACCAACTCACTAATTGGTTTGATAGGAGTTAGTAATTCCATATATGTCCTTTCTATAGAGTTCTATCAGACATAAAAAAATAGGGCTGTAAATTACAGCCCTTTGTTACGGTTTATCGACCAGTGGAGCCAAAGCCGCCACGAGTTTCATTATTTAGTTTATCTACTTCTTCAAATTGAATAGTAGGTTGCTTCTTCATGATACGGAACTGGCAAGGACGTTCACCCTTCTTGATGATTGTATCACGCATAGCGTATACTGGCATCATCCAGAGGTCCGAGTCAGATGCAAATGATTCATCAATAATGCCTGTGCTGTTCGTCTGAATAACCCCAAAGTGTTTGAAAGTAGAAGAGCGAGGGGCTAGATGTGCTTCATATCCTTCAGGTAATTGACAAGCAAAACCAAGATTTACATATCCATATTCGCCCTTCTTTAGAGTTACATCTTCGTATGCAAAACAATCTACCCAATCACTGTTTTTTTCTTGATTCATATGAGCTGCGCCGGGCAAATAATTGATTTTAATAGTTTCTGTCATTACCAATCCTCTTCTACTTCTTCGTTTTCTACTGGAATATCTGCACTTACTTTTGGAAATTCTACTTTTAGGAATGGATTCTCTGGCTCTTTTAGAGTATTGAAAGTGAATGTTGCCTTTACTTGGAAGTAAGAGTATTCTTCCTCTTTGGTATGAACTTGTTTTTCAGTCCAAGAAAAAGCAGTAAGAGAATATCCTTCATTTGAAGCCTTTTCTTGAAGGAACTTGTGAAATTCTTCAACCTCTGGCATTGTATCTAGTCGATATTCATTTGTAGATTTGATAAGCCAACTAATCATTTTACATACTCACTAACTCTACTGGAAGACCTGACGCTTTTTTTAGAATAGGCTCAAGGCCTCTAATATAGGCTCTTGGCCCCATGCAAATAATTTTCTTGATTCCTGGCACTGAATTCACTGCTCCTGCTACACATGGGCCTAGTTCAGGATACCAGCACATATTATCGCTAATCCCAACGCCATCTTCAATAATCGTCATTTTGATGGCCGCTTGCGGAAAGGCAATCATTGCTAATTCTTTACGCATATTATATCATCTACACATTCACGATAATCCAAGGAGATTCAAAAAGAAGATACATACTTACTTCATTTTCTGAGTCTTTTACCCAACATTCATATCCGCCAGTAGCATGAGAGTAAGCAATATCCATAATCGTGCCACGTGACTCAAGCAAACTACGAACCTCTTGGGTGCCTTTATCATAATTCATATCTTCAAAATGAAGAACTGTAAAATCATACTTTTCACGACACATAAGCGTATAATCATTACATTTTAGATTAGTAGAAAACCAGGCTCCAACAGAGGCTAACTGAGTTTTCAGTGTTTGCTCATCAGGAGGGTCTACTTTGGAATATAATTGCTTATGAATCGAATAAGAGTCAAGCTCTACAGTTGCCATATGATTCCTTTTCTCTCAATTACTTTATATATCTATTATACCATATAAAAATATAAATGTCAATAAATACAAAAAATGCCTGCTTATTTTATATCCCGGCAAGCAGGCTCAACCGGCAAAGGATAAAATTATGAATAGTGGCTTTTGGCCACATTTATATTATAAAATAAGTTTACAGTTTGTATACAATTTTGCCCAACTATTTATAAATTCCATTATCCCATTCTTCAGATACATTGATTGCTTCTTTTGGATAATTCTTCATATTCCAAATCACTTGATTAGAACTGCCTCTAAAAGATAAAGTAATATCTCGTTTATCTTCTTCATACCTACCATCAATCAGATAATCGATATGAGATAGAATATATTTTAGATATACATCATCTTTATAATCTATTTCTGATAATTTGTATCCTGTATATAAGATAATTATGATATCAGGTTTTGTATGTCTAATAGCATTGATTAGAAGCGCTAATGGAAAATAATTTTTAGGATATAATGGTTCCCCGCCAAGGATAGAAAATCTAGAAATATAATCTGGTTTGATGAGTTCTTGAATTTTCTTGATTGTTTTTTTAGTAAATTCTTTTCCTCCATCAAAGTCCCAGATGGATGAATTGTGGCAACCTTTGCATTTTAGTGGACAGCCATGGGTGAAGAGAGAGACGCCCCATCCTGGGCCGTTCACGCATTCAATTTTATCTATTTCTGAATAATTCATTTATTCCTCTTTTATTAGACCATGTTTTGTTCTCATTCGCGTTTCTTGTTGTTTACCTAGATTGAATGCCGTTGTATAATTCCCGGTAAGGTAACCGGTTACTCGTCGTAATTGTTGGATATGAGAACTTCCGCATTCGGGACAATTGTCATTGAATTCATCGCAATACCCACATTCAAGGCAAGTATCATTTGGAACATTGATGGCAAAATAAGGAATATCTTTATCCATAGCGTAATTTACTAGTGTCTCTAAGGCATTGATGTTATGCTTTACTGTATTATCTAATTCGCAATAGACGATGCAACCTGCATTACTATATCCAGTCAACTGGCTTTCAATATCAATTTTTTCAAAAGCTGAGATTTCTTCCCATACTGGAACATGTATGGAGTTTGTAAAGAAATCTTTGTCCGATACTTTCGGGATAATTCCATATTTGCTTTGGAATTTTTTCATTGCTGTAAAACAGAGATTTTCTGCCTTCTTACATTTTGGACTATATTTTTCCCTTGTTTCACACAAGGAACTGCTCTTTCGCTTTCGCTACTCTACTCTCGTTTTAGATTTCGATAGTCTCTACACTTTTATTACTTTATTTCTTCTTGATTTGACCACAAAAAATAAGTTTTACTTTTTGTTTTAGTCTTCGGTTTCCAGCCATTCTTGCTTTGTTGCGAAATGACTTTTTCACTAATGCCCGTTCGTCGAGCTGCTTCTTGAGTATTCCAATATCTACCCAACTCTTTATCTGTAAAATAATCATATTGAATAATTACAGGAGGATCAACGACACTTTTGTCATTTTGAAACCTAAAGTATTGTTTTTTTCTTACTGGCCGTTTATATTTACATTGACGTAAAATTGTTGACTTTGAAATACCTGTTTCTTTAGAAGCTATTGTTACGCTGCCATATTCTCCTATCTTTTTATTTGTATATGTATCAAACATAAACACAGGCATTGACTGACTATCCTCTATACCTTTCTTATTTACTAAAAGACCATCGTTGACAGCTTTTTGGGTATTTTCTGATGGGGTCGTCCAGTATAAGTTTTCAACTCGATTATCTGATTTTATATTATTTTTATGGCCTACAACAGGATAATTATTTGGATTTGGGAGAAAAGTTTTAGCAATAATTATATGAACCCGTCTTTGTTTAGTGTCATAAGAGTTATCATCAGAAATATATTTTACTGGAGCATATATATAGCCATTATGCTTATTCTTTGTCAATGAATATTGAAAGTATTCTCCATAATGCCGTATTGGTGTTCTCATATCATTCCAACGATTAGGACAAGTTCTTGTTTCTTGCCCCCACAATTTTCCATCAGGAGTTGCCCAAGTCAAAGCCCCTTCTACTTGTTCCGCATTTTTTGGTAGTCGTGTGTAGTATTTCATTTTTTCTCCTTTTTATATAAAAGAAGAAATAAAGTAATTTTTAGATAGGTATTCTTTCGTTCACCTAGTTAGACAGTTTTTTCTAAACCATATTGCTATAGTTTGCCCCCACAGATGTTATGTTTTAGCATTTAGGGGTATAATAAACTCCAAAATTGAGTTTATATTGCTCTTTGAATTCTTTGCAGCGTCTTTGAAAAAGAGTCTCAATGCGTTTCGCTAGTTCCATACCCCTTAGATGGCAATGATTTTCCCCAATAAGAAGCTCAAGCGTTTCCGCAAGTCCCAACTGACCCAGTGCTAGTGTTCCATGCTTCAAAGCACTTCTAATTCCTTCTTCTGGAATATATCCTTCCATTACGCCGTTCTCATACATAAATTTAGCGCTTGCGGGATCTTGAGAACAAATATATTCAAAACGCTCAAGAAGCATATCTTTTGCTTCAAAGATTTTTTGGTCTAAAAGTGACATAAACTTTTCTACATCTCTATTCGTTTCCATCGCTAAAGTTGGCATAATAATTGTTACGGGACAGATGTTTCCACGTCCGTCCTTGGTTTGCCCCATTCCGTTGATATCATATCCATTATAAGTTCTACACATATTATCCCTTGTTACCAAGGGTACTGACTATATCTTCTATCTTACAAAGATAGTCTTTCGCTTCGGGCTTATTTGCCCTACTGGCTTATATTCATCAGCCATAGTCGATACACATTTATATT
>ERZ808278.1068-NODE-1068-length-12997-cov-4.375290_pt1 | contig 12997 bp, 10 predicted proteins | sample MGYA00521239_ERZ808278 | MGnify/ENA primary metagenome ERZ808278 (study PRJEB31516, sample SAMN03275600) | gut metagenome | biome: mammalia-associated habitat; material: feces | host: Papio cynocephalus | place: Kenya | collected 2012-07-17 ... | reverse complement strand
AAAGTTTTTTGTAAACGGGAATTCCCTCGGTGTTTACATGAAGAATGCCGTTTTCGGGCAACGCGATTTCCTCTCCTGTAAAGAAGTCTGCCCATCTTGCGGTACGAGGGAGATAAACATCGCGTTCGTTGCCGCTTCCCGCGGCAATGGGCGCGACCAAAAGATCCTCGCAGAACAGGTATTCGTCATCCACAGCATAGGTTTTCTCATCGTGGGTGAAATCCATCACCAGCGCCCGGATGGGTGGCTTGCCTGTTGCATGATAAGTGTCGAATGCCTTTTTCAGCATCGGAATCAGGCGATAGCGGAGCTTGATCAATTCACGGATTTCGTCCTCACAGTCAAAGATTACCCACGGAATGCCGTCATAGTACCAGGCATTCACTAAGCACTGACAGGAAAAAACGATACATTGCATCCGACGGATACATTCCTCTTTGGTGTCTGCCTGACGGAATTCCGGCGTCCAGAGAAGCCCCGAAAAACCGGAGTTGACCACGCCGCGGATAAAATCCTTGTGGTCGTAAAGATCGCTGTAAAGAACAAAAGGATAAGGAGCGGCAAGCGCACCCATCTGCCGGATCTCGGAAAGGGTTGGATGACCGTCAAGGGCGTCCAGAATGGTTTGCGCGTATAGGGTACCGAACAGGGAATGATACTGTTCGCCGTCCAGCCCTGACGGAAATTCGCTTGAGAGCGGAAAACTCCAACCGCCGGTGAAGTCGCTGGAGTCGCACTCATCCAGTTTAAAACCGTCAATTCCGTGTGCAACCAGTTTTTTGCGGTGATAATCGGCAAAGATCTTACGCCCCGGTTCGGTTGCAAAGTCAGGAACCAAGCCGCCCCATACCAGCCAATCGCCGGAATAGGGTGCCAGCTCGTCGTGAAATTCTGCGTCCGGATGTACGAAAGCATGTTCCCAAAGGTTGATATGAAAATGCCGTTCTTTCAGGTAGGAGATCAATTCGTCGGGATTCGGATATTTTTCGCTCCATTGATAGGTGCAGGAATACGCATGGGTATGCCAGCCGGGTTCCAGACCGATTATGTCGCATGGGATGTCGCTGTTTCTGAAATAATCTGCGGTTGCTTTTACCTGTTCTGCGCCCCAGTTATAGTAACAGCGGTAAAGAAGTCCAAGGGACCATGTGGGAACCACCGGACCGCCTCCTGCAAGCAGATTATATTGGCTTACAATGTCGGTGATCGTGTCTCCTTCTATGACATAGACATCAATCCCTGCCGCCACAGGGATCCTGACGCTCATAATCAAATCCGTATCCTTGCGGACCGCGTACAACTCCGCTTCGCTACCGGCGGCGCCGTATCGGGAGCGAGGCGTCTTACGACCGTTGTTTTTTTGCTTGCCGCAGTAGAACTCGGCATATCGGGCAGTATCAAAATACATGCCGTAGCCTTGATTGGTTACAAAAAAAGGGACGGGGGCGTGTGTTTCACCATCGCCGGAAACGGGATCTGCGTTGACATCCAGTCGTAATTTCCGACCTCTGTGGTCAAACTGTTTGAGTTGAAGACCGAAGCCGTAAATGTGACAGTCGTCCGCAATCGGAAATTCCAATACACAACCGGAGGCAATTTTTTTGAAATGAAAATTGGCGGCAGGGTATTTTCCGTCGGTTTCCACATAGTGAAAACCGTTGCAAAAACGGGAAGGTACCAGTTTTTCGGGCGTGCCGAACGTGTATTTTTTCATAGCGTAGATTCCTTTGCATTTTTGATCGTTCCATCTGGGTTTATTATAACGGGACCGAATGGCAAAGTCAAGGTGGAATTGAGAAAAAATCGACCGCTTTTTTTGTAACAATTCACGAAAAATACAAACTTTTGGTTTCTTCTTCCGGCTTTTTTTGCAATCTTTCAAAAGATGTTGGAAAAACCTTGACAAATCGGCGCAGGTGTGGTATCATAACCACAATCATATTTCAATCGGAAAGGAGAACGGCTCATGAAAAAGACATACACGATTTCTTACAGAATGATGGAGATGTGCATGCCTTTCGGTATGTGCATGTTTTGCGCTACCCTCGTTTCGACACGTTCTCCATTAGAGGCAAACCAGTAACGGCTTTGGCAAATACAGCCGATGCAATTTGCTTTTAACCGGGAGCTTCGGTCGAAGCATCCCGGTTATTTTTATTCTGTTTGTCGGAGGATCTTTATGAAAAACTATTTGGAAGCTCTGGTACGGGCAAATTTCAGATTCGAGCGAATGTGTCGCTGTCGTTTTTGCATAGAAACATCCTTTAAAACATCCTATTTTTAATTTTTTTAATTTTAGAAAGGTAGAAACCATCATGAAAAAACTGATTTCCATTCTTTTAATTGCCGTACTTACCCTCAGTGTATTCGCATTCACCGGATGCGGAAAGAAAACCATCACGATCGCCGTACCGAATGACGCGACCAACGAAGCGCGCGCGTTGCTCTTATTGGAAGCGAACGGGCTGATCAAATTAAGAGAAGGCGCAGGAATCACCGCGACCGTGCGCGACATTGTAGACAATCCTTATAATATTCAGTTCAGAGAAGTGGAAGCCGCACAGCTCCCGAATATTCTGCCGGATGTGGATTATGCGGTCATCAATTCCAACTATGCCATCTCCGCAGGACTGAATCCAAAGAAAGATTCCGTTGCTATTGAAGGCTCTTATTCCGCATATTCCAATATTCTTGCCGTGAAAAGCGGCAACGAGGAGAAGCCGCTGATTAAAGCGCTGAAGGCGGCTTTGGAAAGCAAGCAGGTTGCGGATTTTATCGCATCGAAATATGACGGCGCAGTAATCAGCACCATCGACACGACAACCGACGGCTATGATCCGTCCGTGGATTACGCCGCACTGGCAGGACAAAAGATTACGGTTGCGGCTTCTCCCACACCGCATGCGGAAATTTTGGAAGAGGTCAAGAAAATTCTTGCCGCCAAAAATATTACCTTGGAAATCAGAGTGCTTTCGGATTATGTGGTACCGAATACTGTGGTGGAAAACGGGGAATGCGATGCAAACTACTTCCAGCACAAACCGTACTTAGATGATTTCAATCAGCAGAACGGTACGCACATTGTGTCGATCTCCGCTGTGCATGTAGAACCGATGGGCGTTTATTCTTCGACGCACAAAACGCTGGACGACATCAAAAACTCATAAAATCAGAGAAGCGACATGATAGAGATACGAAACGTAAGCAAATTCTTTGACGGCGCGGCAGGCAAAGTCGTCGCTTTGCAAAATATCAATCTTACTGTACATGACGGAGATATTTTCGGAATTATCGGTATGAGCGGTGCGGGGAAAAGCACCCTCGTGCGTTGTATCAATATGCTGGAACGTCCGAGTTGCGGGGAGATCCTCATTGACGGCACCGATATGACCAAGCTCACGCCGCAACAGTTGCGCCTTGCCCGCAGAGACATCACCATGATTTTTCAGGGGTTCAATCTGCTGATGCAAAAGACCTGCTTGAAAAATGTGTGCTTCCCGATGGAACTTGCCCATGTGCCGAAAGCGCAGGCTGTGGAAAAAGCGCACGCATTGTTGGAGTTGGTAGGGCTTCCCGATAAAGCATTGGCATATCCGGCACAGCTTTCCGGCGGTCAGCAACAACGTGTGGCGATTGCGCGCGCTCTTGCGACCAATCCGAAAGTGCTGTTGTGCGACGAAGCGACAAGCGCTTTGGATCCGAACACCACCCATGCGATTCTGGAATTGATCCGTGACATCAATAAACGACTGGGGATCACGGTAATCGTGATTACACATCAGATGAGCGTGGTGGAGGAAATCTGCTCGCATGTGGCGATTTTGGATAATGGTGAAATTGTGGAGAGCGGAGAAGTCGGTACCGTTTTCGCCAGTCCGAAATCGGAAGCCGCACGACGCTTGGTATTCCCGAACGGCGCAGACAATATCGTATCCAATCCTTTGCACGAAACCCGCTTACGGGTGATTTTCAGCGGTGCAAAAGCTGCTAGTACCCCTGTGATCTCTTTAATGGCAATCGAAAAAAATGCTCCGGTCAATATTGTATCCGCGGCAACCCGTTGTATTGATGACAAAACCTATGGTTCGATGTTGCTCGGCGTTCCTGGCGGGAAAGAAAAAACCGAGACGGTGAAAGCCTATTTAAGCGCCATCGAAAATGTAACGGTAGAGGAGGTATGACGGAATGGGAAGTACATTTACCGCGGAAAAATTCCGCACCGCTCTGGATCTGCTGAAAAACGATATTCCGCTTGCCGTATGGGAAACCTTTTATGTGACGATGGTTGCAACTTTGTTTGCGTTTATCATCGGTTTGCCGCTGGGCGTATTGCTTGTGTGCGGTGAAAAAAACGGAGTATTACCGCTTCCCGCATGGCTGATGAAGGTGCTGAATGTGGTAGTCAATCTGTTACGTTCCGTGCCGTTCATTATTCTGATCGTGGTGGTGTTTCCTTTGACACGCTTGCTTGTCGGAACGACCATCGGTTCCGTCGCTTCCATTGTACCGCTTGTAATTGCGGCATTTCCGTTTGTTGCGCGTCTGGTGGAAAGCAGTCTGCGTGAGGTTAATTCCAATATTATAGAGGCGGCGCAGAGTATGGGAGCCACACCGCTTCAGATCATTGTGAAAGTCATGATCCCGGAGAGCATTCCGTCCTTGGTTTCCAACGCGACGATCGCGGTCACGACCATTCTTGGCTATACCGCAATGAGCGGTGCCATCGGCGGCGGCGGGCTTGGAAATATCGCCATTATGTACGGCTATCAGCGATACAATTATCCGGTGATCTTATTCGCGGTGATTCTGTTGATCGTGATGGTGCAGATGTTTCAAAGTGTGGGAAACTTCCTTGCAGTTCGTTGCGACAAGCGGATCCGGCATCAAAAAACAAAGCAGAAAAAACAAGGATAATGGAATCTATTCAAAAAGGATCTCTTGCGGGAGATCCTTTTTTGCATGGGATTTGGGATTTCGGAAAAGAGAAATTTCGTTCCCCTCTTGACTTTCCTACCGGATTGGTATATAATAGACGCGAAAACGGACTGCACGCATGATTTTCGTCCGTTTGGAGGATACTATTCTGGAAACCGAAAGGGGTTTGTTTATGATTTCAACACGTGGACGCTATGCCATCCGGATTTTATTGGATCTTGCGGAGCATGCGACCGGAGACTTTATTCCGATGAAAGAAGTTTCCAAGCGGCAGGATATTTCTTTAAAATATATTGAAAAGATCATGCCGGCGCTGAAGGCAGGCGGGCTTGTGGACAGTACGCACGGCATCGGCGGCGGGTATCGGTTGCGAAAAGCGCCGGAGGACATTACCATGTGGGAGATTCTGTCGCTTGCGGAAGGGAATCTGGCGCCGGTTGCATGCTTGCAAAGCGGTGCGCCGGTGTGCGCACGCGCGGACGGATGCCGGACATTGCCGGTCTGGGAGGCGTATTATGATATGACCAAACGCTATTTTTCCGGCATTTCACTTGCGGATCTTGCGGGTATGAAAGCGGAAAACAATTATGTAATTTGAAAGAGGCGGGGATATGAAACAATTTCTGGTGACGGGAATGAGCTGTGCCGCTTGCAGTGCGCGCGTGGAAAAAGCGGTATCCAAGGTACCGGGTGTGACTTCCTGCACGGTTAATCTGCTGACAGGCTCCATGGGCGTGGAAGGCAGTGCGACAGATGACGCGGTGATTGCGGCAGTGAAAAAAGCAGGGTACGGCGCAGAGATAAAGGGCGCAAAAACAGCGGATCATGCCGGCACCGTATCAGAGGATTTTGCGGATGTGCAAACCAAGCAGTTAAAGCATCGGTTGATTGCGTCCGTGATTTTCCTTGTGATTCTGATGTATTTTTCCATGGGACATATGATGTGGGGATGGAAATTGCCGCCGTTTTTTGCGGAAAATCATGTTGCCATGGGATTGGTGCAGTTGTTGCTTGCCGCGATCGTTATGGTGATCAATCAGAAGTTTTTTATCAGCGGATTTACCGCGCTGTGGCATCGCGCACCGAATATGGATACGCTGGTTGCGCTCGGTTCGATGGCGTCTTTTGTTTGGAGCGTGATTGCGCTGTTTCTCATGACGGACGCACAACTGCGCGGCGATACAAATGCGGTTATGACGTATATGGACGAATTTTATTTTGAATCTGCCGCGATGATTCTTACCTTGATTACCGTCGGAAAAATGCTGGAGGCACATTCCAAAGGCAAAACCACAGACGCGTTGAAAAGCCTTTTGCGGCTGTCTCCGAAAACTGCCACCTTGTTACGGGATGGAAAAGAAGTCACGGTTTTGGTGGAACAGGTGAAAGTCGGAGATGTATTTACGGTCAAGCCGGGAGAAAGCGTTCCGGTGGACGGCGTGGTGTTGGATGGCGTCAGCGCGGTCAATGAAGCCATTCTGACCGGCGAAAGCATTCCGGTGGACAAAGCCGCAGGGGATCGGGTATCTGCCGCCACGATCAATCAGTCCGGTTATCTGCGCTGTGAGGCAACTCGTGTAGGAGAAGATACCACGCTTTCACGGATCATCCAGATGGTCAGCGACGCGGCGGCAACCAAAGCCCCCATTGCGAAAATTGCCGATCGGGTTTCCGGCGTCTTTGTCCCGGCGGTGATGGGGATTGCACTGGTTACTTTTGGCGTATGGTTGCTGCTTGGGCGGGAATTCGCTTACGCGCTTGCGCGCGGAATTTCCGTACTTGTCATCAGTTGTCCCTGCGCATTAGGACTCGCGACACCGGTCGCGATCATGGTGGGAAGCGGAATCGGTGCCAAAAACGGGATTCTGTTCAAAACCGCCGCGTCCTTGGAAGCCACAGGAAAAGTGGATACCGTGTTATTGGATAAGACCGGTACCATCACGAATGGAGAGCCGCAGGTTACCGATCTGATTCCGGCAACCGGTTTTACGGAACAGACACTGCTGGAAGTGGCACTTGCGCTGGAAGCCAAAAGCGAACATCCGCTTGCAAAAGCAATTTTGCGGGAGGGAGAAAAACGTGGGATGGCGCCGGCGGAAGCATCGGATTTTGCGGCACTTTCCGGAAGCGGCGTCAGCGCGGTGTGGCAAGGAATGCCGTTACTCGGCGGTAGTGTACGCTTTTTAACGGAGCAGATCGCGGTGGAAAATGTGTTTATCGAGCAGGCGAACGTATTGGCAGAACAAGGAAAGACGCCGCTTTTGTTTGCACAGGATCGTACCCTTGTCGGGATGATCGCAGTGGCGGATACCATCAAGTCCGACAGCCCCGCGGCAGTGAAACAACTGCGGGACATGGGGATCGGAGTGGTGATGCTGACCGGCGATAATGCGCGCACGGCGCGCGCCATCGGCGCGCAAGCCGGCGTGGATGAAGTGATTGCAGACGTATTACCGGACGGAAAAGAAGCGGTGATTCAAAAGCAAAAAGAGCGGGGAAGTGTCGCGATGGTCGGAGACGGCATCAATGACGCGCCTGCCCTTGTGCGTGCGGATATGGGTATCGCGATCGGCGCAGGTGCGGATGTGGCAATCGATGCGGCGGATGTGGTACTGATGAAAAGCAGTCTTTCGGATGTACCGGCAGCGATCCGGCTAAGCCGTGCAACCTTGCGGAATATTCATGAAAATCTGTTTTGGGCATTTATCTATAATATTGTCGGGATTCCGATTGCAGCCGGATGTTTTGTTTCCTTGGGACTGACATTGAACCCGATGTTCGGCGCGGCGGCGATGAGCTTGTCCAGTTTTTGTGTTGTCACCAATGCCTTGCGCCTGAATTTCTGTAAACTGTATGAAACCAAGCATGACCATTCCCGCAGACATATGCGGCGGGGTTCGAAAAGCACAGCCGGGCAGATTTCTGCCGCGTCTACTGTCGGACAGACGCAGACCGTAACATTGCAGATTGCGGGTATGATGTGCGCTCATTGCGAGAACCGGATTAAAACCGCACTGGAAGCGTTGCCGCAGGTGCAAAGTGCAACGGTCAGCCATGTGCAGAAAACGGCGGTCGTGGTGCTGTCCGCACCGGTGGCGGATTCGGTATGGAAAAAGCTTGTCAAGGAAGCGGGATACCGGTTGATTTCCGTTTCCGTGTCTTAAATTCCCTGCAAATAAAAAATCACCGATCTTCCCGTTGCCGGAGGAATTCGGTGATTTTTTGTTGTCAGGTCAGCTCCGTGGCTTCCATCAGACCTTTTAAATAGCCAATGGCAAAATATCTGCCAAGTGCCTGATAGCCGCTGATACCGCCGGAATCTCCGGGGAGTGTCGGCACATGATCCACACGGATCGGCACCTGTATGCCAAGCTCCTGGTATAGCCGCATCAGGCGCGCCATCGGAAGTTCCCCATTGTCGTGAAAGGTTTCGTAGAATTCGTGCAAGGTGCCTTTGACATTTCGGAAGTGGATGAAAAAGATCTTGTCCGCCAGCTTCGGGATAATGTCAAAAAGATCTTCGCCCATTTCGTAGTAATTTGCCTGACACATGGTCACGCCGAGGCAATCACTTTGTACGATGTCCCGTACAGCGTGGCGGATATTCTGATAGGACACCATAATGCGGGAAAGCTCTCCCATTTTCCGCATGGGCGGATCGTCCGGATGAAGCGCAAGCCGGATGCCGTAACGCTCCGCGTAGGGGATGACGGCGCGGATAAAATAAGCGTAATGCTCCCAAAGCTGTTCTTCCGTAATTTTTGCTGCGGGGGCATGGAAATCTGCCAACCGGAAGCCTGTTACAGTCGCGCCGCCGCGCTCCGGAAACTGATCTCCCGTGCGATACCATCCAAGATATGCCATGAAATTGAAGCAGACCGTGGTGATCCCGCATTCCTGCATCAAGGGGAGCATCATGAGAAAGGTATCTATACTTTGGTCGCGCAGGGCGTCGCCGGTTTTGATATGATCGTGTAACGCATTGGGAAGCGGCTCCAAAACAAGCGGCGTAAAGCCGGCGCTTTCATAGCGTGCGCAAAGAGATTTCCAATGCGCGGCGGAGGTATAGTCAAAAGAGCCGTCCTCCGGAAGGCGAATCACTGCGTGGCGCACGCCGCATGCGGCGGCAACATCCCAGGTTGCGTCTTTTTCCGCGCGCAAGTAATCCGTTAAAATCATACTTACACGCCTCCCAAGGTTAAAAATCCACCGTCTACGGGAATTGTGACGCCTGTGACAAAACCGGCGGCCTGCTCGTCTAATAACCATTTTACGGCTCCGGTCATTTCGCCTGCTTCCCCAAACCGTCCCATAGGGGTATGCGCAATGACTTTTTGCCCGCGCGCGGTCAATCCTTCCTCTACGGTTCCGAGATAATGGCGGCTCCGTTCGTTTTCCACAAATCCCGGTGCAATGGCGTTGACGCGGATATGCGCCGGTGCAAAATAGGCGGCAAGCGACTGCGTGAGATTGACAATGGCGGCTTTGCTCATGGCATAGGCAAAGCAACGGGTTAAGGGACAATAACTGTTCATGGAGGCAAAATTGAGAATACTGCCGCCGCCTGCCTCCGCCATTTGCCGTGCAAAAGCGAGCGTCGGATAAACGGTTCCCATGGTATTGGTGCGCAAAACCTGCTCGAATGCATCCATATCCACATTGTAAAGTCCGCGCAGTTCTTCCGGACGCTCCTCTGTGAGTTCCCGCGGATCAAATGCGGGAATGGTGGGCATTGCGCGACGATCGTTTCCTCCCGCTCCGTTCAGCAAATAGCGGCAGGGACCGTAAAGCGCTTTTACCTGTGCCGCGAGCGCGTCCACTGCCGCACGATCGGTGACGTCACAGGAAAATGCGTCGCATTTCCCGCCGATGGCATCAATTTTTTCTTTTGTGACAAGCAACTTTTCCATGCTTCTGCCGACTAAGATGACCATCGCGCCCTCCGCGGCGAGATCCAGCGCGAGCTTGGAACAAATGGTACCGCCGGCACCTGTGATAACGGTTACGGCATTTTGAAAATGGTTTTGTTGCATGAGAGATCATCCTTTCCTGTATTTTTTACTTTTTATGGTATTCAAATAAGGGACAAAAAATCAAGGGTTGTATGATTGGAATCCCCCGCTTTCGCAAAGCATACGTTTGGCATTGCCGTAACAAATTGCATATGCGATTTCGCAAAGAAGCGTTTCGTCATTCGGAAGCGTTCCGTCTGCGACTTCCCGCGCAAGGAAAGCGCATAAAATCCGCCGGAAGTAGTCATGCCGGACAAAGGAGGCAATACTGCGGGAATCGGTGACCATGCCTGGAAAAACCGATAAAACGCTGTAAGTCATTGTATCGGTCAATACGCGGCGGATGCCGTTTGCATGATCGCACCACCACCAAGCGGGACCAAGTGTGATTGTGCCGATTTCGCCATCCCGACAGAAAGAACCGGATAGAATTGCAAGATCTGCGGTGTCTGTCGGGTTGAGCGGAAACAGAATGACGCGGGGCAAGCCGCTTGACGCGGATTCCACATCGTTTAAAAAAGTGCGAATCGCCCGAACGTCGGCCGGAGAACCGATGCCGGCAAATCCACCGGCAACGCCCGCGATCTGGCGCAAACGCGCGGAAGTTTGCCGCATTGCGCCGATATGGAGCTGTAAAACCATCCGCCGCTTGGCGTAAATTCCTGCAAGGAATCGCAGAATGCAGGAGGCAAGTGCCATACGATCGTTTCCGGAGAGCAGTTCCCCTGCATAAAGTCGTTGAAAACGCGCATCGTTTTTTCCGTCTTCTTGGAAATAACAAAAGGTATCGTCCCACGCATGATCCGCAAAGACGCATCCTGCTTCCGCAAACGCGTCCATCCGATGCGCGATGGCGGTAAAGTAATCGTCAAGGGAAGCCACGGGACATTGTTGCAGATGCTCTAAAGTCTGCAGGAACGCGCGATCTGGAAATACGATGGTATCGCCGCGCAGAGAAGGGCAAAGCCCATCTGCTTTGGAAAAACAGGACAGATCGTCTGTGAGCGTCGCGCATGGCGCGTTGTATTCCACCCGGAATTTTCCGAGCAATTTTTTCGCGGAAAGTCCGTTTTGTAAAGCGGTATTGGTAAGCTCCCAGAGCTTGTCACAGGTTGCGGGCGAAGGGAGCAGAGAAGTGCCAAACAGGGTTTGCAATTCCATTGCCGCCCAATCGTAAATCGGGTTGCCGGCAAGCATGGGAAAAATGCCGCAGAAAGCGGAAAAGGTTTCGTAGGCGCTTTGGCTTTGGGTAATTTTTTGCTCCGGAACGCCGAGAATGCGCATGGCGCGGTGCTTGTACGGATCTGTGGCTATCCACATCTCGGTGATGGTTGCATAAGTTCGGTCATGAAAAAGATCCGCAACACAAAGGTGATTGTGGTAATCGAGAATGGGGAGGGATGCCACATGTTCATAGAGCCGCTTTGCAAGCGGCGCAGATAGGAAATTTTCGTTCATACCAACCTCTTGTATCGTTTTTACAGAAAATCTGTCAACCAGTCTGTTTTTTTACATTTTGAATGATATGGCATTGACAGCAATCTCATTATATGCTATACTGAAAGCAATTACAAGATGTTTTTTTGACAGAATCGTGCGATTTTTATACATTTCTGAAAGGAAGGTTTATGGACGAAAAAATAGAGCCGCAACAGATTTTTCTTCCGCATATTCGTCTTGCCAGACTCTTTGATTCCCGCACCATGCCACGCATGCAGAGCGGCGGCAGGACGGCGCGATCCTATGAACTCGGTTATTTTTTGGATGGGGATGGTGCCTATTGTCTGAACGGGATATGGCATGAAGTGATGCCGGGCGATGTTCGGTTATGTCCACCCGGTACACACATTACCAGTCGCTTGCATTTTCGGTGTGATACCATCTATTTTGACATCGGAGCACCGGAAACTGTGGTACACCATCCGATATTTGCGGATTTCCCCTTGTATTTTCATGCCGGAGAAGATTTCGAAGAAGATTTTGCAAAGATTATTCACGCATATAACGCGGATACCCTGACGGCACCGCTTTTGCAAAGCGGGTTATTGATGGTACTGCTTGCGCGATTGTCGGAACGGTATCGTGCTAAAACGGAATTGCCCCCTGCTGTCAGTCAGACGCTTTTGTATCTGGAATCACATTACGGGGAACGGGTGGATCTGACGATGCTGGGGGCACAAGCAGGATATTCTCCGCTCCATTTATGTCGGTTGTTTGAGAAGTCAACCGGACGTACGCCGCATGCTTATCTTACGGCATTGCGACTGCGCCATGCAAGGGAAATGCTGACGGAAACCGCGCTTCCCGTGTATGAAATTGCAACCGCCTGCGGCTTTTCGTCCGAATCTCATTTCAAAACGTTGTTTCGGAAAACATACGGAGTATGTGCGTCCGCCTATCGGAAAAACAGCAAGAATCTCTGAAAAGTGCAGAAAAAATAAAAAATCTGATTTTTTTGATGGGAAGGGCTTTACAATTGTTTTTCCGTTTGTTATAATAGAATGCGGAAAAAGATTTTCAACATGACAGGAATCTTTTGCAAAAAGATATTCTGTCGCCGGCGTCTGCGAAGTTTTATTTTGCCGGAAATGGAAAGAGAAGAACAGGAGCGTGAAACCTTGGACGCAACCTTTATAATCTTGATCTTGCTTTTGATCCTGTTGCTTTGGCAGCAGAAACGTAAGCGCACGCTCGCAATCTGCCATCATCAGAACAAAAAGAAAAAAACAAAGGAGAATCAACTTACGATGGAAACACTTGCAAAACAGTTTATCGGCAAAGAATGCATTATCTACACAGTGACAGATACCTCGGCAGCCATCCAAGGAACGCTGAAAGAAGTAACGGACGGCGGTTTGATTCTGGAAAATAAAGAGGGCTTGCAGGCGATCAATCTGGAGTATATTACGCGCATTCGGGAGTATCCGCGCAACAGCAAGGGAAAGAAAAAAGCCATTGTGATTTGAAACGGAAGGCAAAAAGCGTAAAAAAAGAGGGTGCACAAGTCCGTAAAAAACGGACAATTGAAAAAAAGAGCCTCCTATGGTAGA
>ERZ808278.1067-NODE-1067-length-12999-cov-4.507417_pt1 | contig 12999 bp, 10 predicted proteins | sample MGYA00521239_ERZ808278 | MGnify/ENA primary metagenome ERZ808278 (study PRJEB31516, sample SAMN03275600) | gut metagenome | biome: mammalia-associated habitat; material: feces | host: Papio cynocephalus | place: Kenya | collected 2012-07-17 ... | reverse complement strand
TGCAACCCAAATACGAGAAGTTCCGCGACCAATACTACAAACTGCTGCGTGAGATCAAGGCGAACTATGGAGAGGATTATCCTGTGCTGTGTATTGCCACGAAGGCGCACGAGTACCTGTTTACGTATATGCGCGAACTGGTGAACAACTGCGGCATGAAGAACGTGTATTATCTTGGGCTTTGCCCCGCTTTGCACGATAATGACAGTGACCTCGGTGCCTCGTCCCACCCCAACTATACAGGACATCAGAAGATAGCCTACTCGGTGATTCCCTATGTCGCCACCATCACGGGGTGGGGACTGCAAGACGAACCTGTGAAATAATCAAAAAATGACGTGCTTGTCATAACGGCCGCCCGACATTCATTGCCGGGTGGCTTTTTAATCGGAGAATATTATGGTAGAGAACAGAAGAGAGCATATCCTGCTCAAAGCATTGGAGTTGTATATGATTGAGGGGTATGCCAATGTGTCAATTACAGACCTACAGGCTGCGCTGAATATGGGGCGCGGTACGATGTACTACTACTTCAAGGACAAAGACGAGTTGTTTGAGGAAGTGGTGAATACGTATCTGCTGACCCCGAAACAACAGGCACTTGGCAAAGTGCCGCATACGGTGACGATACCCGAGATGATAGACGCAATGTTGGGATACTTGGACCGTTTGCGCGAGTTCCTGGATATGGTGGAGAACAAGAATATCAACACCAGCAACGTGGTGACGGTCATGTACACGGCATACAGCAAATATCCCGACCTCTACCGTCGTGCTCGGAGATTGTACGAGATGGAACTGAACCTATGGATCGACGCCATCAAAAACAGCATGCGCGCAGGCACTATACGTGGAAACGTGCATATTCAGACCATGGCACGTATGTTTCTGCATATCAAGGATGGTTGGGACCCCGGACGCAGTGGCGTACAAATGGACTTCAGCATCTTCCCCGAACAATATAACTACCTGTACGAATTGATACAGCGCGAGAAATAGCGTTGTATATCGGGGGTGTATAGGGGGTCTATCGCGGGTTGGACCCCTTTTTATATGACCTTCTTCTTTTTCTTCTGAGGCATCATGGCGCGCGTTTCGTTCACGGGCATAGGGTGCTGCATGAGTTGCTGCATCAGGGGCTCAAACTCGGGGAAGTCGCATGTCAATGCTCCTCGGGACAGGGTGTAGATATCCTCTTTCAGACGTTGGATGCCGGACTCCTGTTCCTTGTTCCAAATGGCGTTCTTCTGCCGCATGCATTGTGCAATATAGATTATCATTTGGTGACGACGATTGGCATCCTGCTCTTTGGCAGCCAATGCCACCATATCCTGCACAATGCGCCCGTAATTGCGCATACGCACGGGCTCTGTATTTCTTTTAAGGGGTGTAGTATTCATACTTGTTGTTCTGTTAGCCAATAGGTTATTTCTGTTTGATAAGATATATCATAGTAGGGTAGTGGTCGCTGTAACCGTCCTGCCATACGCCGCTCTTGACAGTACGGAAAGGCGTTCCTTTGTCCTTGCCCTCTTGCACGGTGAGGAAAGGTTTGTTGAAAATTTGCGATTTCCAATACACCCATTTGCCGTCTTCGGGTTTGGCATTCATCAAGGGTTCGGAGATGATGATTTGGTCGAAGAGGTTCCAACTGCCGTTGTAGGCAAGGCTGCCGATACCGCGGTCAAGTTTGAGCCAAAGAGTGTTGAAGAATCCTTGCGGTTCCACTTCTTCACGGGTCTTCTTTGCCCCCAATACGGTGGCACAACTGTGATTGAACGGGTCGTCGTTCAGGTCGCCCATGATGATGATTTTCGCATGGGCATCGGCACGATAGATGCTGTCGCACACCTCCCTGCAGAGCATGGCGGCAGTATCACGTGTGGCACGGCTGCTCTCCTCTCCGCCGTAGCGTGAGGGCCAATGGTTGACACTGATATGAATCTTGTCTCGGACTATCTTGCGGTTATCGTCCAGCATATATCCCGATACCCACAACTGCAAGCGGCTCTTGACCACTCCGCCGTCGGCATAATGGGCGTGGAGTTCGTATCCTTTCACAGACACGGGCTTGAACATATCGGGGTTGTAGAGGAAACCCACATCCACCCCGCGGCGGTCAGGACCTTCGAGCAGGACGGGTTCATAGTGACGGTTGTGCTTGCGCAGTTCGGTGCACAAATCATGGAGACAACCTATATTCTCCACTTCTCCCACGCCGATGCAGGCAGCCCCGCGAGGGTCCTCATCGGTGCCGATTTGGGAGATGGCATACGCCATGTTCTGTATCTTGTGCTCATACTTGAGGGGGGTCCATTTCATACCTCCGTCGGGGAGATATTCGTAGTCGTTCTTACCCTCGTCGTGGATGGTATCAAACAGATTTTCAAGGTTGTAGAACGCTACGCAGCGCACCATCATATCTTTGGCTTGCGCATACAAACAACCCGCGCCACTCCATACGAGAGCGAGCACCAAGAGCACTACCAATCGAGTTTGCTTCATATTCCGTGTATATTTCTGTGCAAAGTTACAACTAAATTTTGATGTGTACAAAGTTTTTCGTAATTTTGCGGTGTTTTTAGACCTTATTATATAGATTAAGTTTTTGCAAATATGGCATCGGTAAACAAAGTAATTTTGGTAGGTAATGTGGGGGGAGACCCCGAAGTACGCTATTTAGATCGGGGCACTGCTATTGCCCGTTTCAATCTTGCCACTACGGAGCGTGGTTACACCATGCAGAACGGTGTGCAGGTTCCGGACAGGACGGAATGGCACCCTATCGTGCTGTGGCGCAACCTTGCCGAGTGGGCGGAGCGTTATGTGCGGAAGGGCATGAAACTGTATGTAGAGGGCAAACTGCAGACGCGCACATGGGAGAAAGACGGTCAGATACGGCGAAAAACGGAGATTATAGCCGAGAATGTGCAAGTGCTGTATCGCCCCGAGTATCGCACCAACAACAGCAATACGGAGGCGCAAGCAGATGCAGACACATTACCCGAAGAGCCGCAGAATTTATCATCGGACTACGATATTGAAAATATGTTCTGACCGATGATATGAAACTCGGTTTTGACAACGACAAGTACATCCGCATCCAGTCGGAGCATATCCGTGAGCGCATTGTGGCGTTTGGCAACAAACTCTACCTTGAACTCGGCGGCAAACTCTTCGACGACAACCATGCATCGCGTATCCTGCCGGGTTTTCAACCGGACTCGAAGTTGCAGATGCTCTCGCAACTCGCCGACCGCATTGAGATACTGATTGTCATCTCCGCGGTGGACATCGAGCGCAACAAGGTGCGTCAGGATTTGGGTATTACTTATGATGAGGACGTATTGCGTTTGCGCGACGAGTTTCAGCACCGCGGGTTCTATGTGGGCAGTGTGGTGGTAACGCACTACAATGGGCAACCATCGGCAGATGCCTACCGGCGGAGGTTGGAGAACCTGGGTGTGAAGGTCTATTACCATCGCCTGATAGACGGTTATCCGACCAATGTGTCGCTTATCGCTTCGCCGGCGGGGTTTGGCAAGAACGATTATGTAGAGACCTCGCGCCCGCTTGTGATAGTAACAGCACCGGGACCCGGCAGTGGGAAGATGGCGGTGTGCCTCTCACAACTCTATAATGAGCACCGGCGGGGTATCGAGGCTGGTTATGCCAAGTTCGAGACCTTCCCCGTGTGGAACCTGCCACTCAAGAATCCCGTCAATGTGGCTTATGAGGCTGCAACTGCCGACCTCAACGATGTGAATATGATCGACCCGTTCCACCTCGAGGCGTATGGCAATATCGCTATCAACTACAACCGCGACATCGAGATATTCCCAGTCTTGGACGCACTTTTCACGGGTATCTACGGGCATAACCCGTACAAGTCGCCCACCGACATGGGGGTGAACATGGTGGGCTTCTGTATCTCGGACGATGAGGTGTGCAACGAGGCAAGCCGGCAGGAGGTTATCCGCCGCTATTATGCTGCGCTTGACGCTTTTGCCGATGGGCATGATGTGGAGAAAGAGGTGAGCAAGATAACGCTGCTGATGCGCCAATTGGGGATAACCACCGACTACCGTCGCACTACTATGGCGGCTAAGGCATGCAGGGACAAAGAGAATGCGTCGGCAACTGCAATCGAATTGGAGGACGGTACTATTATCACAGCGCATACGGGTGATTTGTTGGGGTGTTCGGCGGCATTGCTAATCAATGCAACCAAACATCTGGCGGGCATAGACCACTCTGTGCGCCTGTTGCCCGAGAAGTTGATAGCCCCCATACAGCACACGAAGATTGCCTACTTGCAGGGGCATAACCCGCGCCTGCATACCGACGAGATGTTGGTGGCGTTGTCTGTCTTGAGTCAGAGCGATGAGCGTTGTGCCGAGGCATTGCGCCAATTGCCACGTCTCAATGGCTGCCAAGCCCATTCTACAGTCATGCTCTCTGAGGTGGATAGGAAGACGTTTCGCCGATTGGGGATACAGATTACGTGTGAGCCCGTCCGTAAACATGGATTGATATGAGGGCATTAGACAGGCAGTTTATAAAATATAGTAATAAATAATAAGACATGAACAAAACCCTTTTGATTGCCGCTATGTCGGCACTTTCTGTAGGCGTCTTTGCACAAGATGCTACAGAGGCAAAACCGGACACCATTGAAGGTTTCCGTTTCACAACTATTGACAGTGTAGGTATCACACCCGTCAAAGACCAACACCGCAGCAGTACTTGTTGGAGTTTCTCCACTATCGGCTTCATCGAGAGCGAGTTGCTCCGTATGGGCAAAGGGGAATATGACCTCAGCGAGATGTTTGTAGTCCACCACACCATGATGGACCGTGCCAAGTATGTAGTACGTATGTATGGCACCGCGGAGTTTGCCCCCGGTGGCTCTGCCTACGATGTCATCTATTGTATGAAGAACTACGGACTTGTACCTCAAGATGCTATGCCCGGCATCCAATATGCAAGCAGCCCTGCAGATACACTCCCAGTACATGCAGAGTTGGATGCAGTGGCTAAAGGCTATGTACATGCACTCACATCCGGCAAACTCAAAAAACTCACCCCCGTATGGGCGAAAGGCTTGGAGGCTGTCTACGACACCTACCTCGGCAAATGCCCCGAGACCTTCAACTACAACGGCAAGACGTACACCCCCCAGTCCTTTGTGAAAGAATTGGGTCTCAATGCCGACGACTATGTGAGTATCACCTCCTATACCCACCATCCTTTCTACACCACTTTCGCCCTTGAGGTACCCGACAACTGGCGTATGGACCAGATGTACAATGTGCCTATGGACGAGATGATGCGCATCATTGACAATGCTATTGCTAACGGCTATACCTTGGCTTGGGGCGCAGATGTCAGCGAAGTAGGCTTCACCCGCAAAGGTATCGGTGTCATGCCCGATGCTGACAAAGGGGCTGACCTCACAGGCAGCGACGCCGCACATTGGTTGGGACTTACAGACAAGGACAAGAGAGAAGAACTCACCAAGAAACCCCTACCCGAAATGGAAGTAACCCAGGAAATGCGCCAACAGGCGTATGACAGTTGGGAGAACACCGATGACCATGGCATGCAAATCTTCGGTACCGCACACGACCAAAACGGCAAACGCTACTACATGATTAAGAACTCATGGGGCACACAAAAGTCTGACTATAAGGGTATCTGGTACGTCTCCGAGGCATTTATGAAGTTCAAGACCAACGATGTCCTTGTCCACAAGAACGCCATTCCAAAAGACATCCGCAAGAAACTCGGGATATAATTAGTACCTAATTATATTATTGGATATAAATAAGGCTGCCCGACATTACGTCAAGCAGCCTTGTTTGCGGTATATGGGTTGTTGAGTCTAATGTGTTAATCCATAGTCCATTTGCCGGTGCGCATAAAGTGGGCAAGGTCGTCCATAGCCTTCTCGCGCATGGGGCGCAATTCCTCTCCTGTGACATCACCCATAATCCATGAGCCGACCCAAAAATCCTCTACACCGTCCAAGAACAAGGGCAATTCTGCACAATGTGCTGCCTGCAATTCAGAGCCGCGCGGTTGCCATGTATAGAGGTGATATTGTGCCTGTACACCTTGTTTTTGCAGGTAACGCACATAGCGTTTTGCAGGATGGATAAACACATTGCGGGTTACGAAACCCCATGCCACTTTAGGTCCGAACATACTGCCGTCCTGTGCCTGTGCACTCACCACTACCTGTTCCGGCCATTGTACACGTGCTCCGTACTTGGGCATCTGCGGCAGGCCGGTAGGCGAGAAGGGGAGGGCATGCCACTGTTGCGGGTGGCTGTCCATATATGCCAATTGGGCAGCCAACAGGGAGTCGGCTGGACATGTCCATACGTCCAACCCTCTTTTGTCCAGATAGTTACGGATATATCGGGTGCGTTGTGTGGCAATACATTTGCCGGTGGTCAGCCCCATGGGTGCGGAAAATACAATGGCGCGACGGACAGGGACACGACTGCTGTCAGCCAAACAATAGACCACGCTCTGTGCACCTGCAGACTGACCTGCCAAGGTGATATTTCCGGCATCACCGCCAAAACGGTGGATATAGTTGTGCACCCAGCGAAGTGCCGTCAGTTGGTCTTGCAAACCGAGGTTAACTGACATGGAATCAGGCTGATACATATATCCGAATACTCCCAGGCGGTAGGTCACGGTCACTGTCACCACTTGTTCGCGCAGGGCAAATTCTGCCAACTGGGTGTTGTTTTTTTCACCACCGCCCGCGTAGTAGTTGCCTCCGTGAATGTACACAAAAACAGGCAGTTGTGCGGTTTGGGCAGCGTCCAACGGGTAGGGCGAGTTAATGGTGAGTACCAGACAATCTTCTGTCAAGGGAGATGCCTCTCCCCCGTGCAGGACTACATGCGACTCTCCATATTGCTTGTCGGGAGCAGCATAGTTAATGCGTTGATAACAAGTGAGATAACTGTGTGTGTAGGTGTCGCTTGGTTCAATGCCGTCCGCCATAATCGGTGCTCTGAACCGCTCCGCATGGGCGTAGGGCACACCATGATAGATATACACCGCTTTGTCGCCATCGTGCATACGCAGGCAATGCTCCAATGTATCCACTCGGATACCGGTGGTACCTGTTGCGGGTAGGGGAGAGGTGTTCGCACGCGCCTCAAGGGATAGGACTGAAGCCGTGAGCAGGGTTGCCAGTACAATGGCTGAAAGATGAATTTGTTTCATAGTTACGATTAGTTTGATGTTAATTGAACATATCGTATAATACTCTACGCAAAAACCATTCCAATTGTGTGGATAAGTTAATAAGTGAGAATAATGGAATATCTTTTGTGCTATGTAGATTGTTTTCGCACAAAAATGAAGAATTTATTTGCATATTTACGGAAAAAGTAGTACCTTTGCACTCGAATTGAGCGAGGGGACCCGAAAAGGTTCCCTCGTCCATTGTAAATCAGTCCACAATCATCCGTATGCAACAAGGGGAATTGTAGGGAGTTTGTCGCGGGTCTATCGCGGGTCTGTCGCGGGTCGTGGGTGAGAAAGAGTAATATAATAAGGAGTACGAAAAAGATAAAAAATCAAGAGATAATGTTGGACAAGCAGCAGATACAGACTTGGATTGAGGAGAAACTGGCAGGCACGGGCTATGAGTTGATAACGCTCACGGTGAGTGCACAGAACGACATTTTGGTGGAAGTGGACAGATTGGAAGGCGTGGACGTGGACTTCTGTGCAGAACTGAACCGCTATCTGGTGGAGCAGTTGGACGCCGCCGGCGAGGACGACTACTCGCTGGAAGTGGGCAGCGTGAGCCTGACCGACCCGTTCAAATCCAAGATGCAGTACACCAAGAATGTCGGGCATTATGTGGAGGTGCTGGCAGCGGACGGCAAGAAATACCGCGGTCAACTGGTGTCTGTGGACGACGATACATTCAGCATTGACGCCGAAGTGATGGTGACTGTGGAGGGTAAGAAGCGCAAACAAAAGCAGATTCAGACACTCACTTTCCCGTACACCGGTGTCAAATACACAAGGTACGAGTTGAAAGTGTGACTCCCCCTGCCCCTTCAAAGAGGGGGATTAGGGGTTAGAGGTTAGAGAGTAGGGAGTAGGGGGCAACCACAGAGAAATGTACAATTTGTGATGGGTAGTGTGCAATTGGGTGAGGAAGATGCCCGTAACCTATAACCATCCTCTAACCAACCACCAACAAAATCGTCGGCAAGGTGCCGACCGACAAACAAACGAAAATTAGATAAAAAAGATACAAATGGCAACAAAATCGCAAAAGTCAATCAACCTGATTGACATCTTTTCGGAGTTCAAAGAACTCAAGAACATTGACCGCCAGACGTTTATCAATGTGCTGGAGGACTCTTTCCGCAATGTCATCGCCAAGATGTACGGCTCGGATGCCAACTACGACGTGATTATCAACCCCGACAAGGGCGACCTCGAAATCTACCGCAACCGCCTTGTTATGGAGGACGACGACGTGGCGAACCCCAACACGCAAATCGGTATCACCGAGGCGTTGAAGTTGGACGATGAAGCCGAAGTGGGCGAGGAAGTAACTGATAAAGTGGACTTTATGTCGTTTGGTCGCCGTATGATACTAAACCTGCGCCAGACGCTTGCAAGCCGTATCCTCGACCTGCAGAAGGAGAACCTCTATTTGCGCTACTCCGACATGCTCGGACAAGTGGTGAGCGGTGAACTCTATCAGGTATGGAAGAAGGAGATGCTGCTCCTCGACGAGGACGGCAACGAACTCTACCTACCCAAGCAGAACCAAATCCCCAGCGACTTCTACCGCAAGGGCGACACCGTGCGCGCCGTGGTGGTGCAGGTTGACAACAAGAACCAAAACCCCAAAATCATCCTATCACGTACATCGCCGCTGTTCTTGCAGCGTCTGTTTGAGCAGGAAGTGCCCGAGGTGCACGACGGTCTGATTGCCATCAAGAACATCGCCCGCATACCGGGTGAGCGTGCCAAAGTGGCTGTGGAGTCGTTTGACGACCGCATCGACCCTGTAGGTGCCTGCGTGGGTATCAAGGGTGCCCGTATTCACGGTATCGTGCGTGAGTTGCGCAACGAGAATATCGACGTCATCCACTACACATCTAACCTCAACCTCTATGTGCAACGCGCCTTGGCTCCAGCCAAAATATCGACTATGAACATCAACGAGGAGGAGAAGAAAGTGGAGGTGTTCCTCAAACCCGACGAGGTCAGTCTGGCTATCGGCAAGGGCGGCTACAACATCAAGCTGGCAAGTATGTTAACCGGCTACCAGATAGACGTTTACCGTGAGATGGACGATGCCGAGAGCGAAGACATCTACTTGGACGAGTTCAACGACGAAATCGACCAATGGGTACTCGATGCCTTCAAGGCTGTCGGGCTGGATACCGCCAAATCAGTACTGGCTCTGTCCAAAGAGGAACTCATGAAGCGCGTTGACCTCGAAGAGGAGACCATCGATGACGTGCTGCGTATCCTCGCTGCCGAGTTCGAGGAGAACTAATCTCCTAATATATATAAGGTGTAACAAAAACAATAAAAAATCAGATTCACGAAATGGCAATAAAACTTATCAAGGCTTGTAAAGAATTGAACATCGGCATGTCCACCGCCGTGGAATTCTGTAAGAAGCAGGGTAAGGAAATCGCTACGGACCCGAACACCCGTATCGAAGACGACTTGTACCTGTTGCTTGCTAAAGAATTTAACAAGGACATGGCCCTTAAACTCGAGGCAGAACGTCAGGCACAACTGCGCCAAGAACGTGAAATACCCAAGTCCGTCACCATCGAGCCCAAGCGGCCCGAGCATATCCCCACCGAGGTTCCCAAGCCGAAATTGGTGGGTAAGATAGACCTTGACGCTGACAAAAAAGCCAAAGAAGAGGCTGCACGCCGTGCACAAGAGGAGGCTGCAGCACGCGAGGCAGAAGAAGCCGCACGCCGTGCCAAAGAGGAGGAAGAGGCACGTGCCAAAGCCCAAGCCGAGGCGCAAGCACGTGCCGCAGAGGCTGCACGCGAAGAAGAAGCACGCAAGGCTGCTGAAGCGCAAAAGGCTGAACCAAAGGAGGTTAAGGACACAAAGACTCCTGAAGCCCGCTCCCCAAGCCCAAGCAGAGGCTCCCAAGAAAGAGGAGCCCGAAGTCTTCACATTGGGCAAGCCCGTTCTGAAGAATGCGCCCAAGGTAGTCGGAAAGATTGACCTGAGCAGCATCAACCAGGCTACGCACCCCAAGCAGAAGACCAAAGAGGAGAAACGCCGTGAGCGTGAGGCACGCGAGCAGCAGCGCAAGGGCGGCACCCCCGCTGCAGCAGGTCCCAAGCAGGACGGCGAGAAACGTAAACGCGAGCGCATCAAGCAAAACAAGGTGGACATCAACGATGCGCGCAACCAAAAACCCAAGAACAAACCGCAGAAGGGCAAAGGCTTCAAGCCCGAGGTGGACGACGAGGCAGTACAGCGTCAGATAAAAGAGACCATCCAACGCCTGCAAGGTCAGAAGGGCAAGACCTCGACCAGCAAGCACAAGCGCGAGCGCCGCGAGCAGGAACGCGAGAAGATGGCACAGGCGCATGCACAAGAGCAGGCACAGAGCAAAGTGCTGAAACTCACCGAGTTCGTAACGGCCAACGACCTCGCCGTGATGATGAACGTGCCTGTCACCAAGGTCATCGGCACATGCATGATGCTCGGCATCATGGTCAGCATCAACCAGCGTCTTGACGCCGAGACCATCAACCTCGTGGCAGAAGAGTTCGGCTACTCCACCGAGTTCGTGGCAGCACACGTGGTGGAGGAAATCAACGCCGACGAGGAGATACGCGACGAAGACCTCGTACCGCGCTGCCCAATCGTCACCGTCATGGGTCACGTGGACCACGGTAAGACCTCGCTCCTCGACCATATCCGCAACACCAACGTCATCGCCGGCGAGGCGGGCGGTATCACCCAGCACATCGGTGCTTACAACGTCAAACTCAAGAACGGACAGCACATCACCTTCCTCGATACCCCGGGTCACGAAGCCTTCACCGCTATGCGTGCGCGTGGTGCCAAGGTCACGGATATCGCCATCATCATTGTGGCTGCCGACGATGCTGTCATGCCGCAGACCGTCGAGGCCATCAACCACGCGCAGGCTGCCGGCGTACCGATGATATTTGCTATCAACAAGTGCGACAAGCCTGGTGCCAACCCTGACAAAATCAAGGAGCAACTCTCCAATATGAATATCCTCGTCGAGGACTGGGGCGGACCCTACCAGAGTCAGGACATCTCCGCCAAGACCGGCGCGGGCGTCTATGAACTCCTCGAGAAGGTGCTCCTCGAAGCCGAGATGCTCGACCTCAAGGCGAACCCCAAACGCCGTGCCAAGGGTTCTATCATCGAGTCTTCACTCGACAAAGGGCGCGGCTATGTGGCTACTATCCTCGTCAGCGACGGCACGCTCCACATGGGCGACATCGTCCTCGCGGGCACCTACCACGGCAAAATCAAGGCGATGTTCAACGAGCGCGGACAGAAAATCACCGAGGCACTTCCGGGCGAACCGTGCCTTATCCTCGGTCTCAACGGCGCGCCGCAGGCGGGCGACGAGTTCAACGTCCTGCCCACCGAACAGGAGGCACGCGAGATTGCCAACAAGCGCGAGCAACTGCAACGCGAGCAATCCATCCGCACCAAGAAGCACGTCGGACTCGATGAAATCGGACGCCGTCTCGCTATCGGCGACTTCAAGGAACTCAACATCATCGTCAAGGGCGACGTGGATGGTTCCGTGGAAGCCCTCAGCGACTCGCTCATCAAACTCTCCACCGAGAATATCCAGGTCAATGTCATTCACGGTGCCGTCGGTGCCATCTCCGACAGCGATGTGCTGCTCGCAGCCGCTTCCGACGCCATCATCGTGGGTTTCAACGTCCGTCCTACAGCCACCGCGCGCAAGATGGCGGACAGCGAGGAGGTGGACATCCGCATCTACTCCATCATCTACGACGCCATCGAGGAAATCAAGGCGGCTATGGCAGGTATGCTCTCCCCCGAAATCAAGGAGGAAGTTACCGCCACCCTCGAAGTCTTGCAGACGTTCCACATCTCCAAGGTGGGCACTATCGCCGGTTGTATCGTGCGTGAGGGCAAGGCGAAACGCTCCAACAAATGCCGTGTCATCCGTGATGGTATCGTCATTCACACGGGCGAACTCTCATCGCTCAAGCATGGCAAGGACGACATCAAGGAGGCGGGCGTCAACACCGAATGTGGCTTGAGTATCAAGAACTTCAACGACGTGGTCGAGGGAGACCTCATAGAGACCTTCGAGCAAGTGGAGGTTGCCAAGTCGCTATAAACCAATCAATAAGAGGCTATCTGACTGTAATAGTTGGTTAGCCTCTTTTGTTGTGCAATTATCAGAGCGACTCCCTCGGCATTTTGTCGCGGGTCTATCGCGGGTCTCTCGCGGGTCGTCCGAAATTTATAGACACCTATAATATGAAAACAATAATATGAAAACAATCAAATTGTGCCTGTCCTTGGCACTATGTATGGTCCTGACGGAAGCACTTGCTACGCCGGGGACGCGGGCGTCTCGCCCGCGGTCAATCGTCACAAACGCCGCGGACTTTCGTTCCCTGACCCACTCCGCCGACTCTTGCTATATGGCGGGCGACTATGCCGGAGCCAGTGCTTTCTTCGCCGAGGCACTGAAATACCCCGAAGCCTGTGCCGCCAACTACTACAATGCTGCCTGCTGTGCCGCTCGTGCGGGCGAGACCGATACCGCTTTTCTGCGTCTGTCGAGGCTCATGCAGCAGTTCCCCGACTGGTACAGCCGCAGTCTCGGCACCGATGCCGACCTGCTCTCCCTCCATTCCGACCCGCGTTGGGAACCTTTTGCCACCGCGTGCAAAGAGCGTCAGACCCGCATCGAGTCGGCGTACGAGC
>ERZ808278.1065-NODE-1065-length-13016-cov-4.153075_pt1 | contig 13016 bp, 13 predicted proteins | sample MGYA00521239_ERZ808278 | MGnify/ENA primary metagenome ERZ808278 (study PRJEB31516, sample SAMN03275600) | gut metagenome | biome: mammalia-associated habitat; material: feces | host: Papio cynocephalus | place: Kenya | collected 2012-07-17 ... | reverse complement strand
TCTTTCTTTTCCATAACCCAAATCTGAATACCTCTTTAAATTTTTGAGGAGCAATCTCTTTTAATTGTTCCATTGATTTTTGAACCTCTAATCTTTTTGCCTCGATTTCTTCCGCAGAAGAGTTTTCGTCTACATAAATTGGTTCACCGTGAAGCACGATAATTTTAGTAAGAGTAAAAGGAACTCTCATTCCGTCCCACCCTGGAAGCGTTAAAAGTGTTTTCATAGGTGAGTACATATACGTAGGAACGATAGGTTTTCCTGACATTTTAGCTAATTTAATAATGCCGTCTTTTACAACCTCTTTTGGACCTCTTGGACCATCAACCATCATTGCGCCACACTCGCCATTTTTAAGTTTTTCAACGAGTTCTTTGCTTCCGCTAATATTTCCTGGACGGTGATAAGAAGCTCTAATTACTTTAATACCCCATTTTTCTGCGATTTTGGTAACTATTTTACCGTCTCTTGAATGGCTTATCATAATATTCAAAGCACCGTTGTTATTATTTTTTAAGCTATGAACACTTAAAAGATTTCCATGCCAGATAGCATACAGACAATTCTCTCTTGGCGCATTTATCGGCACCATTTCAGTCATTTGTTCTTGTATTCTAAATATTGTATATATAGCGCTACCTAAGAATTGTACGGTTGCTTCGTTTGATAATCTAACCATAGCCTTATTATACTATAAAAATTTTTGCCTGATTGGCTAATTGTTTTTCGCCCTAAAAATCGGTTTAATATAATTAAATCTTTTTCATACTTCCAGCTATTCTTAATTCCGGAGAGACAAAATGTTTCTCCTCTTTTTTTGCTAAAAATATTAGCCATTAAAATAAGCCAAGTGGCTATAGAAATATAAGAGGTAATTTAGTTTAATATAATTATTAAATCTTTTTCATACTTCCAGCTATTCTTAAAACGGAGAAGCAAATTGCTTCTCCTTATTTTTATTTATTATTTCTAAATACCTCTGTTGCAATGACATCAAAGGCGAAATATTTGCGCCTTAAAAATATATAACCCTTTCTTCTACACAAATTAATAAGTTCTAGTGTATTTAAAAAAGCAGTCTTTGAATACAACAAATATTTGAAAGAAGATTTTTTTGAAGAAAAGCTTGTTAAAAGACTTGTTAATAAATCAAACACAGAGTTTGAAAAAGTTTTATCACAGCTAAAATCAATGTTTAAAAATTGACCTTTTGGTTTTAGAACACGTCGAATTTCGTCAATTACTCTCTCATAATTTTCAATATTACGCAAGCCAAAGCCAATAGTTACAATATCAAAAGAATTATCCTCAAAAGGTAATTCTCTTCCGTCTGCAATCAAAAATCGCATATTTTCTTTTTTTTGTTTTTTTCTTGCTATTTCTAGCATATTTTCTGAAAAATCGACACCTGTCAAATCAAGATTAGGATTAATCTTGTCTAAAAAATATATTAAATCACCAGTCCCAGTACAAATATCAAGGACTTTATCACCGTTTTTAATGTTTAACATTTTTAAGCTTTGTTTTTTAACTCTTGTTTGCATACCAAGAGATATGACTCTATTAAAAAAATCGTATTTTGTCGCCAAATCATTAAACAAAGATTTTATTTTTTCGGGATTTTTCATAAATTTTATAGTAACATAAATTCTATGAACTTACTATCACGTAAATACTTATTTTTGATTATGGGATTGCTAATCTTGATTGGCTTAGAATTAAGATTAGTATTTATAGATTTACCATTATGGTACGACGAGGCTCAATCTGTCCTAATCGCAAAAATGTCATTCCCTTTTGAAATTAACAAGTATTTGCTTAATATTGATATGCAACACACGCCGTTATATTTTTATCTATTACATTTTTGGATAAACATATTTGGCGAAAACGACATTGCGCTAAGAATCTTGTCATTAATTTTTAGTCTTGCAACTATACCTTGCATATATAAACTCGCTAAAAATTTTGTAAGTGAAAAGTTTGCGCTAATTGCACCATTATTAATAGTATTCAACACATTTAACATAATCTATTCGACAGAAGTTAGAATGTATTCAATCATAATCTTTTTAACAGTTTTATCAATGAATTATTTGTTAGAATATTTGAATACGGATAGTACAAAATCATTAATAAAATTAACCGTAACAAATTTATTAATGCCATACACATTAGTCGGTTCATTTATCTTTATTCTTGCGCAAATAATTTCTACATTGGCTGTTTATGCAAAATCAAGAAACCTAAAAAAATATTTGATTTCTAATCTATTTTTATTTATTTTACTAATCCCATATTTCGTAACAATTATCGGATTTTATTTAAAAAGAAGTGAATTTCTTTTATCTCACGTAACAGATTTCAGCATATCAAACATTTTTGGAATTTTCCAAAACTTTCTAGCGCCAGACTGTGGCACAATTTATTGGGCAACGCTTAACCCATTCTACATAAATTTGTACACAATAATTTATATCTTTTTACCGTTATTTTTTGCAGTGTATTTAATTTATCTAGCAATAAAAAATTCAGACGATAAAACATTATTTTTATCTTTAATAACATTAATCACATTCGTAGCATTTACGCTTTTTGCAATAAATAAAACTATCGTGCTTGCGCCACGATATTTGGTATTTATTTCGCCATTATTATTGATTTTATTAGTATCAGGTTTATCAAAGATAAAAAAAACATTTGCGATAGCATTTATTGCATATTATATTTTATTTTCAACAATTTATGTATACACAAATACAAACGTAAAAACGCTTAAAACAAACTCCTTAATGGCAGCAATAGAATTTATCAAATCTCAAAAATTTACTAATAAAGATATGGTTATAATGCCGTTTGCATCATCTGTAATCGGACATTATTTAGATAAAAACTCTCCTCAAGTTCCTAGAATAGAAGCTTTACAAGATTTGAGAATTTATAACAATAAAAATATTTATTCAGAAGAATCAATTGCAGAATTTAGAACAAAAAAGGTTAATGACGTATTTAGAAAAATAATTTTGTCTGATAATTATATTTCAGATAATTTCCACAACTATATTTTAAAAACATTTATTAACCCAGTAGAAAAAGGGCATTACATTGTTCTTGCAGTATTTAGCGGAGATACAGAAGCCTTAATTCCAGAAGAAGAATTGAAAGATTTATTTTCTGATAAAAATTACACAGAAAAAAATATCTTAAACGGAATGTTGTCTAAAATGTATTTAGATATTCACAAGACAATTCAAGAAAAAGCAAAACTAATTGATACACAAATAATCGGTACAAATGTTTATTTCATCTACAAAAAGAACTAGCCTAAGTTTTTGTAATAATCAAGAACTTCAAGTTTCTGATTAATTCTTTGAATTCTTGCAACGTCGTCTTTTGTCATATATTCTTTATTTTTTATCCATTCAATTTCAAATTTTAAAGCTAAAATAAGATTTTCTTCGAATGCGTCATTATTTTTAGCTAAAGAAGCATCAAAAATAACCTTTTTAGTTTCAAAAGCAGAAAGGAACATTAATTTTTTGAAAAATGGTAGAGACATCAAATCAACATTTCCGCCAACAATAAGTTTTTTACCATTTGTATGGCAAAAGCCTTGTAACATAGAAGCATAATCTTCAATTTTTTGACAATTAACAGTTGATTTCTCCATACCTAAAGACGCTGTTAAATCACTTCTACCCAAAATAACACCTTCAATATTATTTGCACCTGCTTCAAAGATTTCGTACAAATATGTAAAAGCATTTTGAGTTTCAATATTCAAATACAAATTTGGTAAAACATTTCCATAAATAGTTTTTACAGCTTCAATAAATTTTTTAACCGTATAAGCCGATTCAACCATAGGTGCAACAAGAGATTTAGCATTTACGTCTCTTGCGTTTTTAATATCTAAAATACTAGTAGCGCCACCTAATTTTATTGTTAAATCAATATCTAAATCTTTTAAAGTATTTGCAAGTTGTTGAAGTTCAGCCTTTGTAATAACCTCACTTTCAAACTCAACTTTAATACCTTTTAAATAATTTTTATTTTTTAACTCTTCTAAAATCTTTTTCATACTTATAAGATATCATAAAAAATGGGGATTTTAAAAATCCCCACAAAAACTATTCAATTTCAGTTTTTAACGTATTAAGATTTTGTCTTATTTCAGCAACTTGAGAATTATAGAAATCAAGCCAAGTTTCTTGAGTTTCTTCATCTTTGATTGAGGGTTCACAAATTGCTCTGACACGTTTTTTATCCAATTCTTCAAGTTCATTTTCATAATTTTTAATTAAAACAAGAAGATTTTTTTGTTTTTCTTCTTTTTGAAAATTTGGATTAACAACAATTTTGTCCTGATTTTTATCGTAAACTAAATATCCTTCAGCACAAGAAATGTAATAAGTGTAGTCAATCTCAAATTCACGTGCACCGCTAATATTGCTAGGATTAACAATTTTATCATCAATAATATCGCAAAACATATTATTCTCCTTTCATTGCATAAAATATATATCCGCTCTCACTTGGTGTAAAAGTTTCACCAATAAGTAAAGGTCTAACCATACTACCACCTTTACATAACCAACCATTAAGAGAGGGTTTAAAAGTAGAATTTTTTGTCAGAGTCGTACTTTTTGTCATATCAGGTAGCATTACATAATTATCCCAACCATTATCATTAAAATTTCCACATTTATTTACAGAAGAGATAGCACCACTTTTTACAGTAATGTTTTGAGGTAGAGGAACATAATCAAAAGTTTCCCAAGTTGTACCATTGTATTTTTTAGAAACATAAGGTTTAAATGATGTATCAAGCCATACAGCATTTAACAAATTATTACCAACAACTTGTTTCGCAGTAATTTTGCAATCTTTGTACAACGGATAATAACCACTCGTAGTCGGAATAATTTTGTAATATTTGAAAGATTTAGTATTACTTGATATATCAAAACTAATGTTAGGAGTTGTATTAAAGGTTGAAGATTTAATTAATTCATAAACTGAATTATCATTAGAACCATATATAGTAAGCCCTGATATTCTATAACTTGAAGTATATTCAGCTAAAAATTCAATTTTAGTCATTCTTATTGGAATAGGATTATAGATAATCACACCTTGCACAGGGACAGCCCCATAGTCAGTATGATTTCCATTTGGATTTGAATCAAACAAATGCCAGCATGGATAACCTGATTCACTACCCAAAGCTGAAATTGCAAACGCATTTGAGCCTAATGTTCCATACGCCGACAATACAGGCTGAGACCATACCGTTTCAACCAACTCTGGAGGAATTGTCTTTTGTCTAAAAACAGTATTTGCTAAAGCGATACAATCACCCTCTTTTCCTACGAACAAGTTATATGTACCAGATGATAAAGTACCTACACTTAAATCTGGAATGGAAGTTCGTTCAAAACACGTACTGTCAGCAAGAACGCCTTTTAGAGATTTATAATTTGTTCCGTCGTCAACTTTAAAAACCACTTTTGAAGTATCTTCAATATTTAATAAATCAGGCTTCATATTAGAATTTGTATTTCCAAATTCAAATAGGAAAGATTTTTTCAATTCTTTATTTTGAATTTTTTGCGCTATTTCTGTTTTTAATTCTTCTTTTGAAATTTCAAATTGAGATTTTGTTATCGGCTGATTATCAGATACTGCATCTTTAATCGTTATATAACCATTTTCCGAAATATCTAATTTTTTATTTAATTCTTCTTTGATTGCCGAAAAATTTGAATTTACTTCTTCAGCTTTTGCTTTAGTGCCTGCAACAAATTCATAAGGCACTTTAAAATTCGCCATTTTAATCCTTTCTAGGCGAAAATTTAATCATTATTATAATTAAGAGCTTCTTTATATTTTAAAAAATTATTTTTAACATTTCAAGTCCGTATTTTTACGGACTTGACAAAAAATTTGTAAAACTTTTTATTTCTCATATAATTTTCATGAGGACGATATGATAGAAGAACTTTTAAAATCAGATAAATATTTCAAACTCGTTTGTGGAGCAGGAAACGAAGACGTTAATTCCATTGCAAAACTAATGAAAATTTATTATGAAGCAGGTTGCAAGGTCTTTGATTTATGTATGAGTGAAAAAGTTGCAAAGATTGCAAAAGAAACTTGTCCTAATGCGATTTTATGTTTTTCTTACGGAATAAAAGATGACCCTCATACAGTTAAAGCAACTATTAATCAGTCAAAATGTGTTGGTTGCTTAGCTTGCGAAGAGGTTTGTATTCAAAACGCTATTCATAATTCTGTAATTGATGAAAACAAATGTGTTGGGTGCAAACAATGTATTACTTCTTGCCCTAACAATGCAATTGAAACTTATTCAAAAACTAGAGATTTAGAAGAAGTTTTACCCGAAGTTTTAAAATATAACCCACAATGTATCGAGCTTCACGCTTGCTCTGATAACGAAGATGAAGTTGAACACAACTGGAGATATATTGAAAGCAAATATTCAGGAATGATGAGTCTTTGCATTGACCGTTCAATATTAGGCGACAAGAAAGTTATTTCACGCATTAAAAGACTTATTGAAAACAGAAAACCTTATTCAACAATAATTCAAGCTGACGGAAATCCAATGAGTGGTGGCATTGATGATTACAAAACAACACTTCAAGCTGTTGCTATGGCAGAGGTTATTCAAAAAAATAATTTACCTGTTTATATTGTGCTTTCAGGCGGAACAAATTCTAAAACAAAAGAATTAGCAAATCTTTGTAATGTTGATATAAACGGTGTTGCAATTGGTTCTTATGCTCGTAAAATTGTAAAAAAATACGTAGAACAAACAAACCTTTTAGAAGATGAAAAATCTTTTAACGAGGCTGTCGAAATTGCAAGAAATTTAATCAATTCAACTTACTAATTATTTGTTTTTCATTTTACGTTCACGAAGAGAAATACGGATTGGAGTACCGAAGAATCCGAAAGATTCTCTCAATTTGTTTTCCAAATATCTCTTGTAGTGGTCTTTCAACAAGTCCGCATTGTTCGCAAAAATAACAAATGTAGGTGGTTTAACACCAACTTGTGTTGTATAAAGAATTTTAAGACGTTTATTTTTAACACTTTGTGGTGGGTTCATAACGTATGCTTCGTTAATAATTTTATTCAATAAACCAGTTGAAATACGTTTTGTACATTGCTCATAAACTTCTTGAGTTTTTGTATAAATACTTGTTAATCTTTGTTTTGTCTTTGCACTGATATAAATTTTTGGTGCATATTCTAAGAAAGGAATGTCTTTTGAGATTTTCTTATCAAATTCACCAATTGTATTTGATTTTTTATCCTCAATCAAATCCCATTTGTTAACTGCAATAATAATACCTTTACCAGCCTCTGTAATTGTTGAAGCGATTTTTTTATCTTGATCAGAAATACCAAGAGTCGCATCAATTACAAGGATAGCAACATCGCAATCTCTGATAGAACGAATTGCTCTATCAACGGCGAATTTTTCTACGCCCCAGTCAACTTTAGCTTTTTTACGAATACCAGCAGTATCAACGATAATAAACTCTTTACCGTCATAATGAACTAAACTATCGATACTATCACGAGTTGTACCAGAAACATCTGAAACGATTACACGTTCTTTATTCAAAAGAGCGTTTGTAATTGAAGATTTACCAACGTTAGGACGACCAACGATAGCGATTTTAATTCTGCCATCATCTTCTTCTTTTTCGTCGTTAATTTCAAAATCTTCTGTAATTAATTCTAAGATATCACCAACTCCACCAGAACCATGAAGGGCAGAAATTGCGTGAGGTTCACCGATAGCTAATGAATAGAAATCAGCGCACATATTGTTTTCAAGGTATGAGTCAATTTTGTTTACCACCAAGAAAACAGGTTTGTCTGTCATGCGCAAAATATTTGCAATTGCTTCATCAACTGGGTGAACACCGTCTTTACCGTCAACAACAAAGATAATTTTATCTGCTTCTTCACAAGCGATTTTTGCTTGGTCAAAAATAGAGTTCATAATTTCATCGTCATCGTCAGGAATAATCCCGCCGGTATCGATTACTGTGAACCATTTATTTTGCCATTCAACATCAGTGTAAATTCTATCACGAGTTACCCCTGGTTGGTCATCAACGATTGAATGACGTTTACCCAAAAGACGATTAACAAATGTAGATTTGCCTACATTTGGTCTTCCAACTATTGCTACTATCGGTTTTCTTTTCATAGTTTTTATTGTAGCATAGACATGAATTTATGAAAAATACATTTGATAAATATTTTGATAAAAACAACGTTGAGTTATATTTGGGAAATTGTATTGAAATTTTAAATCGTGCAAATACTGAAACCGTTGACATGATTTTTGCAGATCCTCCATACAAGTTATCTAATGATGGAATAAGTTGTCATGCTGGCAAAGTTGTTTCTGTAAATAAAGGTAGTTGGGATAAAAGTAACGGTTTTGAAGAAGATTTTGAATTTCATCAAAATTGGATAAGGGCTTGTAAAAGAGTTCTAAAACCAAATGGCACAATTTGGATTTCTGGAACATATCATTCAATTTATATGTGTGGCTTTGCTTTACAAAAATCAGGCTTTAAAATATTAAATGATATTTGTTGGTTTAAACCAAATGCTTCTCCAAATATGAGTTGTCGCTATTTTACAGCAAGTCACGAAACCTTATTGTGGGCGAAATTAGACAACAATACAAAACACACTTTTAATTATGAATTAATGAAAAATGGTAATTGGTCGGAAGATTTTATTAAAAAACCTGAAAAACAAATGCGTTCCGTTTGGGCAGTAGGTACCCCAAAACCATATGAAAAAGAATTTGGAAAACATCCTACTCAAAAACCTTTAGAATTATTAAGACGTATAATTCTTGCCTCTACTAAAAAAGGGAATTTAATTTTAGATCCATTTACAGGGAGCTCAACTACTGGTATAATGGCATTAAGATTAGGTAGAAAATTTATAGGAATTGATTTAGAAAAAGAATATCTAGAGCTTTCCGTAAAAAGATTTGAAAAAGAATTTATCAATAAGGAATTGTAATGGCAGTAGTTTTAGAAAAACTAAAGGAAGAAACATACCCAATAGTTAAATGGGTTGGCGGAAAACGTCAACTAATGTTTGAACTTCTAAAAAATATGCCTAAAACTTACAATAGATATTTTGAACCATTTATCGGAGGAGGAGCATTATTCTTTGAACTTCAGCCTATGAATGCTTACATTTCTGATATGAATGAAGAGTTAATAAACTTATATAAAGTAGTTAAAAATGATGTTTATGAACTTATTGAAGAATTAAAAAAACATGAAATTTCAAAAGAATATTTCATGAATATTAGAAATATTGATCGTACAAAAAACTATAAAAAATGGTCAAATATTCAAAGAGCAAGCAGATTTATTTATTTAAACAGAACTTGTTTTAATGGAATGTATAGAGTAAATTCTAAGGGTGAATTTAATGTTCCTTTCGGGAATTACAAAAATCCAAGAATTATTGATGAATGTAATCTAATAAATTGTTCAAATTTATTACAAAAAACTGAAATAAAAAATGCCGATTTTTCTGAAATATTAAATTATGTACAAAGCGATGATTTTGTATATTTTGACCCACCTTATGTACCTTTGAATGAAACCTCTAGTTTTACTTCATATACAAAAGATGGTTTTGATATAGATATGCAATTCAAATTAAGAGAAGTTTGTGATGAATTAGATTCAAGAGGTGTAAAATTTATGCTATCTAACTCAGATACAAGATTTGTAAATGAGTTGTACGAAAATTATAATATTAAAAAAGTTTTTGCTTCTCGTCAAATCAATGCTAATCCAAATGGCAGAGGTAAAATAACGGAGGTTTTAGTTAAAAATTATGACTAGAAATTTTAAAAATTGGCTTGCAACTTTTAGACCTTGCATTGCGGATTACGGCTACTATTGTGATTTTGATAAAATTAACAATAATATTGATAGCATAAAAGTTGAACTTAATATTTTAAATTCTCTTGTTGGATCAAAAAATATAGAACAAGAGTTTGAAGAAATCATAAAAAAATACCCAGAGACTTTAAAATGTATACCTTTACTTTTGGCAGTTCGTTCTAATGAGATTTCCGTTACAGATTCGGAGGGTGAATATAAATTTTCTTTCAATAAATGTAATTATAGCATTGAAGAATACAAGATGTTTATGCGAAAGACAAAATTATTTGATTTATTAGAGAACCATATTGTAAGTAATTTGGTTGATTATGCAACAGGAGTAGAAACAGGTTTAGATTCAAATGCTCGTAAAAATCGAGGTGGACATTTAATGGAAAACTTAGTTGAAAGTTATATCCAAAAAGCAGGTTTTACTAGAAATGAAAATTACTTTAAAGAAATGTATATCCATGAAATTGAAGAAAAATGGAGTGTAAAGCTATCCGCAATTTCAAATCAAGGTAAAATGGAAAAACGTTTTGATTTTGTAATAAAGACTGATAATCAAATTTATGTAATTGAAACAAATTTCTATTCAAGTGGTGGTTCAAAATTAAATGAAACAGCTAGAAGTTATAAGACATTAGCACAAGAAGTTGCAACTATTGATGGTGTAACTTTTATATGGTTTACTGATGGTTATGGTTGGAATAGTGCTAAAAACAATTTAGAAGAAACTTTTGATGTTTTAGATACAATTTATAATATCCAAGATTTAGAAGAAAAAATACTAGAAAGATTATAATTTATGCAATATAAAAATTTAGAAGAATTGATTGAAGTTGTAAGAGTTCTACGTTCAGAAAATGGCTGTCCCTGGGATAGAGAACAAACTCATACTTCTCTTAGACCGAATATGATTGAAGAAGCTTATGAAGCAGTGGACGCAATTGACGAAAAAGACCCAGCACATTTAAGAGAAGAACTAGGTGATGTGCTTTTACAAGTCCTTTTACATTCTCAAATCGCAACAGAACACAATGAATTCACACTAGAAGATGTCGCAAAAGAATTGAAGGATAAACTTATCCATAGACACCCTCACGTTTTTGGTAATACAAAAGTAAATTCCGCAGATGACGTCGTTGTAAATTGGGACAAACTTAAACAAGAAGAAAAAACTGAGCGTAAATCTCAAATGGACGGTATTTCAACATCTCAATCAGCTCTTATGACAGCTCAAAAGATTTCTAAAAGAGCCGTAAAAGTAGGCTTTGAATGGGATAAAAGAGAAACACTTAAAGAATGTATTGAGTCTGAATTCAGAGAATTTGACGAAGCTTGCGAAGAAAACGACTTAGCTCATATGGAAGAAGAAATGGGCGACATCTTTTTTGCAGTCGTAAATTTGGCTCGTTGGCACAAACTTGATGCAGAACAATGTTTAATCACAGCTAACAGAAAATTTATGAAACGTTTTAGAAAAATGGAAGAATTAGCTACAAAACCTTTAACAGAATACTCTTTTGAAGAATTCGACAAACTTTGGAAATCTGCAAAAAATAGCTCTCAAGAATTATAGAAAATTTTCAAAAATAATGTATAGTAGTAAAGGACACTTAAAAATATGTGTCGAAGACTATTAACAAATCTAAGACAATATAGCTAATGACGGGATAAAAACCGGACTTGAGGTAAGAAGAAAAGGCGAAATTTTTACTACGTAAAAATTTTGCCTTTAGCATATTAAAATTTTGTTCCTAATATCCAACGCTTAAACCAGCACAGAGATTTATTGATTGACCAGTAATTCCCCTTGCATCATCTGAAATCAAATATTTAATCAATCTTGCGATTTCTTCTGGCGTAACAAAACGTTTTTGAGGAATAATTTCCATAATTTCTTCTTTTGAAAACTCAGACTCTTCAATTGACTCGTTGCCTAATTCTGTATCAACCCAACCCGCGTTGATAGTATTAACCGTAATATTATCTTGAGCAGCCTCTAGTGCTAAGGCTTTTGAAAATCCAATCAATGAAGCCTTTGACGCAGAATATACAGAAGCGTTCGCTTCTCCCATAACACCAGAAATTGAACCAATATTAACAATTCTACCCCATTTTTGCGCTTTCATATTTTTTAAAACATATTTTGAAAGAATAATTGGAGCCTCAACATTAGTTCTGATAATATTTCTCACAACATTTTCGTCTTCATCAACAAGAGCAGAATAATTATAAATACCTGCATTATTGACTAAAACATTAATACCGTTGTTATAAATAAATTCTTTTGCACCTTCAACATCATTTAAAATATCACACTGAAGGGCATCTTTTGCACCTAAAGTTTTTAACTCTTCTAACTTTTTTGAGTTTCTGGCAAGTCCAAAAACTTCACCAACTGATAGCATTTCTTCAAATATTTTACGTCCAATTCCACGAGTTGCACCTGTTACAAGAATTTTTTTAGTCATTGTTCAACTCTTTCATATTTTCAATTAAAACGTGTGATACAACACTATCTACAAGATACGATTGTTCATCATCAGTCAAGGTTTTGATAAATTGAAGAATAGTAAAAAGTTCAATATTTTCATCATACCAGCGGTTATAAGAATAATCGCAAGGTTGAGCTAACTTACTAATTTCTTTATCCAAGTTAAAATTAAATTCGTACATCAAAATTTGCAACAAATGTTGTGCAAAAGCATCTTGAACATCTGCATCTTGCTCTTCTAAATAAGCAACCAACTCACTTAGTTTAGGATTTTTATCATACCAACGTTTGTATAACATAGGAACGTATCTAACCTACGATTCCGAAACCTAATAAAAATGTACAAACTAAAAATACAGCACTTACGTATGCAGTCAATTTATTCAAACCTTTTTCAGCTGATTTTTGAGATGAGAACATTTGAGATGCTCCACCAATTGCAGCAATACCATCACCTTTAGGTGAGTGTAATAGAATTAATACGATTAATAATACAGCTGAAACAATTTGTAATATCCAAATAAAAGCTAACATACTTTCTCCTT
>ERZ808278.1064-NODE-1064-length-13034-cov-3.194391_pt1 | contig 13034 bp, 6 predicted proteins | sample MGYA00521239_ERZ808278 | MGnify/ENA primary metagenome ERZ808278 (study PRJEB31516, sample SAMN03275600) | gut metagenome | biome: mammalia-associated habitat; material: feces | host: Papio cynocephalus | place: Kenya | collected 2012-07-17 ... | reverse complement strand
CGTCCGCTCCGCAAGAGAGTTTCTCATCGACTTCAACGTTAAAAAACCGCTCTATAAGTCGTTCAACGCCGCTTTTCGTGCTTAATCGATAAAAATATCCCGCGGCTGTGAGATACAACAAACCGTCGTCGCCGCAAACGGTGGTAACGCCTTTCTTCCTATAAATCGAAAGGGTTTTGCCTTTATATTCAAACCTGCAATAATCGTCGCCGAGTTCGGTTTTAACGCCTTTGATTTGTTTATAAACGTATTCACAAAGACTTTCGTATTCGCCGACGCCGCTTATCTTGCAACCGATTCCGCTCACAAGTTCGCGTTTTCCTTCAAAAAGCGCGGCTTTGGCAAGCTTATCAACCGCCTCGTTATAGCTGTTGTTGCTATGCCCCTTCACCTTTTCAAACGTGATTTCCACCGCGCCGGAATATTTTTTCAGTTCCCTAACGTAAAAAAGCGAAACCGCGCCTTTGGCTTGCCAAACACCTTTCGCCCAAGCCGACAAACCCTCGTAATCGTGATAAATTTTAAGCTTATCGTAACCGTTTAAAAAAGCCCATTTTACCGACTCGATAACCCCGAGAACTTCGCCCGCAACGTTACGCGTCGAGATAAAATCGGGATTTTTCCCGCTATCGCAAAAGGAATATCTTTTCCCGTCGGGAGAAAAAACGAGCGCGCCGAACGAATATGCGCCGAGCGTTTCTTCAAAACTTCCGTCCGTATAGGCTACGGCAAATCCGTTTTTCAAATCCTCGTTTACGGCCTCTTTGGCAAAATCCCTGTCGTTTAAAAAGAATTCCGCCTCTTCGCGCGTTGAAAAACTCTTGTGTTTATATCCCTTTTTATCCTTGATAAACTCTTTGCAAGCGTCCCAATCGGTAAAAAGATGTTTTTCTCCGTTACCCTTAACGGCGTAAAACTTACTCAAATTCACTCCTGTTTGAAAATATTATTTTCCATTATCTATTTTAGCACAAAAAACAGTTTTTTACAACCGTATAACTAAAAAATAGATTTTATCTCGATTTTCGGGCGTTCAGCAGAGCGGCTCGAACCTTATTTTTTCGCATAATTCGTCAAATTCGGCGCGATTTTCCGGAGTTAAAGCGCGCGAATATTCTTTAATCGCGTTATACACCGCCTTTTCCTTTTCGTTATCCGAAAATTCGGCCGACGAAAAACGGCAATTTAAAGCCGCAACCGCGTTAAGCGGCATTTTCGACAGCAAATCGGCATACTCGCTTTCCGATAAATCGGCGTCCGCAAGAATCTCGAACAAATCGGACAACGAACCGACGTTTTTAAGAATTATTTCCGTTTTATCCGCGCGGGTTGCCGCATTTACGCGCTCGATTAAAGCGTTATACTCCCCGTCGGACATTCTGCCGCCGTAAGAAAGCGTGATATATTCGGTCCGTTTCGTTTCCTTTGATAGGAAATATCTATTCAAAACGCCTGCGCTTTTTGCCGTTTTTAGCCGCAAAACCACTTGCGGAATGGCTTTTAACGCATAGTCTCTCGTTTCTCCGTGCAAATCCAACTCGTTTAAAGCCGTTTCGACGAAACTTAAAAATTCACTCAAACAATTTTCGTTTTCCAAAAGCGCGGAAACCTGCTCTTCTCTTCCAGTAAGTTCTCTTGCCGGTTCGCCCGAAATTGCCGCGCACACGGCGGCAGTTAAAAGCGGCTCGAAAAGATTTATCGGCGAGCGTTTATATTCTCCCTCTCGCAAATTCAAAAGTTCTTCGGCCTTTTGCAGCGAAAATCTATTTAAAAAAGCGTTTTCGTTGTATATTGCGCGGAGATAATCGCAAATAAATTCAACGCCCAAGCTATTCGGATAACCGAAAAACACGGGGTAATCGGCAACGATATGCTTTTCCGCAGCAAATAAACTCGGCGTGTAAAACCCGAAAAAACCGTTTATTCCTTTTAACGTCACGTTCCAGAAAACGTTTTCCGTTTTGAAAAGATTTTTAGCGATTTTTTTATAAAGAAGCTTTGCGTAAGAAAGTCTTGAAGAAATAATCTCCTGCCCTTTTTCAAACGCTTTTTCAACCGAAACAAGCAATTCGCTTATGGCCGCCCGACGGCTCGAAAAGCTTTTCATAGATAGCCCGAGAGAAAAAACAACCGATTCCGCAAGTTTTTTGGCCACCGAACTGCTAACGGAAGAACTTTCGCCGCGCGTAAACGCCTCTATCCTGCCTTTCAAAACGAGCGATATACCCGTTTCTACCGACTTTGCTTCATCGTCCGTAATAACGCCTAATTGCAACGCGGCGTTCATAAGGCTCAAAAAATAATTCTTTTCCGGCAAGGCAACGGTTTCAAACAAATCGCCCTTGCTTATTATTCTCGTATCCTGCATATCAATCGTTTGTGGGAGCTAAATTATCAAATAAACTTCTCCCCCTCTCTCTTTTGATTTTACGGGCAAATTCAGGCAAGGCCTTACCCTCTAAAAGTTCAAAGCTTCCGTTACATTCACCGTTGAAAGCTCCCTTCATAAAATCAATCAACTCATTGTCGTTCACAAGCTCTTCTGTGTCATTCTTAAACTCATAAAACAGCTCTATAAGTCGATTAACGGCCGTTTTATACGAGCATTGGTCAATAAAAGGCGAATCCGAAAACTCGTCTATAATCTTCACGGCAAGGTTACTTTCAACCTCAACTCGGCCTGCGTTTTTTAACGCTTCGCGCCTGAAAACGACTATTTCTTCGGCGTCCTTTCGGGTTAGAACGAGATTATATTCCGCCGTTTTTTCGTTGAGCGCGGTTATTCTTTTAACCTCTTCCTCGGCAGGCGTAACGACAATCGCTCCGTACAAATCCAAATCAAAAACTTTCATACTCCCTCTTTTTAAAAGACTATATAAAGACTATATATATTTACTACTCTTTTTTTAAAGAAAAGTCAAGCCGGATAGGCAAATCCGTGATATTTTACAATATTTTTATACAATAAATTGCGCGCCGCGTTTTGTTTTAAACAGAACGCGGCGCGCTTTAAACTTTTCGTTATACCGGCCGAGGATTTTAATCCACGGATAAATCCTCGCCGTTCGTTTCGATAACTTTTTTAAACCAATACGCGCTCTTTTTGGGCGTTCTTTCCAACGTTTCGTAATCGACGTAAACGAGTCCGAAGCGTTTGGAATACCCCTCCGCCCACTCGAAATTATCCATAAAACTCCAATAAAAATATCCGATAATCGGGTATTTTTCAGCCGCCTTTTTAAGGACCTCTATATGCCGCTTCATATAATCGATTCGCATATAGTCCGGAATTTCCCCCTCGATGGTTTTCCATTCGGTTGCCGCCATACCGTTTTCGGTGAACAAAATCGGTAAGCCGTATCTCTCGTAATAATACTTCGCGGCGTACCCTATCGCTTCCGGCGTTACGCACCAGTTCATAGCCGTAAATTTGTCGCAGGGGGCGACTGCCGTCCTCTTCATTCCGTCCGCGGTTTTTTCGACGTAAAATCCTCGATAAAAATTGATTCCGAAAAAGTCTAAATCGCTTTTGATAATTTTCATATCCTCGGCGGAGGGGTTATATCCGTATTCGGCAAACCACTTCTTATATTCTTCGGTAAACTCTCCCTTTATAATCGCGTCGGTGAAGAAACACCCGTCGTAAAACTCGCCGTTTGGCATAAAGTTAAACTCTTCGGCAGATTTTGCGTCCTTTTCGTTTTTCGGAATCATCGGAGTGAAGCAGGGCGCGCAACCGAGGTTTAACTTATGCTTCGCAGCCGCTCTCATCGCCTTTTCCGCTTTGCCTATGCAAAGCAAAACGTTGTGAGCAACGCGGAATACGTCGCTTCTCGAAAGGCGCAAAAACGGCGCGTGAGCTCCCGTATAATGCCCGTCCTCAACGACAACCTGCGGTTCGTTGAAAATAACGTAATCGGAAACTCTGTCGCCGAAAATTTCAACCAAAGTTTTTGCATAATCGGCAAAATAATCGCTGATTTTGTCGTTCAAAAATCCGCCCTCGTTGAAAAGCGCGCGCGGGAGTTCCCAGTGAAAAACGGTTATCCACGGAGTTATTCCGGCTTTGATAAATTCGTCGACGAGGTCGGAATAAAATTTAACGCCTTTCGGATTGATTTCACCCTTTCCGTTCGGCATAATTCTCGGCCAGCTTACGGAAAACCTATAATTTTTTATGCCGAGTTTTTTAAGCAAAGCAACGTCTTCTTTATATCTATGATAATGGTCACAGGCGATTTTGCCGTTCATATCGCCGAGAGTTCTGCCTTTCGTAAAATCCGAATCCCAAATGCTTTGCCCTCTGCCGTCTTCATTCTCCGCGCCTTCTATCTGATAAGCCGAAACGGACGCGCCCCATTTAAAATCCTTGTTTAAGCTCATATCTTTCTCCGTATTGAAAAATTATCGTTTTTAATTTGCCGAATTATAATCCGTAATCGTGTTATAAACCGCAAAATCGTTGAGGTTTGCCTCGTATTCCTTACCGAAAAACGACTTCATCGTTTCTTTGCCGGCAACCTGCGTTCCCGAAGCGGTTGTTAAAACGGGGCGAATACCCACAATCGTTAAACCGTTTATGAAAATTTTCGATTTATTCGTTTCGTTAAACATTTTTCCGAGCGCGCTCGAACGGTTGCGATTAGCCAGTTTATCGGTTGCGGAACTTTCGATTATCGTAACGTTTTCTATATAAACGTTATCGAGTTCGCCCTGTTCGCCGATATTTCCGAGCAATGCCGAAGCGGAAGTTTCCAAGGGCTTTGTGCCGAGCAAAACCTCGATTTTAACGTTTTTGATTTTTCCGCCGGCCGTGGAAGCGCACAAAAACTGCGAATTATCGTTTACGGCTTCGCCTTTTAACTTAACGTCGGAAATTTCGCCGTTGAAATTATATACGAGACCTGCGCCGCTTTCCGTTTTTAAGCCGCTTATCGTGTGGCCTCCTCCGCAGATTTTTCCAACGAATTCATAGCCTTTCGTATTGTAACCTATCGAATTTTCAACCGTCCACTCCGTATTGAGAGCAACGTCATTTTCGATTAAATAATAAGCGCAAACGGTTTTCTTAATCGCGTTTTCCGTTATAACTCCGTTAGCCGCAAGCAAGTCGCTTTGATTTTTGATTATTTTCGACCAGACGTTGACTTTTGCTATTACGTTCTTTTCTTCCGATTTAACGATATAATAAACCGTAGTTCCGCAAGTTTCCGCGCCGAATTTTATCGAGGATTCAACAGCGTTTCCGAAGAGGTCGGTTACGTTCGACTCGCTTAACTTAACCGCCGATTTTACGTCGAGTTTTTCGGTAAGTTCGGCGTTTATTTCTTTAACTTCACCCGAAAGCGAGCAGGCCTTGCATACGGCCGTTCCGTTTTCGATAGTGAAATTATGCCCGAGAGCGTCGGTTGCAACGGTGAACTTTTCGCCGTTTTTAAGCTTATAAACCTTTACGCCGCTTTGTTCGCAAGTGGTTTCCTTCGCCATCGAATCGGTTTTGTCCTCGTTAAGCCCCAAAAGCAACGCTTTTATTTTGTTTAAGTCGTTTTGAGAAACGCCCGCTTCGAGAAGATATTTTTCAATTCCGCCCGAAAGATTCGTAATTTCACCCTTAACGTAATTTTTTTTGATATAATTTACCAAAGGCCCCCAGGCGACGTAGTTCGACGAATCGTTTTGCATAACGCCGTCGTCACTGTATCCGCTGCCCGTGTCCTTGCCGCGCAGACGTTTACCCTGCCCGCCGAATGAAGTAAGCTCGAAATCTTTGGTTAAATCAGCTTCCGAAACGCCGAGCAAGCCGCCGACGAGGAAAGCTATCGTTCCCGTTCTGTCCGCGCCCGCATTGCAATGGAAATAAAGCGGATAATTGTTTTCGTCCGCCAAAACCTCGAAAATTTGTTTTAATTGCGTTTTATTGCTTTTAAGCGCGGAATCGTATTGACCGATAGAAATTTTAACGTAATTTTTATCCGCGCCGAAAGCGCATTCGGTTTGCCCGCCGTCGTCGGTTACGCCTCTTAAATCGAGCTCGGTAACGACGTTTAAATCGTTGCGGAAGGTATCGATTCCGTTTTGAGTAAGCTTCGGCCCGCCTTTTCTGCCGTTAAGCTGTGCGCCACGATATAAAAGTCCGTATTTTACGGTATCGCCGCTTTGCGTTTTCCAACCGCCCGCGTCACGGATATTTCTTCCGCCCGAAGCGTTTATAATGCGCACGGGCGCGTTTTCGGGTTTTATCGTGCCGCGTTCCACAACCTTTCCGCGAGCGTCGATTGCTTCGTAATAATAAGTTTTATCGGGATAAAAATTATCCGATAACGTAACTTTTCTGGATACGCTCGACTTCTCTTTTGCGTTTTCCATTTCCTTGTTATCGGCATAACGCAATTTGATGGGCGTTTCGCCGCGTTTTACCGACACGGAAACGGCGGTCTGACTGTCGTGAGTCGTGCCCGCGTAAGTACGCATCGTTTCATACTCTTCCCCGACGGACTCCGCGTTTAAATACGAACGCACGACGCCGTCGCACAAATCCACGTTATACACGTTATCTTCAAACTTAATCAGCGACTCGTCCTCCTCCGAAGAACTTGAATCCTGCGAATCGGAAGATTCCGACGATTCCTGCGAAGTCGATTCAGAACCGGCCGAATCCTGCGTGCCGGCGCTTTCCTTTCCTCCCGTCGAGCTGCCGTTTGCTCCGCCCTGGCACGCAAAAAGCGTAACCGTCATCGAGAGCGCAAGCAAAACGCAAGTAAGTTTCGTTGCGATTTTTGAAAATAATTTTCCCATATTTTCTCCTTAATTTGCACGCGTCTTATGCCGGTCGAGAATAACCTGACGGCTTTCCAGCGCGCCGTTACTTTGTTGATTATAAACAAAAGATAAAACGCTGTCAATACTTTTTTCGTCGTATTTACCAAAGAATAAATACCGGATTAAACAACGTTTTATCTCAAATTATCTTTCTTCGATTTTAAGCCCTATTTCAAAAAGTCTGCTCCAAGGCATATAACAATCGGAAATTTTGAATTTCTCGTATATTTCGGGGAACTCTCGGCTCGTGAATTCGTTCAAAAGCTGCTCCGCTCTTTCGGAAACCGCGCCCCTTTGCCCGTTTGAATTAAAATACGTGCAATGAAGCGTTTCAAGCTCGTTATCCCAGATATATTTCCTGACGTATGCGCAATAAGAAATGTCCTCGTAAACCCTTTCGGCCGTAAAAAGCCGATGAGTTTTCGTGTTTCCGTAAAAACGGAAGAACGTAGCTTGGCAAATTACCGTTCCGAGCGCGTTGGACGAGGTATTCCACCCCGCATAGCCGCCGAGATTTAAAAGCCCTATGGACTTTGAAAGCATTTTTGCGAATTTTATATCGCCGCCGTTACTGTACGCTATATCCGCCACGGCAACGACCTTGCCGCTTTTTGCCAAATTTTCGGCTTTTTTTACGAACGCGGGCAAATCCCTGTCGTCATACTGCTTGCCCTCGGGCTTATCTATATTGTGCATTTCGCCGACGGGAAGATTGCAAAATAAATAAATTTCCGCGTCGTTTTCGTCCGCAACGGTTGCGCCCGCGCTTTCGATTTGCGCGCGTATGTTTTTATAGACCTCCCTGTCCTCGAAAAGCGGAATAACGTTTTTACATTCTTCCTTTGGATAAACGGGGCAAATTTTGGGCGAATACCCCTTAATTTGGGTTAAAGTTCTGGCAAGCAAGGTAAGCCCGCCTTCGTCTGCGCCCGAATGAACCTCTATGTTAATATTTTCGCTTTGAGTAAACTCTCTCACTCGCCTTTGGTCAAGAGCCGTAAACCCGTAAGGATTGGAGTCGTCCTGCAAAATAAGAAATTCGTCTACGTCTTTCCCAACGAGCTTTAACGTGCGAAGAAGCGCGGCAAGATTTACTTTTCTTCTCGAAACGTAATCGTTCAAAAACTCCTGCGGTACGTTAAGCCACTTTTTTTCGGCTTCGTATTGTTCCTTCGTGATAAGCTTATCGATAAATTTATGCTCGTTCACCCCGTAACGAAAAATTTGTTCGCCGTAAGTTCCGTAATAATCGGGTTCTTCGTCGCCGCAAGAATACGTCGGGCAACGCATCACCAACGAAAACGCGAAAATCTTTAATTGCGGATTGGTTCTTTTTAACGTTCCGATAAAATCTACCCTTTGGAAAATTTCTTCCTGCGAAAGATGATGCAGTCTGGACGGAACGATTCCGCCGTATAAAAGCATATCGACGGCCAAAATAAGGTAATCGGCGTCGGCACATTCGCGCGATAAGAAATTTTTCACCGAAAGGTATTCCGCGGGCGTTTTCTTTAAGCCTAAATCCGATTTTTCGGGTCTTACGAGATTTATTTCGTTGTTGTTTTGCACTATAAACCCGCAAAAATCATAATTGCACGGTCTTTCGTCCAAGGGTAAATATACGATTTTTTTCATAAAACTGTTTATCCGTTATGGTTTATAAGTTTATTTTTCGGCGACGAATACGAGCGAAATATATCCTTTCGCATACCTTCCGTTCACGCTCGTTTCGATGAGAATCTCGTTTAACGCGCTGATTTTTTCGTCTGCTTTTATCTTAATTTTTATTTCTTCGGACACGCAATCGAGCGTTATAGGCGTCCAGTGCGGCACGAATACGTCGAACGACGATTTATCCGCTTCAAAGCCCTCGGGAAGCCAAAGTTTGAACCTCGCCGTGTGCGGCAGGTTTCCGTATGCTTTCACGTCGTTTATTACTTTGAGCGATACTGTCTTTTCTTCATTCGGCGTTATATTTAAACCGTTTTCATAAGTCGTAACGACGGTTATGCAGCCGATTTTTTTCGTAAACGCATTTTCTTTAAGCGAAAACAACGAAGCGCGCATTCCGTCGGTTTCCTCGGCTTTGCCGTAAGGCATAAGAATTTTCGCCCTTTCTTCGGCGGAAAGTTCGGTTTTATCGCACAATTCCACTTTAATGGCGTTGGCAGAATTCAAGCGCAAAACGGCGGGAGCAAGCGAACAAACCTTTTCGGTCAATTCTTTGCAGGTTTTTACAAACGGAAAAGAAACGCACGGATTGATAGTTCCCGTTACGATTTTGTCGCCGATATACTCACACCAATCCTTCGGTAAACCTTTTTCGCCGTACATAATGCCCATTATAGAGCCTACCGTGCCTGCGGTGCAATCGGTGTCGTCGCCGCAGTTAAGAGCCGTGAGCATAGATTTTTTAAAGTCGCCTTCGCCGTATAACAAGCCGATTACAACAAACCCTACGTTTGACGGAGATTGAAACCACCCGTCGCCAATATCGGCGTTTGAAGCCTGAACGATATTTCTCGTTTCGAGCGGCGTTTTTCCCTCGTTAAAGCACTTTATTACGAGCCGTACAGTTTGAGCCATACGGCAATTTTCCGGAATTTTGGCCAATCCGATTTTTATAAGTTCGTTTACGTCCGAAATCACGAAAGCCGCGCTTTCGATTGCGGCAACGAACGCCGCCGCGTAAGTTCCCTCGCCCAAACCGTGGTCCAGCTTTGCGTCCTCTATCGCAAACCGAACGGCAAGGTCGGGATACCCGGGGGCTAAACTCGCCCATATTTCGGTGCGTATCCACGCCCCGTTGGAATGTTTCCACGGGTTTTCAAAATCGCCGCAAAGAGGCGGAATTATCCCCCTTTGCATATTTTCCTGGGCGATGCCGTATTCGTTCCAGTAGCCGCTTATAAACGACAACCAGTAGTCGCCGAGAACCTCGGCGGTGATATTTTTCGGGCCTTCGGATTCGACGGCGTGCAACCACACGAGCTGCAAATCCAAATCGTCGTTAGGCAACGCTTCGCCGGGCTTTGTGGAAAATCCCGTTACGTTTAAAATTTCGCGTTTGCCCTCGTAAGGTCCGCCTATCGTACCGCCTATGTTTTTACCCGTCCAGCAAGCGTAAACCTTGCTTTTATACTCTTCAAAATTTAATTTCATATAAAATGCTTTCGTTTTTTAGTTTTTTAGTTTTTTAGTTTGTTAGTTCGTTAATTTGTTGCCGTCGCCGACATTCGGTCGGCGACGGCAACGCCGATTATTCGTTAATTTTATTACTTGAATAATTACGCTTCGGTTGTAGTAGCCGTTTCGGTGACGGTTACACCATCAGGAAGAACCTTTTTATCATCGGTATTTTTCACGTCAGAACCCCTATTTGCGAACATTGTATAAGATTTAACTTTTATTTCCACATCGTTATAGGTATTGTTTTCCGCTTCGTTTCCGAATAACGAATAAAAGTCACAGTTGCTTGCGTCGACCTTTATTTTTGTCAACGTACTATCACGCATAAGTCTGCCGCCAAACAATCCCTGGTCGTTCGGATTAGAAGCGCATTTGGCGTATTCTACGCCGTTAAGAGTTATATCCGTTATTTTCGCTTCCCTTACGGTTCCGCCGAACAATGAGCCAAGATATTGGCCGTTATATTTGAGTTTGTTAAAATTAACGTTTTTAATAACGGCGCCTTTACCGACGTGTCCGAACATACCGTTGGCGTTGACGCAGAAATTGGATATAGTGTGACCGCGTCCGTCAAACGTTCCGCGGAAGCCTATATTTTGATTCCAATAATCCGTTTTACTGTAATTCAAGTTTGTTCCGATTGCCGTTCTCCAATTTAAATCTATATCTTCACCCAAAACGTAGTAACCGTATATCGATTCTTTGTTGTCGATGATGGTTTGAGTTACTTTTACAACGTTAAGGTCGTCTACGGTGCGGATTATCTTGGTTGCCAAAAGAACGTTTACGTTGAACGTGTAAGTAACGCTGTCTTTTACCGTTGAAGCAAGGAAAACAAGCTCGCCCGTTTCGGCCACGTCGCTTAAATTTACGGTAAGTTTTCCGTCCGTAACCGCGCCTTCGCCCAAAACTTGGCCGTTATAAGTTAATTTCACGCTGTCGCCGAGATATTCGCTTGCAAACGATAAATCGATTTCGGTAGAGGTTTTTTCAACCAAAGCCGCTTCGTGTTCGATTTCAACCGTCTTGCTTGAAAATACGGTTATGCCGTCGGGAACAACGGTTTTATCGTCCTTATTAACTCCGTCGCCCCCGGAAGCAAGCATAACGTAAGATTTTACTTTTATTTCAACTCCGCTGAACGTGCCGCTCTTAAATTCTTTTCCGAACAAAGAGTAAAAATCAAATGCGCTTGCGTCGATTTTAACGTTAGTATACGTGCAACCTGCCGTAAATTTCGCATTTAATAAGCCCTGCGTTTCGGGATTTTTCGCAAAATCCTTATACGCGGAAACGCTCACGTTTACGTCGCTAACGATGGCGTTGATAACGGAATAACCCAACAACGAGCCGCAGTATGCGCCGATATACGAAACGTTTTCAAAATCAACGTTTTTAATAACCGCGCCTTCTCCCACGAATCCGAACATACCGCCCTGACCGACTTTTACGTTTGAAATCTTATGGTTAAGTCCGTCAAACGTTCCGTGGAAGCCTTGTCTTTGATTCCAGTAATAACCCGTAAGAGAACTAAGAACGCCTTCGTAATCGAAATGTAACTGTGCGTTTGCAAAATCTATATCGTTGCCGAGAACGTAATAACCCGTTATCGGAGCAGTATTTTTAAGTTGCTCTTCGGTAATTTTAACAACCGCCCAATCGTCCGCCGTGCGGATAATCTTGGTTGCGAAAAGAACGTTTACGTTAAACGAATAGTAAACGCCGCCCTTATCGGTGTTGGCAACGAAAGTAAGTTCGCCCGTTTCGGCTATATCGCTTAAATTTACGGTAAGTTTTCCGTTCGTAGCCGCGCCTTCGCCCAAAACTTTGCCGCCTTGGGTTAAGCTTACGCTGCTGCCGAGATATTCGCTTGCAAACGACAAATCGATTTCGGTAGTTCCTAAATCCGCAAGAATCCTCTCGTGCTTAACGTCGACCGTTTTATTTACTCTTTCAACGGTTACGGTTACGTCAATATGCGCTTTTTTGCCCTCTTCGTTCACGTAAGTTACGGTTAAAACGGTTCTACCCAAAGCCAAAGCTTTTATGGTGTATTCGTTCTCGCCCGTGACTTCGACGATACCTGCGGGCGTTTGCTCCCAAGCCATAACGGGGACTTCGATTTTATTGCCTCCGAGCGTTATAGTGAACGAAGTGACTGCTTTGTTAGTCTTGCCGTCCTCTTCCGCGCTGTAAAGCTTAATCGCGTAGCCGCTTTCGGTTTTTTCAAAATCGTCCGAAGTGGGGGTTATAACGAGTCTTTTTTCGTCGCCGCACGCGCAAACGAGATAATCGTTACCGTTCTCGTCGGTTGCCCAATCGTGCGAGTGTTTGACGGTGAGCGTTACAGGCTCGCTTTCGGCAGGCTCGTAGTTTCCGTTGCCTGCGGTGTAGGCCTTAACGCAATAAGTTCCGGCAACAAGTCCGTCTGCGGGAATATCGACGTATTCGCCGTCCTCGTCGGCCGAATTCTTATATTTATAGGTTACCGTTCCGGCGGTTGCCGTCGCGCTTAAAACGAGAGGCTGTTTACAAACAGCTTCGGCAATTTCAAGATTGCTTATCGCATTGTCGCCTTTTAACATTTCAAATTCGGCAATGGCAAACGCGCCCTTATAATCGTCGTCTTCGGCAACGGTGGCTTTTACGTAATACTTGCCCGCGCGCTTTTCGATTGTTTCCCACGAAACGTATTGTCCGTCCGACGTAAGAGCGTAAGCGTATTCTATCTCGCCGTTTTGGGGAACGTGAGTGGCGTCAGCCGTTACTTCCGGCATAACGTTTTCACCGTATTTAACGTTTACGGCGGTGACGCTTACCGAGTTTTCCTCTTTGGCTTTTGTAATTTCAAACGAAATTATAGCTCCCGCTCCGTTATAGTTTGCGGTTTCTTCAACGTATGCCTTAACGAAATATTTACCTGCCGCGGTGGGAACGGTTTCGCTGTAAGTTCCGTCCTCGGCGGTAGAATAAGCGTATTTAACTTCGCCGAAATCCGCAGTTGCGGTAGGTACGTTTGCGGTTTC
>ERZ808278.1062-NODE-1062-length-13090-cov-4.175221_pt1 | contig 13090 bp, 15 predicted proteins | sample MGYA00521239_ERZ808278 | MGnify/ENA primary metagenome ERZ808278 (study PRJEB31516, sample SAMN03275600) | gut metagenome | biome: mammalia-associated habitat; material: feces | host: Papio cynocephalus | place: Kenya | collected 2012-07-17 ... | reverse complement strand
CTCCCTTCTTCAAGGTAACATGTTCTGCACTTCTCAAGTCAATCCAATCACTTTTACCATCAATATATTCCAGTTTTTGTATTTCCTTTGAATGATATTTAATTCGTATAGTCTCTTTATTCATTGTATTCTCCATTCGTCATGTATTTTTGAAAACGCATCCTTACATTTTCGGCTTCCGTCATTTTATCATGTCAACACTTCTCTTGTAAAGCCAACTAAACTTACTGTGCCTCATCCCAAAGAACAACTTCGCCCTTCTCAAGAGAATCTTTCACCAGAATAATTCTCTGATTATCGGAACCACGAAAACGAATGCCTAGATTCTTACGCTCTTCTTCAAACTTACCGTCCACCACAACATCTAAGTAAGAAAGCATTTCCCTAGTCTCTTCCCACTTCTCACACATTTGACCAACAATCTGCTCATCAAACAAATATCCAGAAAAGCACCAAATAGATTTCTCAGGCAATTCTTTTCTTACCCTTCGCAACAATGGAAGTAATCCTTTCTGATTGGCATATTCAAATGGTTCACCGCCTAAAATGGTCAAACCTTTGATAAAGTCTTTATCTAAATATTCTATAATAAGATCTATCTCTTTTTCAGTAAATGGATTGCCATAATTAAAATCCCATGTTACTTCATTAAAACATCCTTTACAATGATGTGTGCAGCCACTTACAAATAATGATACTCGGACACCTGGTCCATTGGCTACATCAATTCGTTTTATATCTGCGTAGTTCATACTTTGCCCTCTTGTCAATTTATATTTACTAGTTATATTCTACCTATGGGAAAATCTCATGTCAATTATATTTAATTTTATATATTAAGGCAAAGAAGCAGTTTTCTTAACATTCAAGAAAACTGCTTCTTTGTCTTAGTATTATACTTTTATCGTTTTTCCAGTCTTATAATTATAAAATGTCTTGTTGTAATCTTGATCCATGTAATAACATCCTTTACTTGTAAAATCACAGACATACTGTAATCCATTAATTGTTTTCACTTTTACAGTCTTATCATTCTTCAAATCATAGTACTCAATTCTAAACTTATAGCTATACGTATCAATATCATAGCTTAAGAATTTTGCATAATAAATTTTATTGCCTACAAAGGAACCACCAAGTTGTTCTTTGCATAAATTTGTTAACTTCTTAGTTTTTAAATTATAGCAATTAAGTTCTACAGGGCTAACATCATTTGCCAACCCCACAACCGTCATATAAATTCCTTGTTGTTGATTAATAGCAAGGTTTTTAAATACTCTTGTTGCTTTTTTCGTTTTCATATTATAGCAGTATGTATGCTGATCAAAATCAAATTCTCCATATCGATAAGAATAATACACGTTACTTCCGTACACACCTGATAAAGTATAACCATCCTTCTTCCAGGTACGTACAGTCTTCTTATTCTTTCCATCTTGCCCTACCGAGTATACTGTTTTACCGATTTGATAATAAACCTTTGATCCATTTGTTAAAGCAGTTATTATATACTTTGATGTGCTTGCAATTTTAGTCGCCTTTTCGCCTGCTTTCTTTGCATATATTTTGTTGTCATTAAAACCAAAGTAAGTGTCGCCAACTTTCTGGTATGATATTTTATCTTCTGTAAAACTTCGTTCCAGTGTGTTGCAGCCAGTAATGGAAGCTGCTTGAACTACGTTAATGTTCTTTTCCGATACAGTTATGGCAGTAATGCTTAGTACCATAACAAATGCCATTAATAATGATACTTTTCTTCCTTGTTTCATAGATACCTCCAACTTTTTTATTATTACTCTTTCTTATTTTATACCGTAATAATAAAAAAAGAAAGGAAATATTTATGATATAATGCTTAAGGCTACTTATGAAATATTCTTCTTATCTCGTTGATACATTCCTTATATAACCTCTAGAGGGGATTGACGCTAGTACAGAATTTCTTCAATCTTCTATAATTTAAATAGTTTTTTTGTAAATTGAGTCCACAATATATCACTGCTCTTTAGGAAACAGTGTTCCCAAGATTTATATCCAGGCTCTGGTAATACCACATCTAAACTATATACGTGACTTAATACTTGAGAATCCACAGATACAATATCAATTGCTGGCTTCTTGTTTACAGGAAACGTATATCTATTTCTCTTTGTCAATAATTGACCTGTTGTATTATTTAATAGTACAAAACCATCTGCTGCATCTTTTACAAGCATGGACGCCATTCTCCAGTCATCGTCTGCTTTTATGTAATCTTTTCTTAACTGAATGGCACTAATGTCATCATAACATACTGTTCGTGGCAACTGGAACGTATAGGTGTCTTCGTCTCCCATCTCAAAATCATTATATCCTGGCTTATCCATTAAATACTCTAGAACTTCACCATTTCTTAGCATAAGTCCAAAGTACACATTGTCATCTGTTCCTGACCACATTTTGGAGGAAGTCTTGATAGTAATATCTAATCTACTAACTGCCGCAGGCAATTGTTTCTTCACAAACTGCACACTAGAGCCATAATTTTGCATAAGTACATTTAAACTTTGCGCTCCCACTAAACTTAAACGCCCCATATTCAAAGTTCTATCAAATGGAATAAATGTCTGGTTATAAGTTGTAGATGAACTCTTTCCAAAATTGCCACACTGTACATCTATCTGAGAGGTAATATTAGTATCTTCATATAAAATGCCATTATTCAGATACAGTTCTGGCTGTTTCATCATTTTCTTTAATTCTTGTAACAGCAATTCTACATCTTCAATTCGCACCCCAGTCGCTTCGTATACCAACTGAGATAATACTTCAATTGCCATCTGTTTTAGTGGTTCTAACATTGCTTCTATGGCCACTTTTACAAATTTCAATGCTCTCCCTGCATTTATCAGCCATACTGGCAATGCGGTTGCTTCGATAGCATATGTTTTCACCCAGTATTCTAAGTCAGCTTTTGCTTGGGTCATTCCACCGTCATCTAGTAACATATCCTTCGCAACCTTATTCCAAGTTTTCAACCACTCCATGATAGCTGTATCTAACTGCTTTTCCCATGATGGAAAATAGTTTGCTACATCCAGCATTCGAATCGAGCTATCTGATGCAAGCTCATTTACTTCATCTCGATAGTTTAATAGATAATTTAAGACATTTTGATCATCATAACATGCTCTGGCTTCTTTTGAAGAGAAACAACGGTAAATAAAATCAATTGGTGCTTCAATATCCATACTTTCTGTTTGTGGTACTTTGTGATCAATGTATGTTTCCACTAATACATGACGAATGGCAACTGCTGCACTTTCAGAATTTTCTTGTATGTCTGCAAAGGAAGGAAAACTTCCTCCTGCCCAGCCATTGACATAATCGTGTGTCCACATGTCATTGGCGTAATGCATCATGTAACCTAGATAGAACGAATATGCGCAATTCCACTCTGCTGAATTTTTAGAAGTCTTTAATAGCTCCTGTTCCATAATTGTGAGCCATTTACCTGAATTAGATGGGTGTATAGTTGCTTGTCCAATTAACATGTCAGGATAAAAGTCTGGCCCGATTGCACCAGCACGAAACGCTTCTGGCTCTGCCAAAATTACGTTTCTCACATCCGATGGGATACAATAGGTTCCAAAATTGCCGATAGTAACCGTACCACTTTCTTTCATTTCTTTCATGAGCAGATTGGCCATGTAGATATGCCCTTTACTTTTCATTGTAAATCCTCCTTAATATTAAATATTATTGTAATGAATTGACGTTGATTTGTTTTTGGGTGTAAGGCTTATCAGTATTATATATTTTATAATAAGGGGAGGATTTTTAGAATGTAAACTGTATAAGTAATTTTTTCCGAAATATACCGCTACTTGAATTATCCTAAAAATTCCATTATAATAAGAAGAAATAATTCGGAAGGGGATATAACATGAATCCTACAAGACAAAAAATACATCACTTGTCACTTACGAAAGTCATTACTTCTCTTTTTATAAGCATATTGCTGTGGTCGCTTGTCACCAATGCCTGGGGCTACACAAAGATCTTTTTCAATGCTGAGGGAGGCAGTCATTGTACTGTACAATTTTGCCACAATGATTTTTAATCATAGGGGCTTGTGGATTAATCCCAACTTTAGTTTTCTAAATCATTTTCCAACATTCCTCATGGTTTCTTTTGCGGAGGAGCTTGTCTACCGGGGATGGGGATTGAACGCATTATCAGCATTTGTATCGGAAAGAAAGGCTAATGTCGTTTCTACCATATTCTTTATAGTTCTTCACCTTCCAGCATATTTTATTAAATTATTTTTAGGTAGTACATTTCCAACAGCAGCGGTTGCTACTCAATGTGCATTTGTACTTGGTCTACTATTTGGATATTTATATCGCAAAGGAAAGTCTCTGTGGAGTCCTATGTTAGTACATTTTCTAGGTGTTATGCTGATTGGCTGATAAATATATATTGGAAAAAATCTTCTAGATATAGTACAATCTTATTGTATAATTTTTCTAGTTATGGAGGTAGATGAAATGGATTTTAATTTAGACGAAATGATTGGTATTTCCCAGCTGAATTTGAATTTTGAAGTACATGTGGTGGGTATTGATGGAGAAAATTTTACGTTTAATGTGTATTACTTTTAAGAAATTACGGAGAAAAAGTTTGCGGAGACGAAAAAAATGATTAGTGAATTTGCTTCCGCTTATGAACAAAAGAATACTTATCTTGGATATATAAATGTATCTAAAGAGGATGATAAGGTTGTTATCTATCTAGATTTTGAATTTAGGATATGGAATCGTCTAATGCTGCAATATGTGGACTTGTTGAAGCACTTAACAAAGTGTCGGGAATTAAATCAGTCATTATAAACAAAGACAGTGAATGCGACTTTGAATTTTAATTGCCGTGGAATAACACCCAAATGAACTACACCCAAAATAAACTGCCACGTGAAAATCTTGCTTTCATTCTTCATGTGGCAGTTTTGCTGATTAGTCCACTACAATATCATGTTTTTCAATATCCACCAGTACATTTCCATCTGTACTCCAGATAAGTTTGTTAGCATCCGAAGGTGTATAAATTAAAGCAACCATAATACGTCTTCCGCCTCCATGGTCTGAGCTGCGTAGAAATCCAATTCAAAATCAAGCTGATGTGCCTCTTTCCTGGACCAGCTATGATTTTCGGAATCATATTCTCCGATAAAATACACTGTATTGTTTCCACAGTGGAATTCTCCACCATCTGCTTCCATAAACTGTGGTGAAACAACCAGTACCTGTTGTCCATCAAGAGAGAAGAAATTTGGGCATTCCCACATCTCTCCATATTCATGATGACGAGCATCCAGTATCTTTACAAATTCCCAATGGATGGAATCCTTAGAGAAAAACAGATGACAGCTTCCTTTAAACATTGAGAATCCGTTTGGATCATTCATCCCACTGGTGTAGACATATGGAACACTGGTCTCTGATCGTTTGGTATCTCTTTATTATGAAGTTCCTCATACTCTCTGGCTTCAAGAAGCTTTTCTGTAATTGCTGTAGGTTTCATATTTCACGTCCTTTTACTTTTTCATATTAATGATATGTTTGATTTTTAAGCTTCTTACCTATATGAGCTACAATACATCTTTGATTTCCTACATCTGGTTTGAAAAAAATTCTTCCCGCATAAGTACCTGTATATCTTAAATGAAAACTAAATAATTCCTCTCTTCCATCAGGTGTTAGGAATGTATGTTCCTGCTTATAATGCTTTAATGTTGCCTCAGATTCTGGTGTACAATGTTTTAAGGCACTCATATCGAAGCTTCCTTTCACATCACTAAAATACTGATTTAATTCTAATAGCTTTTTTATTATCTGCTGTAGATTAATCAAGTAATTCTCTTTCGAAAGCTGCTCTATTGCTCTATCACAAAACTGAATTGCTGGAAACCACTCTGTCAAATGTTCAACCAAATCTCTGCCACTTCTTATATTTTGAAATTTTTGATTTATCTGTTCATGATAATTTTCTTTTAATCCATCTATATCTTTGGTCTTGCAAATATTAAATACTTGAACTTCTTTTGGTGATTCAATAGTCTCTTCTTCAAGAAGAGTAGAATACAATCCTTTGATAAATGTCTTTTCCCAACATTTATGTGTTTTAAAACTAACGACAAAATTATTTGTCTCATAAGCAATTAAACAGCCAATTGCACTCTTCTCATCGTATGTAAATTCCGAATCTGAAACATCTATATGGACATCATCTATCTCTCTTCCGTCATAAACAACTGCTTTATTTAATATAGATCGGAAAAGACGTTGCTGTTCCCTATCAACGGTAGGATCTTTACGCCATTCTGAGATATGATAATTTTTAGCAAGATAAAATACATTGTAGTCCTTGTCCAAAATCATAGAATCGTTTAACAGTATTTTTCTAACCTCTTGGCAGACTTCCAAAAAATTAGCCATAACTAACTTTCCTTCTTCTCGTGTACTAACAGGAAAGTTAGCTGAAAGTTCATTCAGTATCATCTGCATGTGCTTTCCCCCTAAAACATTTCATCAATTGCCTTATCCCACTCATCAAAAAAACCATCTGGCCAGAAATTAAGTCTTCCATCTGGTTGTATGATTGGATTTTCTACAACTGGTTTCATGTCCTGATCCTTGCTAAAATAATAAAGCTGTACTTTCTCAGGATCTATTTCTTTATTACGAGCACTTAATCGTATTCCATTTAGAATATGATCACTGTGAGTTTCTAAAATAATCTGTACTCCTCCATTGGCTGCCTTCGAAATTAATTCTCCCATTTTTCTCTGGCCCTTTGGATGAAGATGTGCCTCAGGATTTTCTAAAATAACTAAATCTCCTTCTTCTGCTTTTAACAACGTCACAATAATTGGTAATATGTACGAAATTCCAAATCCAACATTAAGAGGACTATAAGACTGAATAATATCTCCACCGGTCTGCCTTATCTGTAACCCCAACAGGTTAGCACGATCATAATCCTCAAAACTGATTTTTAGACCAGGTGAAATTTCACTTAGCCATTTTTCCACTTGAAGACGTAACATGTTTATTTCTTCTCCAGGATGCAAAACAGAAGTATTCGATAATTTTAAATTTTCATTATCCGAAAGAAAATGTACCGCATACTCACCATGTACACCCATACTTTCTTTTTCATGTACATGAAAATACGATTTTCTATAACTGCTTCTTGGTCCTAATCGTTCCGCAGAAAGAAATTCAAATCCACTTCCAAATAAATTAACCTTTCGAAGCGCTCCCTCACCACTTTGCTGTACCTTTAAAAAGTCAGCATCACTTTCGTAACTGATATTCCATGTAAATTTGTTCTTATCCTCAATTCCAATTTGGAACGGATCATCTGTAGCAGCGCCGCTATTTAGTAGTTCTTTACCCACTCCGATTTGCGTATAATCATTATTTAGAAAAATTCCTTTATTTAAGAGTCCTTTCTCATAGGAATTACGCAACAGCAATAAGGCTTGAATAACTGTAGACTTTCCCATACTATTAATACCTGACAGCAATGTCAGATTTCCTAATGACAATTCCAGTTGTTCAAAACATTTAATATTAGTAAGATGTATTTTACTTAACATCCAAGACCCCCTTTATTAACTCTGAAATACTGTTCATTCTTTTTTGAAATGCGCTTTTATCACTTGCTTTAATGTTCTGAAGAAAAGTATCATTTTCACAAAGTATCGTAAACTGCTCACATACTAAGGTATTTTTCTTTACCAGCTGTTTTCTTTCCTCTTCACTTAATGCAAATATATTTTTACACCACACCTCAAATATTGCTTTATTAATTGGACGAAGTCTCCCATCCTTTGCCATCTTCCGAAACGCAAAACGTCCCAAAATATGATTAACTGTTTCAAACACTTGTATCAGCTTGCTTTCTATCGCATCACTTTTTTCGCAGTTCTCCTGATTAAGATACTCCATAGTGTTATTCAAGAACTCATCCGGAAGTCCTTCATATTTTTCAATACCATAATAACAGACTGCTATGTAACGTAAAACGAATTCCTGATCTTGCATCCTATCTCTTTTTATATGATTTCCCAGAAGTTCGACAAACACTTTATTGCCTGCAATTTTCTTTAATGTTTCGGTAGCTTTTCCTTGATACAACGCATGTCTTATTTCCTGTGGTTTTAATTCTAAGCCACCTGTATTAATCCGCTTGAAAATATTATACTTTACATTAACTGGTGTGCCTGGATTTACCTTGTACACCACAATATTCGTTTCTTCAATTCTCCTTACAAATGTCCTTGGTAATTTATCAAATGTAACCCCCTCTAAGTCATGAAAAAACTCTAATCCTGTAAGTTTTAACGTTTTATCCACTACAAATTCTCGTAATGCAGTAATTCGCTGCAAACCATCTATAATCAGCCAATCATCTTCATTACTTGCATCAAAATAAAAAGCAGGAAGTGGAATATTCAAAAGCAACGACTCAATCAACTGGCTCTTCTTAATATCACTCCATAAGCCACTTTTTCTTTGAAATTCCGTATTGAGATTTATCTCTGAATTTTTAATACGTTTAATAAGACTATCTATACTTAATCTATCCATGGAAATATCAATCTCTTTCGGATTAAATGGCTGTATCTGGTCAATTAAGTTTACCTGCTCTTCTTCCATTTCTACTTCATCTGTCACAAGTTCAATGCTGTTTCTATTAAGGTAGTCCTTCATATCATTTAGTATGTCATCGGTTCTATGATTAGATGGCAAACTTGCATATATATTAAAAAAGGTAATTGCATTTATCTTATAGTCATGCGACTTTCCAATCTCCACAAGCTGCTGCAATTCATTTTCTAATTTCTCAGTAAGCATGTATAACTTCCTCCTAACATGTGTATACTAAAATAAATATAGCTTAAAGGATGGAATTTGTAAATGGGAAGGGATTATGTAATAAAAGTTTACTTGTTGCCAGATAAAAGAGATTATCCCGACACTCCATACTGCTGGTATCTGCTTGTTTTGTATGATGACTGGTGTACCGAAGGAACCGGGTGGTCGGAGAGTCCGGAGAAGGCATTTGCTGAGGGGTATGAGTATTATCGGAAGATGTGTAAGAATTAATAAAAGGTAAGAGTTGGAAGCTGCTTTAAATTTTTTTCTTTTTCTTACGAAAATTTAAATTATAAATGTACTCTGCAAGTTCCTTGCAAGTATCAGACATTACTACCCTATTGTTATCTAAAATATTTGCCAAAACAATCTTATTTAAGTTTCTCATATGCCTATTTTCTCACAAATTCTTTCACACTGTTAATATCCTTAATTTGATTTTCTGATTTCCTTTTCTCCATGAAATTCCTAGATCGTTCGTTAGGCTCAAACGTTATCGTCCCCCTAATTTTTATTTCGTTAGCAGACGTTTTTACACCTTTCAAATCCTTTACCTGTTAATAACTATAAAATTTTTAATAGTTGTACCAAAACATGTGCATTCTCTGTTCCAACCTTAACTTCCTTTGTATCAAATCTCTTAAACCCATTCTCATCTTCATAGAAACACATTAATTTTTCCTTATTCTCAGCCTCAAGAAAAATCACCATTCCACCAACCATATTTCCACCAACCATATACTGAAGCTCTTTAATGGTTTCTATCGCAGCTTGCAATAACTGCTCTCCAGTAATCTTCTCATTTAATCCATCCTTATAGTTCTTTCCTAATTGTGCAATAAGATATGCCAAAAGCGTGTATGTGCCATTTTCTTCATCTAACTCACTTACTCTGGCAATTTTACGCTTCAATGTATTACTAAAATTTTCTGCGTTTACAGTAATTGGCTTGACTGTTAATGTAAAATAGCCAACCAACGAAGCATCATCATTAGAAAAGACCAAGTATGTAACGGACTGATTTTTCTTTGTAAATTCTATTGATTGTTCTCTCAAAAATCTTTCTACATCCGGATTCTTATCACAAAAAAACTCGGAAAGGATTTGTCGCAACTCATCCTCTCCGAGATCTTTATCATCTTTTGCAGACAAGTATTCACGAATGTTAAATACTGTTACGTCATTAAGCATTTGTTTTCTTCCTTTTTGCCATAAATTTTTTAATCTCTTCTGAATCTCGTAAATGTGTAATCCTTAAGTCAGGTGTTGGTGCTCTATGAAGTGACTCCTGATAGGATTCCTCGATCGCATTAGCAAACTTTTCTACTTGTCGTTGACCAGAAACGACAAAGTTTTTAGTAATACTTGAAGTTGCCATATCTAACACCTCCTTCTATAGTATGGCTTATACCCGATTACAATATTCCTCATTTATATTATATGGTCAATAAACGACTTTATCAACTACTATCTCATAATTCAACCTATTAAATTGGTTAATTAATTGTAACCGTCAATCTCATTAAAAAAGTCAAAAAGAGTCATCTGGTTTTTCATCTACTTTCTCAGAAGAAACAGCAAACTTCTCCTATTGACGTAGTTTCAGCTGTTCGATATGCCATTCGTTCTGTTTCTTTAAGGATGCGATTTCATCCTCTTTTTTCTTTAACTGGGACTTTAAAGCTTCAATTTCTGCCTTTTTCCAGCCGTTTAAAATGCCCCCAAAATCCGTTGTCCTCTCAGACCAGGAGCTTGATGCGGTTTCTCCGCTGGTTGCAGAATGCGAACATGATTTTCTCCCGTGGGTCGAACAGGAAATGGTTCTCTACAATATCGCAAAGACCGTTAATGCTTTTTCTCATATCGGTTTTGCCACAGGCAAGATAAATCTTGTAGTTATTGTATTGGAACATGTGATTCACTCACCACCTTTATTGCCTGCCTCATGAACTGAATGCCGAGGGCTTCAGAAACATGCAGTTTGCAACTCCCGATTTCGATCAGGATTTCACCTGCATTTGACTGCTGGCTTGTGTTCTGTTTTGGTTCCAGTGGAATGAAATTTTACGCCCTGTTTCTTTGTCTGGTAATCATGCAGCCATTTTCCAAAGGTTGAGAGCTTAATGTTATTTTCCTGACACCAAGAAAGCCTGGCCTTTCCGCTGGACAGAAAATTCTGGATGTGTTGTTCTCGTTCTTGCTTGGATGTAAATTTTCATTTGTCCATTTATACTCCTCCTGACTTTTTGGTATAGTATAATAGTATAATGGAAGAAACGTGGATTGAGTAGGTGTATCTGAATTGACGCTTACGACCAAATCCATTTTTCCGTTAGGAAAAACTCCATAATAAGAAACCTGACCATGCCCTAACAACTGAAGGAGGCAGTGCATCTCTACTATCTCCTCTCATTTTACTCACTATTCAAACATAACTACAATCTCCAGTAGCAGTCTTTTTCTCTCCTTAAAATCATATACTGCTATGTTTCTCTATTTACCAAATAGATTATAAATATAATTCGCACTATAAGAAAATAGAAATAGGGTAATTAACGAAACTCTCTCTATCACTCTTTGGAATCTTTTTTAATAACTCATTTGCTTCTTTCTTTTTATCTATAAGCAAATACAAACCACACTTTACCTGAGCATCATTCGTATTCCGCACAATTGACTTGATCTCCTTCCTGTCATTATCATCAAGCAAATTTAATCGCTTTTTTATTTGCCAGTCATTTAGTTTTAAATATATTCTTTCAGATGCTACGCTGATTAATTTTTTGATAATATATCTGGCTAATTCGAGTAATTTTAAATCACCAATCTTATCATATACTTGAATTAAGGTAAGCGCTGCATTATTCAATACATCTAATGTGCTTTCATTAATATCACTACAATCTACTTGATGATATAATTCAGCATAATCATACTTGTATAAATGCATCAAATCCTCTACGTTCAAACTACAAAACAATGGAACCGTGAAAGATTTATCTTCAACTACGACATATGATTGAATTTTGCTCTCATAAACACGGCTAGTAATAAAATTTTCTTTACCATTATTCGATACAAAGAAAGGATATATTTTGTCATCAATTTTTAAGTCAATCGTATAAAGATTATCTTCTTCTATAGCATGCTCCCCTCTATAAACCTCAACAATATGTTCAATCATCCTTTTTTCATTATCCGACATTTTTGAAAAGTCTTTTTCTATGTTAATCATTGTATTTTTGCAAATAGTATACCAATCGATAATAAAGTTTAATTCTTCTTCTAACCCCTCTCCCAATTTAGGATTACTATATGATAGTGGAATATCCCCAACTAGTATTTCATTATTTTTTTTTAGTTCAAAAAGAAATTCTGCATCATTAGCTAGCTCTTTAGTGGTGCTTATAATATCAAACCCAAATTTCTGAATATTCCAATAAAGAATAAGATTCGCACTTAACTGAACTTTTATGTCTCCGTCAGAATCCAAAATAACTGTATAGTCCTCATAAAATATTTTTCCATTAATACTTATTTTATTACATACTTTTTCTCCCATAAGCATCTTTACCTGTTTAGACATTGTAATAGGATACCATATATCAGCAGAAGTATTCTTTGTATAAAAGCAAACGTCGCCTTTTGATACGTTTCGCATAAAATCAAGTGGCGACGAAACTCCTAATGCTGTTGCTTTTAAACAATTATCTTCGTTAATATTTGTGATATCTATTGCCTTTGGAACGATTTGTCCTCTACCAGAGCCTTGCATTGTACATTCGTATATAAATTGTTTACAAATTCTCATCATTTCACTTGGTTTCTTTTCTAATTTGTTAAATGTAACACTTATTTTGCTTTTATTGTTCTTTTTTGAGGCTTGATCTAATATTCCTTTTATTTTAGACGGGTAAAGTATACTATAAAAAATCTCTTTTCTATTATCAGTCAATATTACTCGAAAATATAAAACTCCAGAATGGTTGTAGTAGTTTCTTAAATCTCCTAAATTAACTGGGTATTGTATTCTCTCCTTATTAATTTGTTTTCCTTCATAGTCCATACATCCTTTTATTTGAACTGGTATCTTACTCTCAAAATTATCTACACTAAATGTTGTATCATTATATACATATATATATATATATCCATCCCACGAAAGT
>ERZ808278.1058-NODE-1058-length-13190-cov-4.036467_pt1 | contig 13190 bp, 14 predicted proteins | sample MGYA00521239_ERZ808278 | MGnify/ENA primary metagenome ERZ808278 (study PRJEB31516, sample SAMN03275600) | gut metagenome | biome: mammalia-associated habitat; material: feces | host: Papio cynocephalus | place: Kenya | collected 2012-07-17 ... | reverse complement strand
TAATACTCATCTGTCTCTTCTACTTCAGCGCACCAGATATTAGAAATAGTAAATCCATTTGACCAGGAACTGATATTACTTGTAAGTGTCAAGTCAGGAACAGCAGCAGAAGTATTTTTTAATGTAAGTATCTGGTTTTCACCTTCACTAAATACAAATGTTAACTGAGTCTTAGAAATTTAAAGTGTAGCAAGATAGTCTTTTGAAATTGTAACAACATTATCTTTTACTGTGTAGTCAGTACCTTCAACTAAAGTACAAGTACCATTTTTGATGTCAACTAAAGTATTATCTTTGGGATCTGTTGTAATAACTAAATCAGAACGAAGTGCAGGGTTTTTGTCAAATACAGCTACGGTTGGATCTATGTCTGCGCTTAATTCAGATTCTGGTACATAAACTGACAGGAATCATATGTTCCTTACGGCAGTTTGTTAATACTGTATCAAGGTCCTGTGCAGTATCTGTAATAGACCAGGTAATACGATCTGCGAATGGTGAAAAAAATGCAATGAATAATGATAGTATTATTCCATATGCTGTGCTATAATGGTAAGTACAAGCACACGTATATCATATAGTAAAGAATATAAAAAATTAGCCAAGTGGGGGGTACTAGTATGATTACTAAAATATCAGATAACAAACTCATGGAATCATTTTATAATATGATGCCGTATTTTAAGTATTATTTTGGAGAAGAAGTAGGTTTTACGATATCTAATACAGAAAACTTTCTTCTTGTGCAAAATACAGAAAAACTTAAAATTAATTTTCAAGCAGGTGATAAAATACCAAAAGGAAGCGCGGCAGATATTTGTCTTAATAAGCAAGAAGTGGTTGATACGATCATCCCAGAAAAAGTTTTTGGATTTCCTGTTAAGACAGTTGCAATTCCAGTATTTGAGGATAATACGATTGCAGGAACTGTAGTAGTAAGCATTAGTGTTGATAAGATTGATAAGATAAGTAAGATTTCTTCTTTATCAAGTTCTGTATCAGAAGCCTTAATGAAGATTAATAATAATGTAAAACAAATGGCAAGTGGTTTCCAGAAAATAAATGAAACCAATGAAAATATTGAGTCTTCTTTAGAAAACACAAAAGAAAATTACAAAAAAACAGATGAAATTTTTAATTTCGTAAGCAATGTTACGAAAAAAACCAATTTACTTGGTTTAAATGCATCTATTGAAGCAGCTAGAGCAGGTGAAGCTGGACTAGGATTTGCCGTTGTTGCATCTCAGATTACCAATTTAGCAGATTCTACTAAGAATTCCTTAACTGAAATTAACACAGTTCTTGGTTCCATACAGGAATCCATTGCTGATATTTACAATCGTTTCCAATCATCGAATACATTACTTGAGAACCAGATTGAAGGACTTAACAACATTGAATCAGCCATTGAAACAATTACTGAAAATGTGAAAGTACTAAATGATGTTTCTAAAACTCTTTAGAAGATTATAATTATAATACGATGAGCAACTCAGTTTTAATATGAGTTGCTCATCTTCGGATTGGAAGATGATAATACTCATGCTATAATATAATAAAATAAACAGCAAGAAAAGGGAAAAGATAGATGAACAGAGATTCTAAAACAGATTTCTTTAGAGAACAGCAAGAAATAAGACGTAGAAAGCGAATCGCTAAAATGCGTCGTAGACAACGGAAAATCAGACGAATCAAGAAGTTCTTTCGAAATGTTTGTCTACTGTCATGTGTAAGTGTTTGTGTCTACGTAGGTGGACGTGTAATTCTAAGAAATAATACAGCAGGTATTAGTAAGAAACCGATTCACGAAACAGTAACCACGCAAACATTAACAAAACCAAAGCGTTATGGTGAGAGGGAAGTTTATGATGCCATAGAGGCATTAGCACAGAAATCCAATCAATATCAAAAGATTTATGATAATGTAGACAGTTATCCGAAAGAACTTCTTTCAAGTCTATGCAATAATGAAGAAATGCTGGATTTTGTATTAGGTTATCCTGGTACGAATGTAGATAAAGATTGTAAATTTACAAAAAAGGAATTAAAGGACGACTTCCCACTTTTGATACAATGGGATAAGCGTTGGGGATACACTTCTTATGGAAACAGCTGCATAGGATTATCAGGCTGTGCACCAACATGTATGTCAATGGTAGTGCTTGCACTAAAGAAAGAGCAGAGTGCAACCCCTAAGGAAGTTGCTCGTTTTGCAGAAGAAAGTGGATATTACCTAGACGGAATCGGTACCCAATGGAGTTTCCTAACGGAAGGGGCAGCTCATTATGGAATAAATGGACGTGAGCTTTGTCTGGATGAAAATAAGATTGTATCTGAGTTAAAAGCAGGACATCCTATTATATGCAGTATGAAACCAGGCGATTTTACAGCTCAAGGGCATTTTGTTGTACTCGTGGGAACACAAGGAGATAACATTATTGTAAATGACCCAAATAGTCGCAAGCGAAGCAATACTTTGTGGGAGTATAAAAAATTAGAATCCCAAATAAAAAATCTTTGGGTATATAAAATTTAATGAAAGTGAGAGGAATAAGTATGTGGATATTATTTGCTATATTATCATCCGTTTTTGCAGCTTTGACAACGATTCTTGCAAAAGTGGGAATAGATGGAGTGAATTCCAATCTGGCAACAGCCATTCGAACAGTCGTGGTAGTTGTTATGGCTTGGGGAATGGTATTTTTGACACATGGTCAGAAAGGAATATTTGATATAAGTCGTAAGAGCTGGATTTTTCTAATTCTATCAGGTTTCGCAACGGGGGCATCCTGGCTATGCTATTATCGTGCATTACAAATGGGACCAGCATCAAAAGTTGCACCAATTGATAAACTAAGCATTGTGATTACACTGATTTTGGCTTTTGTGTTTTTGCATGAAGAATTTACTGTAAAAACAGCAATTGGAGCAATTTGTATTACAGCAGGGACGTTAATCATGATCTTGTAGTGGGAGGAACGTATATTATTAAGGAATTAGCACCAAAGGACGGAAGGAGCACATGACATTACAACAGTTAAAATATGTAATCACTGTAGCACAAATAGGGAATATTACCTTAGCGGCTAAGGAATTGTTTATGGCCCAGCCAAGCCTTACAAAGGCAATTAAAGAATTAGAAAAGGAAATGGGAATCACGATTTTTGCACGTTCTAAGAAAGGAATTAGCGTTACCAAAGAAGGGGAACGTTTCCTTGGATATGCCAGGCAAGTACTAGAGCAGGTAAACCTGTTAGAAGAAGAATACAAGTCTTCAGAAGGAATTAAACAGGAGTTGACGATTTCCACACAGCATTATTCTTTTGCAGTGAATGCCTTTGTAGATTTAGTTAAGAGTTGTGATAATGAAAAGTATGACTTTTCGTTTCGTGAGACTAGAACGAGAGAGATTATTGATGATGTGGCAAGCTTGAAGAGTGAAATAGGCATTCTTTATTACAATGCCTTCAATAAAGATGTCATTTTTAAATTGTTGAAGATAAATGATTTAAGATTTACAGAATTATTTGTGGCAAAGCCTCATGTGTTTATAAGTAAGAGCAATCCGCTGGCTGAATATGAATCTGTTACCATGGAGGATTTGTTGCCATATCCGTATCTGTCCTTTGAACAAGGAGAACATAACGCATTTTATTTTTCGGAAGAAATATTCAGCACCATGATAAGGCCTAAAAATATTCGTGTGCAAGACAGAGCCACGTTGTTCAATCTTTTGATTGGATTAAATGGCTATACGGTAAGCAGTGGCGTGATTGATGAAGGTTTGAATGGTGAAAATATCATTGCCGTGCCACTTGATATAGAAGGTGATATGCACATAGGCTACATAACCAATCAGAAGGTGTTAGGAAGCCGTCTTGGCAAGGCTTATATAGAGTCATTAAAAAAGTATATTGATGCATTATAGGATACCGTCTATTCATAGATTGAAACTATGGATAGACGGTATTTTTACATATTTTACGAAACTAGTACGATGGTGCATAATGGGTACATAGAAAATAAATATGAATAATAAAATAGATCAGGGAGGACAAAAGATGAGTTTAAGAGCACCATTTCGTTATGATTATGTAGGAAGCTTTTTAAGACCACAGGAGTTAATTGATGCAAGAGTAGAGTTTGATGAGGGAAAAATCAGCCGTGAGCAGTTAACTGAAATTGAGGATCGGAGCATCACTGAATTAATAGAAAAACAAAAAAAAGCAGGGTATCATGTGATTACGGACGGTGAATTCCGTAGAAAAAGCTGGCATCTTGATTTCATGTGGGGGCTAAATGGAATCAAAAGAGTAGAGTTAGGTCATGGATACTTTTTCCAAGGAATCGAAACCTATCACTGTTCTGTACAGATTGAAGGTAAAATTACAGGAGAAAATCATCCTTTTGTTGAGCATTACAAATTTGTAAAACAGTTTGAGGACGAGAACACTGTTGCAAAACAGACCATTCCAGCACCAGCGCAGTTATTAACAGAGTTATTTCGAGCAGATAATGTAGAAATAACAAAGGCTGTATATCCAAATTACGATGAACTGATTGAGGATATCGCACATGCATACCAAGCTGTTATTAAGGAGCTATACGATGCAGGATGCCGTAATATTCAGCTAGATGACTGTACATGGGGAATGGTTGTAGATTCCAACTACCTCATCAAAAAGTATGGCAGTACTGTAAACATAAAGAATGAGGCAGAGAAATATCTAAGTATTAATAACCTTGCCCTTGAAAACCGACCAGAAGACTTAGTAATCACCACCCATGTATGCCGTGGAAACTATCAGTCAGCGTTTGCTGCAACAGGAGCCTATGACCCTATTGCACCGATCCTTTTTCCAAATGAAAATGTAGATGCATTCTACTTAGAATATGATGATGAAAGATCAGGTGGATTTGAGCCTCTTAAGTATGTATCAGGTGATAAAAAAGTGGTTCTTGGGCTTATTACAACAAAGAAGGCGGAACTTGAAGATAAGGCAACGATTATCAAACGAATCCATGAAGCGAGCAAGTATGTTCCGCTTGACAGATTATATCTAAGTCCACAGTGTGGTTTTTCATCTAATGAAATTGGTAATAAGATAACAGAAGAGGATCAATGGGCAAAGTTACAATTAGTGAAGGAAATTGCGGAAGAAGTTTGGAAATAGGATAAGAGAATAATTTACATAAGAGTCCGAATGGTGGGAATGCCTGTTATTCGGACTCTTCTCCTGTAATTGAAAATGTAGTAATATGCTATTAGAAAAATCAGTGAAACTTTTTATTTAGAAGTGTTGAAAGATTGTATCTGATAGCTTAAGATAAAAGAAAGGAGTATATTTATGAATATAGCAGATATGTTTCAAGAAGATAGAACGGTACTCTCCTATGAGGTATTTCCACCAAAAGGAGATAAACCGATAGAAAGCATTTACGATACATTGGACGAACTTGGCAGGCTACGTCCTGATTTTATTAGTGTTACATACGGTGCAGCCGGAAATGTTGCCAATACTGCTACCATTGATATTGCAGGTTATATTCAGAAGCAATACCAGATTCAGTCGATTGCACATTTAACATGTGTACATGCAACTTATGCCAACATCGATCAGATTCTTAGTGATTTGAAAGCCAGAGGAGTTGACAATATCTTAGCACTAAGAGGGGACATCGTGGATGGAATGGAGCCAAAGAAAGATTTTCTTCACGCATCCGATTTAGCGAAATACATTATGGATAAAGGCGGTTTTCATGTGTCTGGTGCCTGTTACCCAGAGGTTCATCAAGATGCCAAAAATGCAATAGAAGATATCAAAAATTTAAAGGTAAAGGTTGATTCTGGTGTGGATCATTTAATTTCTCAGCTATTTTTTAATAATACGGTGTTCTTTGATTTTGTTGAGAAGGCCCGTATCGCAGGCATCGATGTACCGATCGAAGCAGGAATTATGCCGGTAACCAATAAAAAGCAGATAGAACGTATGGTTACTATGTGTGGTGCATCCCTGCCTGCTAAGTTTGTAAAGGTCATGCAGAGATTTGAAGATAATCCAGAAGCTTTGCGAGATGCTGGAATTGCGTATGCGATTGATCAGATTATTGACTTAGTAGCGAATGGAGTTGACGGAGTTCACATTTACACCATGAACAATCCGTATGTGGCAAGGAGAATATCGGAGGGCGTTGAAAGCATTGTTCGGGGAAGCAGAAGAACCTCACGCTAACAGTGTTATCGAAAATGTGAAAGGAAATAAGGCATGGAGAAGATTACGAAGAAACAAGAGGATATACTTTATACCAGATTTGGAAAGGACAGTGAAATTGAATCCTGGCTTAATTGACAGTGGCATCTTCCATGAGTATAATAAAACCAACTAAAATAGTAGAGATTAAAGATTACGACATAATTTGAGATGAAAAAGGAGAAAAGCAATGGTACATATTACAAGAAAAGACGCATTTGAGCTACTGAAAAAGTATAATAAGGACTCATTTCATATTCAGCATGCTCTAACAGTAGAAGCTGTTATGAAATGGTATGCAAAAAAATTAGGATACAGTGAAGATGAAGAATACTGGGGTATTGTAGGACTCCTTCATGATATAGATTTTGAACTTTATCCAGAGCAACATTGCCTAAAAGCACCTGAACTGCTTAAAGAAGCTGGTGTTACAGATGACATCATACATGCTGTATGCTCACATGGTTACGGAATTACTGTTGGATGTGGCACAACTATTGATGTAGAACCAGTTCACGAGATGGAAAAAGTACTGTTTGCAGCCGATGAACTGACAGGCCTTATCTGGGCGGCTGCACTTATGAGACCATCCAAGAGCACAAAAGACATGGAACTAAAATCCTTGAAAAAGAAATATAAAAGCAAGGGATTTGCCGCAGGCTGTTCCAGAGAAGTCATTGAGAGAGGTGCAAAGCAGTTAGGCTGGGAACTGGAAAAATTATTAACTATGACATTACAGGCAATGGCCGATAGTGAAGATGATATCAATCAGAAAATGGAAGAGATGTAAAATCGCCAAGTTAAAAACCAAAATTATGAGATGATGAGAGGTAACTATGAATTCCAAAAACGCATTTATAGAATTTGAAGAAGACGAACAGGAATCTTTTCCTGAAATATTTGAACTGAATATCATTAGTGGCGGCTGTCACCTATATGGATATTTGTTAAGCCCAGACAAAAGAATGCCAGGCCCATATCCGACTGTCATTCTGTCTCATGGCTTTCCAGGATATACAACCAATAATGACCTTGAACTAGCCCTTATGCGAATGGGATGTGTTGTGATACATATGAATCATAGAGGGGCTTGGGGAAGTGAAGGCAATTATCTGTTTACCAATCTTAAGGATGATTTAATTGCCATTGCAAAATGGGCTCACAATCCAGCAATTGCAGATCAGTACGCAATTGATCGAGATAACATTTTTCTAGTAGGGCACAGTATGGGCGGTCAGACTGTACTGAATGCAGCAAAGGATCTTACTTTTATCAAAGGTGTCGCTGCTATGGCGGCATACGATATCGGAGCAGCATTCCGATATCGTATGGAAAAAGATTTGTTTCTTATGATAGAAACAGAGGGACAATGTTTAAAAATGAATTCTGCAAGTGAAGTGTACGAAAATGCACTGAATAATCAGCCTGAATTAAGCGTCCTAAACCGATACGATGAACTTGCAAAACGCAATGTCCTATTAATTGAGGCTGCGTATGACACTGTTGCACCTCCAGATAAAATGCTAAGGCCTCTTGCAGATAAACTGACCGAATTGAAAGGGAACGTGACTTATCAATCCATTAAAAGCAATCACAGCTTTGTAGGACAACGAATGAAACTGACCAGATTAGTGGGTGAGTGGTTGGAAGAATTGACTCGCCTATAGAGTGGTTTGTGGATGTTTCTCTTTTGTAATGAATGATAGATATACTTTTTTGTTATAAATTTTTTGTAAACATATTGTTGCAGTTGAAAGGAAGGATAATTATTGAAATTAAAAAACAATATAATACATCTCCGATAGAAAACTATCTAGATTAGTCAGTATGTATAAGAAGAAGTGTGCAAAAAGTATCTGCATTGTAAAAAAAGATTGTTGAAAATTCCTTATGAAATTTTTTCAATAATATGATAAGATAGTTGGGAACGAGTGGCGAAAAGTGCGTAAATCCAGTTTGAGCCACTCGTTTTTTGTAGAGCTGCAAGGAAGGAGGTTTAGGATGTATAGCAAGGGCGAATAAGTTATTTATGGGTCAAATGGAGTGTGTCAGGTTGGAGACGTTACAACATGAAACATCGACAATGTTCCAAAGGATAGGTTTTTTAGTATATCATAAAAGAAATTGAAGAGAATAATGAAGAACAATAAAGTGTGTTGCCCCATGGCGTAAGTCCAGCTTACGACCGAGGTACACACTTTTTTTGTGGAGAGGAGAAAAAATGGATAGAAGTAACAAAATGAAAGATATGCCGGTAAATAAATTGATGGTGCAAATGGGAATTCCAATGATTTTATCAATGGCATTGCAAGCGGTCTACAACATTGTAGATAGTGCTTTTGCCGGCAATATGAAATCAGGGAGCGAAGCAGCTTTGAATGCGTTGACGTTAGTATTTCCAATTCAAATGCTGATGGTGGCAATTGGAATCGGAACAGGAGTGGGGACCAATGCACTTCTGGCAAAAACATTAGGACAAGGAAATAGAGATAAGGCATCGAAAATTGCAGGAAACAGTTTGTTTCTTGGAGTTATAATCTATATAATATGTTTATTGTTTGGATTCTTTGGAGTAAAAGCATATATTTTATCACAAACAATGGATAGAGAAGTTTTTGTAATGGCAACTAGTTATCTTAGAATATGTTGTGTAGTTTCATTTGGAGTTATTTTCTTTTCCTTATTTGAAAAATTGTTACAGGCAACGGGAAAATCATTATATTCGACCATCGGACAAGTATTAGGTGCAGTTGTTAATATTGTACTTGATCCAGTTTTAATCTATGGATTAGGACCTGTTCCCAAAATGGGAGTAGAGGGTGCTGCATATGCTACTGTCACCGGACAGGTTGCATCGGCAGTATTATTGTTAATATTCCATTTGAGATTAAACAGAGAGATTGAACATGGTCTCAAATTTATGAAGCCAGATGGCAAAATTATAAAAGAGATTTATGCAATTGGATTACCAGCAATTATAGCACAGGCTCTTATGTCTATCATGGTATATGCGATGAATCTTATCTTAAAATTCAATCGCTCCGCACAGACTGCATACGGATTATTTTATAAGGTGCAACAGTTTGTATTGTTTCTTGCATTTGGACTTCGTGATGCGATTACGCCGATTATTTCCTACAGTCATGGTATGGGAAGTAAGAAACGAATTAATGATGGAATAAAATTTGGATTAATATACACATTTGCTCTTATGATTATAGGACTTATTATTACGGAAAGTTTTCCAGCAGGATTTGCAACTCTTTTTAATGCAGGTTCATCAAGGAAAATTTTTATTGATGCAATGAGAATTATATCAATTAGTTTTATTTTTGCAGGAATTAATGTTTCATTTCAAGGGATTTATCAAGCATTAGACGGTGGTATAGAATCCTTAATTATTTCATTATTAAGACAATTGATTATAATTTTGCCACTTGCAGGACTGTTTTCGTTTTTAGTTAGAAATGGACATGGGAATATCTCGCTTATCTGGTGGGCATTTCCTATAACAGAAGGGATATCTTGTGTAGTGGGATGTATGTTCTTAAAGAAAATTAAAAAAGCAAAAGTAGATAAATTAGATTAGGTGGAAAATTAATCACTCATTGACTGTAATACCAAGTATCTGACGCAAAGGCTGATTGAAGTTATCTTTTCTAGTTATGAGAGGAAGTATTAGACTAGGTAGAAAAAGGCAAATCCTCACCGCTGCTTGGGTGTTTTTTACTAGTAAAATAAGAGTTTGAATGCTATAATATAATTTAGTGATTTTGTAACTATTTTTTGAGAGGTAAAGCATTGTAAAACAAAGAATTCATCCCGTATTCATATTGTAGTGTTTTTGACATTCGGGCGAGTTCTGGATGCTTTTTTAATTGGAGGGATGATAGATTATGATTAACCTTGGTACATTAAAAGAAATAACAGATTTGAGAAGTGTATGGTCACATGAGGCTTTAAATTTTACCCCTTGGGTAGCAGAGAATGTTGACCTGCTTGCAGATGCTGTTGGTTTAGATATTACGGTTGATGAGACCGAGTCTTCTGTTGGAGATTTCAATGTTGATATCTATGCATCTGAAACAGGAACAGATAGAAAGATTATCATTGAAAATCAATTAGAAGATACAGATCATGACCACCTTGGTAAATTGATTACTTATGCATCTGGTAAAGATGCAGATGTGGTTATTTGGGTAGTGAAGCATGCACGAGAGGAACATAAAGCAGCTGTTGAGTGGCTTAACAATCATACGGATGATAAGATTGGTTTTTTCTTATGTGAAATAAAGCTTTTCCAGATAGGTGATTCTGATATTGCTCCATCATTTACAGTAGTGGAAAGACCGAATGATTGGACAAAGGAGATTAAGAAAACCACGCTTACAAACCCAACGCAGCAACAAAGACTTGAATATTGGAATGCATTCAATGATTATGCTTTTCAGAACACTGAATTTGCAAAATCATTTAATAAGAGAAAACCTAATACAGACCATTGGATGGATTTCAGTATTGGCTCATCAGCTTGCCACATCAGTGTTACACAAATTCAGAAGAGAAACAAAGTTGGAGTTGAATTATACATAAATGATGATAAAGAACTCTTTAAAAGTCTTTATTCACATAAAGACGAGGTGGAGTCGGCTATGGGATTGGCACTTGATTGGAGAGAATTGCCGGAGAGGAAGGCAAGCCGTATTATTGTAGAAAAAGATGTGAAATTTGAAGATCAGAATGCCTGGCCACAGCAGTTTGAGTATATTATGGATGTCTGTATGAAGATGAAGAAGGCGTTTAGGAAGTATATATAAAAATTGTAAGCAAATTATCTAAGCATTGCAAAAATACATTCTTAATTAGGTACCTTGCAAAATCAGATAAAATTTTAAAAAGTTATTTAAAGATATGATAGTATTATAGATGAGTGAACAGAGAAAATAAAATGATGAAAACATTATTTATTATTGGAAATGGCTTTGATTGTTATGGCCATAATATGAATACTCGGTACATGGATTTTAGAAAGTTTTTAGTTAATAGATATCCTGAATACAATAAAGATTTTGGTGGAATTCTTCAAGAAACACTTATGCCAGATGGAGATGAGGTGTACGATATGAATGAGGTTGTTGGTTCTCTAATTCGTACAATAGATGAGTGTTCATTAAAGGATTGGAATAATTTAGAAGAATGTTTGGGCAATGAATTTATATGCAACATTGCATATGATAATGAGTGGGCATATAAGATGACAGATGATGAAGATGATAATATATTTCATTCTGTATATGAGAATGAAGATTTGACAAACTCCATTGCAGGAGCTTACCGTATATTAATTGATCTTTTTAGTGAATGGGTATTTAATGAACTGGCAAATATTGATTTTACAAGAGTACAAAGATTAAGAAAAAAACCTACTTTTAGGAAAAGTTTATTTTTGACATTTAATTATACATTAACATTAGAAAAACTATATAACATATCAAAAAATAACATATGTCACATTCATGGAAAATCAGATAATAGAAATGGTCATATTTATTTCGGACATGGAGATGATACCGAGTTTGATGCATTTGAAAATTATATTGGTGTTGGAGATGCGTATAATGGATTGAAGAGAGAATTAAGAAAAGATACTAATCAAGCCATAGTAGAAAATATGAAATTTTTTCGTAAGTTGGCAAATGTTAAAAAAATATATTCATATGGCTTTTCATTTTCAGAGGTTGATATGGTTTATATAAAAGAAATAAGTAGAATTTTAGATGCCAAAAGGGTAAGGTGGTATTTTAATCAATATGACTGGACTAATAATCAAGAAAATATTGAAAAAGTAAAAAGATTAGGGTTTAAGATAAGAGTAAGCAGGAGATGGTAAGGGAATATTGGACTCTGCCTCCTATGCGATATTATCTGCGTTTCGTGATGGTGAATTTATTATTGAAGGAAAAAGAGTTCCAATTGAAATGTGTGTAAACAATGGAGAATAGGTATCAGAACCCCCTTTCGTTAAATAATGCATACCCCCAGTCAGTAGTCTGAACCCCCTTAACTGACTACGATTTGACTACTACACATTGCCTTGAATTGCACTATTTTGAATCGTTTTGCAAAAAGTGTAGTTATTAACAGGGGAAATACGATGCTCGGAAAAGCTGATAAACCAACGCAAAACTCGGCATTACAGAACAGGAGAATTTTATGATTAGAGTTTTATTCATCTGCCACGGCAACATCTGCCGTTCCCCAATGGCAGAATTTATTCTAAAAGATATGGTAACAAAACAAGGTCTATCCGAACATTTCATAATCGCATCTGCCGCCACCAGCACAGAAGAAATCTGGAACGGTATTGGTAATCCCGTATATCCACCAGCCAAACGTGAATTAGCCAAACACGAAATTGACTGCAGTGGAAAGCGAGCAGTTCAGCTTCGCAAACAGGATTACGACCACTATGATTACCTAATCGGTATGGATCGCGCCAATATTAGAAATATAGAACGCATGACTGGTCACAAAGGAAACAAAATCTACCTTCTTATGGAGTTCGCTGGTTCTCAGAAGGAAGTTGCCGACCCTTGGTATTCAGGACGGTTTGATGTAACCTATGACGATATATATTTAGGCTGTGAAGGTTTCTTACGATATCTACAAGGACGAAATCAAATCTAGATTTTCTAGTAATGATTTCAACCGTAAAAAGAAAAGGAGAATGAATGATACACCATGAACATGAGAGAAAAAATTGAATTATACAAACCATTTAATGAACAAGAAGAACGAGATAAAGAACTTATTTTAGAATACATGGCAGAAAATCCAAACATATTCCTGCGAGAAAGCCGACTTGCACATATGACAGCATCTGCTTGGATTGTGAATAAAGAACGAACAAAAGTTCTTATGGTTTACCATAACATATAA
>ERZ808278.1057-NODE-1057-length-13194-cov-3.326281_pt1 | contig 13194 bp, 9 predicted proteins | sample MGYA00521239_ERZ808278 | MGnify/ENA primary metagenome ERZ808278 (study PRJEB31516, sample SAMN03275600) | gut metagenome | biome: mammalia-associated habitat; material: feces | host: Papio cynocephalus | place: Kenya | collected 2012-07-17 ... | reverse complement strand
AAAGATTTACCGATTTTTCCCGCGTCCGTTATGTGGCAAGTTTTTTTAAGCCCCGAAGCGGCGATACCGCCCGCCATAACCATTCTGTGGTCGCCGTAACCGTTCAAAACCGCTCCGCCTTTCGGATTTCCGCCGAAAATTATAAGATTATCTCCGCTAAGCTCCGAGTTAATACCGAGTTTTCCGCACATTTCTATGCAAGCTTTCACCCTGTCGCTTTCCTTATATTTAAGCCTCGAAACGCCTTTAAGAACGCTTTTGCCGTCGGCGTAACAAAGAACAGCGCAAAGTGCGGGAACAATGTCTGGAACAGACGAACAATCTATCTCCGCAGGATTTATCTCCCGCTTTTTCACCCGCACGTAGCCTTCGCCCGAATAAACTTCCGCGCCGATTTTTTTCAGTATTCCGACGATTTCTTCGTCGCCTTGTCCGTCTTTTTTAACGCCCGTTACGGTAACGTCGCCGCACACCGCCCCGAGACATAAAAGGTACGCCAAAGCGGAAAAATCGCCGTTGCAAACGACTTCTTCGGGGAGCATATAATCGCATTTGCCCTCGATAATCGACTTATAGCCCGCTTTTTTATATTCAATGCCCGCCTTTGAAAGAACGGAGCAAGTCATATCGAAATAGCTTTTGCTCACGAGTTCGCCCGTAAAACAAATCGAGCTTTCGCCCGACAAAAGAGGAAGGGCGAAAGCGAGACCGCTTGCGTATTGCGAAGAAACGCCGCCCGATAAAACGTACTCGCCCGAGCCGATTTTGCCCGAAACTAGATATCCGTCCGCAAGTTTTTCTATTTTCGCTCCGTGCTCCCCGAGAACGGCAATAAGTTCATCCGTCGGGCGGGATAAGAGACTTTTTTCGCAAACAAACTTTGCTTTCACGCCTAACGCGGCAACGACGGGCATTAAAAATCTGAGCGTTGACCCGCTTTCACCGACGTTTAAGACAAAAATCTCATCGCCGACGTTTTTTTCTATACCATACACTACGGCGTTTTTGTTTCCGTTTTCATTTTTAAGTTCGATTTTCGCGCCGAGAGCCGTTAAACAATCGCAAGTTCTCATAACGTCCGCCGAAGAGCCGACATTTTTGACGACCGTGCGCCCCTTTTTGAGCGCGGCGGCGATTAGGAATCTGTGTGCGAACGATTTGGACGGCGGCGCGGCAACGCTCCCCTCCGCCTTGAAAGGATAAACTTTAACCGTCATTTTATTATCTTCCAGATTTTTGCGAGCGGAACTTTTTCCACCTTCGGCTCGCCCACGCCTTTAAGCAGAATCATATTTATTTTGTCGCCGTCCGTCTTTTTATCGAAAAGCATACGGGACTTAACGTCTCGCAAGTCCACGCCAAACGAAAAATCAAACGGATAGACCTCTAAAAGCGATTTCATTTCGTTTACAACTTGCGGGCTCAAACCGTAAAAGTCCGCCGATAAGTCGATTATCCGCTTAATTCCGTAGGCAACGCAAAGTCCGTGAGAGAGTTCGTAATTCTTTTGCGCCTCTAAAGCGTGCCCTACGGTATGCCCTAAATTCAGCAGCTTTCTGCCGCTTAACGGGCGTTTTTCAAACTCGTCCTTTTGAACGATTTTATTCTTTATCTCAACGCATTTTATAACGAGATTTTCTATATCCCCTTTGATATCTTCCGCCGAAACGGACTTATCCAGAAAGGCGTACTTCACGGCTTCGCCCATACCGCTTTCGATTTCCCTTTGCGGCAAAAAGTCAAAACACGCCGAATTTACATACACGAGTTTCGGGGAATAAAACGCACCGACGAGATTCTTTCCGTAAAGGGTATCGACGCCCGTTTTTCCGCCTACGGACGCGTCTATCGCAGACAAAATCGTCGTCGGGCAAATCACGTACGGAATCCCGCGCATGAAGGTTGCCGCGGCAAAACCCGCAAGGTCGCTTACCGAGCCGCCGCCGACGGCGAGTATCGCGGAAGCCCTGTCCGCCCCGCCGAGAGTCAGTTTCTCTATAAGTTTTTTATAAACGGAAAAATTTTTGCATTTTTCGCCTTCGGGAACGGTGATTTCGCAAATCGAAAAATCGCAAAGTTCGTCTCTTATTTCCTTTGCGAAAAGCTTTTTGGTGTTCTTATCGTACACAACGAACAGCCTGTCGCTCTTTAAAACAGCCGAAAGCTCTTCGCTTAAACCGGCGAAGGTATCGCTTAAAACGTAGCGATAAGGTTTTTTGGTTTTTATAACAATTTCTCTCATTTTTATCTCCCGTTTCGGCAAAAATTCTGCAATCGCCTATGCACGGCAAGCCGATAAAACGCCGTAGGTTTTTCTTACTATTTCACTAAACTCCTCGGGAGTTACGGCTTGCGCGCCGTCGCAAAGCGCGTGAACGGGGTCGTTATGCACTTCTATCATAACACCGTCCGCCCCGACAGCCGCCGCCGCGAGCGAAAGCGGCTTGACGAGCCGTTTAAGCCCCGAAGCGTGGCTCGGATCGACAATTATTGGTAAATGCGTGCGCTCCTTCAAAAGGGGAATAACGCCCAAATCAAGGGTGTTTCTCGTCAGCGTTTCAAAGGTTCTTATGCCCCTTTCACACAAAATTACGTTTTTATTGCCCTCGGACATAATGTATTCCGCGCTTAAAAGCAGCTCGTCTATCGTGTTCACGAGCCCTCTTTTTAAAAGAACGGGCGCGCCGAGCTTGCCGACTTCTTTCAGAAGCTCGAAGTTCTGCATATTTCTCGCACCGATCTGAATTATATCCACACCGTCGAAATCGTCCACGGCTTTAACGCTCATGATTTCGGTCACTATCGGCAGCCCCGTTTCGGCTTTGGCTTTTTTCAGAAGTCTGAGCCCCTCGGTTTTAAGCCCCTGAAAATCGTAAGGCGAAGTCCTTGGTTTGAACGCCCCGCCGCGAAGAGCCAGCGCGCCACTTTTTTTAACGGCTTCGGCGATGCCGATTATCTGCTTTTCGCTTTCGACCGAACACGGACCCGCGATAAACGCGTATTCTCCGCCGCCGATCGCCTTATCCCCGACGGGAACGACGGTATTTTCGGGATGAAATTTTCTGTTTGTGAGCTTGTATTTTTCGGTAACTCTCGTAACGCTTTCTACGATCTCCATCGATTTCAAAAGCTCCTCGTCTATCCCCGAAACGTCTCCGAAAACGCCTATCACGAGCCTGTCTCCCGATACTTCCGCGTTCACCGAAACCCCTTTTCTTCCGAGCCAGGCGAGAAGGTTGTCAAGTTCCTTTTCATCTGCGCCGTTTTTCACCGTGATAATCATAATAGTCTCCGTCGCGCGTTTTTCGCGCAAAAAATTTATCCTGCGTACTGACTGTTATATAGTTCGTAATAGAACCCGTGTTTTTCGATAAGCTCGTCGTGACTGCCCTGCTCGATGACGTTTCCGTTTTTCATAACGAGAATGACGTCCGCGCTTTTTATCGTGGAAAGTCTGTGCGCGACGATAAAGCTCGTTTTTCCGTTCATAAGAATTTCGAACGCCTCGGAAATCTTCATTTCCGTACGGGTATCTATCGAAGAAGTAGCTTCGTCCAAAATAAGCACTGGCGGAAGTACGAGCATTACCCTCGCTATGCAGATAAGCTGTTTCTGTCCTGCGGAAAGCCCGTCCTCGCCGATTATCGCGTCGTAGCCGCCCTCGAGTCTCGTTATGAACCCGTGGGCGCGGGCAAGCTTGCAAGCCTGCTCCACTTCCTCTCTCGTCGCGTCCTTTTTGCCTATTTTAACGTTTTCGTAAACGCTCGCTTTTCTTATCCACGTCTCCTGCAAAACCATACCGATATTCGCGCGGAGCGAACGTCTTTCGTATTCGGTCACGGGAATGTCGTCGAAGCGGATCTCGCCCGAATTTACGTCGTAAAACCTCATAATAAGGTTAATGAGCGTGGTTTTTCCGCAGCCCGTGGGTCCGACAATCGCCACCCTCGTGCCTTTTTTGACGGAAAGATTGAAATGCTCGATAAGCTTTTTATCGGGAACGTAAGAAAAGCTTACGTCGTCTATATCCACGTTTCCGTCAAGTTTTTCGGCTTTTCTTTCGTTTGCGAAGCGCACTTCGTCATTTTCGTCGAGTATCTCGAAAAGTCTTGCCGCGGAAGCCTTTGCGCTCGTAAGTTCGGTCAAAACCGAAGTGATTTCATTGAAGGGTTTTGTGTATCTGTTCGCATAGCTGAGAAGCGAAAGAATTTCGCCCGCCGTCACCGCGAAAATCGTCCCGGGGGTCGCTTTGACCGCAAGGAGCGCGCCCGTGAGAGCCACTGCAGCATAAACTATTGCGTTTATTATTCTTGTGGAAGGATTTGTGAGCGAGGAATAAAACACCGCCCTGAACGACGTTTTTTTAAGCTCCTCGTTGAGTTCGTCGAATTTCTTTCCGTTCGCTTCTTCCGTTATATAAGCCTTAACCGTGGGAAGGTTGGAAAGCGTTTCCTCGACAAGAGAAGTCTGCTCGCCGACGAGCTTGGATTGAGCTTTGAACAGCCCGTAAGTTCTGCCCGTTATGAATTTCGCCGTGAGCAGCGACAGCGGAGTTAAAACCGCCACGACCGCCGCGATAAGCGGGTTTATGACGAACATAAACACGAGCGTACCTATAATCGTGATTACCCCCGTGAAAAATCTCGAAAAGCCGAGAAGAAGTCCGTCCGCGAGCTTGTCCGCGTCGCCGATTTCAACGCTTAAAATATCGCCCGTGGAACGCCCGTCGAGGTATTTCAAGGGTACGTTTTGGAGTTTTTTGAACACGTCGTCGCGAATTTTAGCGGTTATGCCGTTTGAAATCTTATTGCAGATAACCTCGGTTACGTACTGGCTTAAGCCCGCCCCGACAGCCGCGCATGCGGCATAGATAAACAATTTGTAAAGCCCGTCGAAGCCAACCTTACCTTCTCCGACGATAAGATCTATCGCCTCACCGAAAATTATGGGCAGAACGAGCGAAAACGCAACGTAAATCGCCGAAGCGACAAGCGAAATCAGGAACGCCGCGCGGTATTTCGAGGCGTATTCCCAAAGCCTTTTTATAACGCCCGATTTGGTTTTATTCTTTACTTTTTTCATTTTGCCGCCTCCCCGTTTTTAACGCCGTCCGAGCCGCCGATATTCGTACCGTCTGCGCCACTGGTACCGCCCGCGCCCGAGCTTTGAGAAGCCTCGATTTCGCGGAATACGGGGCAATTTTCCCTGAGCTCTTCCGCGGTGCCGATTCCGACGATTTCGCCTTCGTCCATAACGATTATTTTATCCGCGCCCGCGACCGAGGAAGCCCTTTGCGAAACGATTATCGCGGTTACGGGATAGCCGAGCGACTTTATCGCTCTTCTGAGTTTCAAATCGGTGAGATAATCGAGTGCGGACGAGCTGTCGTCCAGAATAAGCACGTCGGGGTGCTTCGCGATAGCTCTCGCGATCGAAATTCTCTGTTTTTGTCCGCCCGAAAGGTTTCTGCCGTTTTGTTCGAGAACGGAATCGTAGCCGTTTTCCTTCGCCGCCACGACGTCCGCCGCCTGCGCCGATTCTATGGCTTTACCGAGCGTTTCGTCGTCCTTGTCCGAAAGGGGCAGAACGTTGGAACGGATCGTTCCTTTAAAAATGGCGGACTTTTGCAAAACCGAGCCGATTTTCTTTCTGAGTTCCTTTAAAGAATAGCTCTTAACGTCCTTTCCCTCGAGGAAAACGGTGCCCAAGCTTGCGTCGTAAAGGCGGGGCAGGAGGTTGACGACCGTTGATTTTCCGCTGCCCGTTCCGCCGATTATACCAATCGTTTCGCCTTTATTTATTTTGAAATTAACGTTTTTAACGCCAATTCCGCCGTCGGCGTACTTAACGCTTACGTTCCTAAATTCGATATACGCGCCCGAGTTTTCCGCGTTTTCTACTTTCTCGGTTTCGGACGGCATATCGAGAGCCGTCTGCACTCGTTTTGCCGAGGCGAGCGCGCGGGATATGGAAACGACGAGGTTCGCAAACTTCACGAGCTCGATAAGTATCTGCGACATATAATCGTATAAAGCGACGGTCATTCCCTGCGACAACGCGCCCGAATTTACCCTTATCGCTCCGCCCCACAAAAGAGCGACTATGGCGAGGTTTATTATCGTGAACGTGAGCGGGTTCAAAAGTGAAGAAATCGCGCCCGCGAAATTCTGGAATTTCTCGTAAGCCGCATTTTTCTTGGAATACGCCGAGATTTCGTCGTTTTCCGCACCGAAAGCTCTGATAACTCTGACGCCCGTGAGATTCTCTCTCGCGGTAAGCGCAACGTCGTCTAAAAGTTTCTGCGCCTTCACGTATTTCGGCATCGTCGCTTTCATTATTATAACGACGGCGAGCGACAAAACGAGAATGGTCGCAAGGAAAATGAGGGATATACGCTTGTCGATAAGAAAAGCGCACACAAACGCGCCCAGAACGACGAACGGCGAACGCAAAAGCAGCCTTAACGCAATGTTAAGCCCGCTTTGCATCTGATTTATATCGCTCGTCATACGGGTTATCATCGTGGATACGCCCATTTTGTCCGTTTCCGAAAGGGGCGAGGACAGCAGTTTTTTATAAAGCTGCGAACGCGTTTCCGAAGAAAAGCCCGTTGCGGCTTTCGCCGAAAAGAACTGCCCCAAAACGGAAAAACCGAACCCGAAGATCGCGAGAGCGACCATTATCAGGGCGTCGGTTATAATTCTTTTCGTATCTCCGCCGTCTATGCCGTTGTTGATGATATCCGCAACGAAAAGGGGTACGAGAAGCTCGAAAAGAGCTTCCGTAAGCTTGCACAGCGGCGCGAGAATACATTCTTTTCTGTATTTTTTTACGTTTGAAACAAGTTTGCTCATTTATTTCCCTTCATCGCTTTTTTGGCGATTTCTCTGGCTTTGTCCTCTCCGCCGAGCAACAGCTCGCTGTCAAGCTCGTAAAATTTGGGGCAACCGAAACGGGCGATGAAGCTTACGAAATTTTCGCTGGAAAGCATAGAGGTCACCGAAGAGGTAAGCTCCTGACCCTTACCGAGCGATTTTTCGGCGAAACTTAAAACGTTTTCGATTTTTTCAACGTGGCTCGCGCCGTATTTTTCGCATTCCTCGGAATACCCCTTGGCGAATTTCTCGGGATCGTTTTCGGAAAGTCCGTTTATGATCGTTCTGTACTCCGATTTTCTGTATCTGCCGAGCGTTCCCGATTTGTATTTTCTCAAAAGCTCCTCAACGCCTTTTTTCGCATTGCCCGAGGTCGCCGTTTTCATAGCTTCTTCCGCCGCCTCGGCTTTCGCCATAGCCTTGTCCGCAATCTTAACGGCTTTGGCGCGGAGGATTTCCCCGAGTGCAAATTTTTCCTCGAAATTACTGCCCGAAAGATCTATCCTTTCAAGGCTTCCGTTCTCGACCTCGTCGCCCGAAACGATTATGCCGAATTTAAGGAAAATCGCGTAATATCCCGCAAATTCGCTTGCGATTCTCGGGCTTTGGATATAACCGCTTATAAGGGTCATATTGACGGGAATGGAAAGTTTTTCGTACTCGTAAAGCGCATAGGAAAGATCCTCCCAGCTTCTGGGGGTCACGAGTTCTATTCCGTCGGGATTTTTCTGCGCGGCAAACAGATAGTTGCTGTTAAGCGACAAAAATCCGACTATCGCGCTGTGTACGCCCGAGTTTAACGCGTAAGTTTTGAACGCCTCGTAATCGGGCTCGACGTCAAGCTTTTTAACACGGTCCAAGGTTACCATATCGAGCTCGTTTACCGATTTATTGAACTCCTCGGGATTGCCCGCGGCGGTCAAGATCCAGCCGTCTGGGATTTTATGCGTTCCGAATTTTTTGTGCTGTAAAAGCTCTAACATTGCGGGCGCGAGGGTCTCGGAAACGCAGTTTATTTCGTCGATAAACAAAATTCCTTCCTTTTTGCCCTGCGATTCGATGGCTTCGTAAACCTCGGCGACGATTTCGCTCATCGTGTATTCCGTAACCGAATATTCCTTTCCGCCGAACGTCTTTTGGGAGATAAACGGCAAGCCTATCGCCGACTGACGGGTGTGATGAGTTATCGTGTAACCTAAAAAACCTATGTCGAGCTCGGCGGCGATTTTGCTCATTATCGCCGTTTTACCTATTCCCGGCGCGCCGATGAGTAGCGTCGGGCGCTGGCGTTCGACGGGTATTTCGTAATTTCCGTTCGCGTCTTTCGCGAGATAAATTTTTATCGTGTTTTTGATTTCGTTTTTTGCTTCGAGAATGTTCATGTAAGCTCCTCCTTCCTGTACAAATCGTCGTCATCGAGTACGATTTTATATGCAAAATACGGCACTTTCATATCCTCCGCGTTCTCGCCGTATAAAAGGAAACACACCTTGAAATCGGGGTTTTCCGCGGGGAACGTGCCGTAGCCGTCGGTAAAATACAACAGCGCCCTTATTTTCGCGCCGCGCTTTTTGTCGGCGGCAAGCCTGTCGAAAACGGGTCGGAAATCGGTTCCGCCGCCGCCTTCGAGCTTAAATTCCTTCATTTTGTTTCTGAAATCCTCGTCGCCGTTTATGATTTCGTCCGAACGGATTTCGTTGTCGCATTGGATAATTCTCAGCCGCAGTTTATCCCTCTCGGATATCTGCGAACATATCGAGTAAACCTCTTTTAAAAATATTTCGACGGGCTCGCCCGCGGTGCTCCCCGAAACGTCTATCGCAACGACCACCTGCGAATAATCTTTCGCGTCGCTCGTTTCCAGCCGCTCGATAAGGGGCACGTTTTTGTATAAACTCAAACCGTAACAATAAAAAATGTAATCGAAGTCCTCGCTCGGGGTCTTTTTCTCGCTCGATTTTATAAACCTTTCTAAAAGTTTGCGGTAATCTCTTTTTCCGCCGACTATGTTTTCGAGCTTTCTCGAAAGCTCTCTCTGGTCCTTGCCGAGCTTAGGGAGAACGATTTTGGAAATCTCTATCCACTGCTTTTCGGCGTTTTTGTTCTCCTCGTCGTCAGTCTGGTTATCCTGGTTATCGCCCGAAGAACCGTCGCCCCCACCACCCTGATTTCTCCGCCATTTGAAATGGTCGCACACCTTGAAAACAAGAGCAATCTGTTCAAGCTCTTCTTTGCTTTTTTCAGAAAGAAATGCCGAACAAAAACTTTCCGTTACCCCTCCGAATTTGTCGATAATCGACTTATAGAGGCGTTTTCTGTATTCGATGTTGCGTCTGTCGCCGAAGGGAACTTTAAGCTCGTCGGTGTAATACGCGACGGTAACGTCGCAGGCTATGTCGTAAATAAACGGGTCTTTTCCGTCGGCTCTGAACGGGTGCAGAAACAGGTCGTGCAGCACGGTGTGGCAAAGCCCTAAAACAATAAGTTCCGCTCCGCGCGCCGCAGTCTGAAACAAAAGCTGTTTCTCGCCGAAAAATATACCCTTGCCGTCCGTATAACAAAACGGCTTTTCCTCGGTTACCGAGGGTTCCGCCTTGCCGACGGCATACGAAAGGTATGAAAAGGACGCGCCGAACGACGCCACGCCGAGCCTTAAAACCTCGTTTGCGCTCTCTGTCAATTCGCTCATCTTCTCGCCTCTTTAACCATCGGTATTTGCTTCATATCTTCGTCTATCTTATCGTAAACGCCGATTCCCGAGCGCACCGCTTCGGTGCACAAAACGGGGTCTTTACGCAAAGCTTCGTCGAGCGCGAAATAATTGCGCCAGTCCTTGCGGCATAAAATTTTCAAATCGTCGTAAGAGAACTTCGCGTTCGTAAACCACTGCACGAACGGCTGATCGGCGTTTTTCACGACGTAGCTTTTAACGCAGTCCGTGACGATTTCAGGGTCGTAAAAAAGCGGCGAATCCTGAATGAGTTTTAAAACCGAGCCGTTCACTTTGGCGCAAAGCGCGATGACTTCCCTGTCGTTTTTATAGTCCGCTATGGCGTCGAAAAGCGTCTGCACGGCTTTGGGAGAATTTCTTTTCAAACCCCTTATTATTTTCTCCCTCTCCTCTCTTTCGCCGACGTTTTTGGAGTTCATATACGACATAAGATAAGGCAGAACGCGCATTTTTCTGTGCTGCACGGCGTAAGGCAGAATGTCCTTTACAACCTGCGGAGGCACGGAAAATCTTTTACACAAAAGCTCGGCGCATTTTCTGTCGTCCTTGTCAACCACTCTCGCAAGCAGCTCTTTTTTCCTTATGACGTTGCCGTCGCATACCCTTAAAACTGCGTATAACTTATCGTAGTCTATGGTAAGCAGATCGAGCTTCTGGGCGGTGAGCCTTATAGACATATTCTTTTCGGCTATTTTCTCAAACAGCCCGAGCGGCATATCGTTGGAGAGGGTGTTGGGGCTTATTATCCCCCTGTCCGCCCTGACCGATTTTTCAAAAACTTTGTCGCTTGCAAACGCGTCGTTGGAAAAATAGGCGCAGACCGTCCTGTCCTGCGCGAGCGCGGCAAGACAAACCGATTCGTCCGCCCTCACCTCTTCGGTGAAAAACCTGATGTTTTTGGCGTTTTTGCTCACGGCTATGCGAGCGATGTCCTTATCGGCGAAAAACTCCTTCGGGAGCATTTCGATCGCCGAGCCGCCGCTTTCGGCAACGACCATAGCTATCTCCTTGCTTTTAGCCGCTTCGCCCGTAAGAAAAGAAACGCAAAGCGGATAATCCGTTGCGGCAACCAGCGCGACGTTCGGATCGGAGCGGATGCTCTCGGGCGCAAAGCGGATGAGCCGTCCGTCGGTTTTAAAGCACGCCGAGGCGATTTCCTTGTCGGCTTTGTTCTCCTCGGACGTAAACTCGTATAACTCGGGACGTCTTTCGACGAGCCTCAGCGTAAGCTCTCTGTCGGTCTGGAGTTCGCGGTTCGTCTTATAATCCTCCGCAAGAGAATTTACAAGGCGCGCCGACATCGTTTTTCCGTTGTTTCCCATTGTACTGCCTCCCGTTTTTTATCTATTAGTAAATTATACCACACTAAGCTTCAATTGTAAATACCAGAGCCCGTTTTTTATACGATTTTTTTGTGAAAAGAAAAAAGCGGCGGCAACTTGCCGAAAATTCGGTAAGTTGCCGCCGCAAATTTACTTTTGTTTTTATTTATTGAAGGTTTCTTTGTAAGTTTTGCTGAATTTTACGTTAGGTGCCTTGCAAGCTTTGATCTGAACCTTCTCGCCGTTAAGGGGGTTAACGCCTTCACGTGCGGCTTTATCCTTAAGCTCGAAAGTAGCAAAGCCCGAAATGTGAATGTACTCGCCCTTCTTTAAAGAATCGGTAAGGGTGTCTACGAATACGTTAAACCATTTCTCCGCGTCTTTCATGCTTACGGATTCTTTGTGAGTGTTGCTGTAATTATCTGCATACGCTCTGATAAATTCACTTTTGTTCATAATTTCCTCCAAACACTTGTTTTATTTTCCGTCCGACAGTAGCTTTCCCGAACGTTTGTGTTCATTATACCATATTTTCAGAAAATTTCAATCGTTTTCGGAAAAATTTTTTGCTTCAGACCGATTTTTTAAGAAAAATTCACAAAAAACAGGCTTTTACGGCGTTTTTGAAGCAACTTCGGGGCGCATTCGCCCGCACAAACGCGCTTAAACGCTCTTTAATCGTTCGGTTACGCTTGACAAAAGCATACCAAAATGATATATTCTTAATAATAAATAAAACGGGCAATCGATTTTTGCCACGCAAAAATAAGTTTTTTACCGATATCATTCGGAGCTATATATAATGCAGGACGAACAATTAGTTTCAAATTTAAGAAAGAAAAGCAAATTTTCAAGGCTCGCCGCCTTAAAACAGCTCGCCGCAGCCGAAATGCCGAAAACGGAGACCAATAAAAAGGCGAATTTCAACTTTCATTGCAGGACGGAATATTCCTGTTTCGATTCCACGCCTTCTCTTTCGGCGTATAAGCTGATGAAAAACGGATTCCCCGTTACGGCGATAGTCGATTACGCCTCCCTTTCGGGCGCGAAAGAACTGATGAAAGCCGAAAAAATTCTCGGCGGGGTTTATTATATCGGAACGGAAGTGGACGTGACCGACGAAAAAGGTCAGGCGCGCAAAATGCTCTCGATCGGCATTCCTCATAAGAATATAAAATCGTTCAACTTCGAGTTGTTCTTTTACAGAAAACTTCAGAACGATTTCACCGACGAGCTCCTCTCCAAGCTCAATTCCCGCTTCAAAAAGTACGGCATAAGCGTTGCCACCCCCTCGAGATCGTTTTTCAAAACGACTTCCACGGAGGACGTTTTCGCCTGCCTTGCCGAAGCGATCGTGGAAAAATTCCAAAAAGCCGAAGAGATCGTCGGATTTTTAACAGATAAACTCGGCATAAACCTTTCCGAGGACGATTTGAAAAGACTCGAGGACATTGCGAACACCTATTACCGCATAGACCTAGCGGCGACGTTATATAATAACTACAAGCTTAAGCTTCCCGAAAGAAAATGCAGAAGCGTTAAGGAATTTATAAGCGCGAGCGACTCGCACGGCGGTATCTCCGCCATAGTCGTTACGGGCGCGGAATACGAAGCCGTCGATTTCGCCGTGGCGAACAATATCAAAGCCGTGGTTTTCGACATCGACAAAATGAGCCCCGATTTCAACGCGGAAGCCTTTTACAACGTCTGTCTCGCCTCGAACCTTCTCCCGATCGCGAGAATGGTTTGCGATTATCCGAAAAAGAAGCTCGTATGCGAGTTCGAGGACGAAAAAGCCGCCGAGCTTTACCGCGAGACGACTTTCGCCGTAATCGGTCACGAAATAACGGCTTCCTTAAACGTCAAAGACGGTATGTTCTCCGAGCGTTCCATGGAAAACACGCCGAGTTTAAAGGACAGAATCCGCCTTTTCTCGAGAATAGGACTTAAGGGAAGCAGTTTCGACACCCTTTAACAAGATCACTCTGCAAAAATACTTTTTTTCATTCAAAAACGAGCCTTACGGTTTTCATTCGATGCGAGCCGCGAGGCTCGTTTTTTTGTATAAAAAATTTTCCGCGGGGTATAATCAACGGGTATGAAACGGACGTTATTTTACATTCTCTCCCTTTTTATCGCTGTTTTTGCCGTTAAATTGAACGGCGGAACGGTTTTGAAGGGCGGAGAAAACTATTCATTTTTTTATAATTCGGGCGGCGCGGTCGAGGTTTACAAGCCGTCGCAAGCCGAAATCGACTTCGGCGTG
>ERZ808278.1056-NODE-1056-length-13196-cov-2.878624_pt1 | contig 13196 bp, 5 predicted proteins | sample MGYA00521239_ERZ808278 | MGnify/ENA primary metagenome ERZ808278 (study PRJEB31516, sample SAMN03275600) | gut metagenome | biome: mammalia-associated habitat; material: feces | host: Papio cynocephalus | place: Kenya | collected 2012-07-17 ... | reverse complement strand
TCGAAAATTCGGCGGATGCTCTCCCGTACGCTTCCAGTGCGAGATATATCGGCAAATATGCGGGTGACCGCAAAACAAATACGATGTAATGGAAGGAAAATGTGAGTTTAGGACGACAGAGAGAATCGTCATCAGATATAGTCATTATGAAATAAAGAAAAGAGGAAAATTTATGTGTGGAATTATTGGTTATACAGGTAGTGAAGACGTAAAAGAGGTTTTGCTGGATGCTTTGGAGCTTCTGGAGTATCGTGGCTATGACAGTGCTGGAATTGCAGTGGCAGATTCGGATTCCGGTCAGGTAGTAGTCTCCAAACGTGCGGGGAGAGTGAAGGATCTGAGAGCGATCTGTGCGGCAGAGAAGCTGGTTACGGACTGTGGAATCGGTCATACCAGATGGGCGACCCACGGAGGAGTCAATGATGTCAATGCACATCCGCATCAGGTGGGAAAGGTTACGCTGGTGCACAACGGAATTATCGAAAATTACCGGGAACTGACCGCAGATTACGAACTGGAGGATATCCTGAAAACGGAGACGGACAGTGAAGTGGTGGCTGCCCTGATGGATCACTTTTATACAGGAGATGCGGAAAAGGCCATCAAAAAGACGGTATCCAAGCTGAAGGGAACCTTTGCACTGGTTATTCTGTTTGAAGACCGGCCGGGTGAGATCTACTCGATCAGAAATGTAAGTCCTATCGTGGCAACAATCTGTAAAGAAGGGGCAATGCTCGCATCGGATCTGACAGCACTTTGCCGCTTTACCAACCGCTATTTTGTCGTGGGAGAGTATCAGATACTGAAACTGACAAGAGACGCGATTACCCTGAAGGATCTGGAAGGCAACCTGCTTGAGCCGGAGTATCAGGAGGTTGATTGGGAACTGAACAATGCCGGAAAGAACGGATATCCTTTTTATATGGAAAAGGAGATCATGGAACAGCCGGATGCGATCGAGCGGACGATCGGGGAACGGATTTGCGATGGCCTGCCGGATTTCACGGCAGACGGTGTGCCGGATGAGCTTTTCACGCAATGTGAGCGGGTAAATATTATTGCATGTGGAACGGCTATGCACGCGGGACTTGTCGCACAGGCACTGATCAAATCCATCCTGCATATGCATATCGATGTAGATATGGCATCGGAATTTATGTATTCTGACCCGGTTATCGATGAAAAAACGCTGGTGATCGCAGTGTCACAGTCCGGCGAGACGATCGATACGCTGGAGGCGGTAAAGTATGCGCAGGGACGCGGTGCAAAGTGTTTATCCATCATCAATGTGAAGGGATCCTCGATCGCACGTGCAAGCGATTATGTGCTCTACACGAATGCAGGGCCGGAGATCGCGGTTGCAAGTACCAAGGCCTACACGACGCAGCTTGCGGTATTTTATCTGATCGTGGCTAAGATGGCACAGCTGTGCGGCGTCTTTTCCGAGGAAGAGACACGAAGCTTTGTCAGAGAACTGCAGCAGTCGCCCGAGGCGGTGAGAAAAGTGCTGGAGAGAAGAACGCAGATCCACAGACTGGCGAACAAGGTTCTTGAGGCGAAGGACTTGTTTATGATCGGAAGAGGACTGGATTACTCTACGTTGTTAGAGGGCTCCCTGAAGCTCAAGGAGGTGTCCTACATCCATTCAGAGGCGTATGCCTCCGGAGAGTTGAAACATGGCCCGATCGCGTTGATTACGCAGGATACGCCGGTGGTTGCAGCAGTGACACAGGAAAAACTGATGTCCAAGGAACTTTCCAACATCAAGGAGGTTCGCTCGAGAGGAGCAGATATTGTACTGTTTACCAAGGAGAGTCTTGCGAAGGATCTGGAGAGCATGTACGATACCTTTTGCCTGCCGGAGCTGCGGGATGAATTTATGGTAATGCCGACATCGGTTGCTTTGCAGCTTCTCGCTTACTATGTCTCCTCCGACAAAGGCTTTGATGTAGATAAGCCAAGGAACCTTGCAAAAGTGGTAACGGTAGAATAAGGTTTTGAGTTAAATTAAAATGGAAAATTGTCCGGAACGGACGGCAAAGACTGCGTATCTGAACACAAAAGTAGAGACGTGCGGCGGTTGACTTTTGGCAGGAAACAGGTACAATGATACCATATGTGTCAATGGAAAAGATTGTGAGAGGGAAAGGCAGAGAGAAATGCAGAAGATATTAGACAGGATTTCAGAGAAGATGATGGCTGCGTTTGAGGCGGCTGGCTATGATAGAAGCCTGGGAAGGGTAACGCTTTCCAATCGTCCTGATCTGTGCGAATTTCAGTGTAACGGAGCGATGGCGGGGGCAAAGCAGTATCATAAGGCGCCGCTTGTGATCGCACAGGAGGTAGCGGCACAGCTTGCAGACAGTGAACTTTTTAGTTCGGTGGATGCGGTTGCCCCGGGATTTCTGAATCTGAAGATCAAAGAGAAATTTTTGAAAGAGTATTTAAATGAGATGGAGCAGGCAGAGAAATTCGGCCTGAATATGCCGGAGACTCCTAAGAAGATCATTATCGATTACGGCGGACCCAATGTGGCAAAGCCCCTTCATGTGGGACATTTACGTTCCGCGATCATTGGGGAGAGTATCAAGCGCATCTGCCGTTATGCAGGGCATGATGTTATCGGGGATATTCACCTGGGAGACTGGGGCCTTCAGATGGGGCTTATCATCACAGAGCTGCAGAAGCGTAAGCCGGAATTAGTCTTTTTTGATGATACCTATACCGGAGAATATCCAAAGGAGGCACCCTTTACGATTTCGGAGCTGGAGGAGATTTATCCGACGGCCAGTGCCAAATCGAAGGAGGATGAGGCTTACAAGGCTGAGGCGATGGAGGCAACTTACAAGCTGCAAAACGGCGTGAGAGGCTATCGGGCTTTGTGGGATCACATCATTGCGGTTTCCGTTTCGGATCTGAAGAAGAACTATGCAAACCTGAACGTGGAATTTGACCTCTGGAAAGGAGAGTCGGATGTCCATGATATTATCCCGGGTATGGTCGAGAAGATGAAAAAGGATGGCTATGCCTATGAAAGCGAAGGCGCCTGGGTGGTTGACGTCAAGGAAGAGACAGATACGAAGGAAATCCCGCCCTGTATGATCCTGAAATCAGACGGAGCATCCCTTTATAATACTACCGATCTGGCAACGATTCAGGACCGTATGGCAACCTATCATCCGGACGAGCTGATCTATCTGACAGACAAACGACAGGATCTCTATTTTGAGCAGGTATTCCGGTGCGCAAGAAAGACCGGACTGGTCACACCGGAGACCAAACTGGTGCACATCGGCTTTGGAACCATGAATGGCAAGGATGGAAAGCCCTTTAAGACCAGAGAAGGCGGGGTTATGCGACTGGAAAATCTGATCCGTGAGATCAACGAGGAGATGATCCGGAAGATCAACGAAAATGCCGCCACAAAAGGATATGAGATCAATCAGGAGGAAGCGAAGGAGACTGCGAAGATTGTCGGTCTTGCCGCAATCAAATACGGAGACCTCTCCAATCAGGCTTCCAAGGATTATATCTTTGACATGGATCGCTTTACCTCATTTGAGGGCGATACCGGCCCGTATATCCTTTATACGATCGTGCGGATCAAGTCGATCCTTAGCAAGTATAAGGAGCAGGGAGGCAGTCTTGAGAAGCTTGCTATCGGAGAGGCAGTCAATACATCTGAGAAGGCTCTGATGCTGGAGCTTTCCAAGTTCCATGCGATGATGGAGGCTTCCTTTGAGGAGATTGCTCCACATAGGATCTGTGCTTATATTTATGATCTTGCCAATGCGTTTAACCGTTTCTACCATGAGACGAAGATTCTGACAGAAGAAAACGAAGAGCAGAAGGCGGGCTGGATTGCGCTTTTGAAGCTGACCAAGGAGATTCTGGAAACCTGTATCGATCTGCTTGGCTTTGAAGCACCGGAGAGAATGTAAGAGAGTAATAAAAAGATTGGTCGAAAGGCCAATCTTTTTTGAGTTATTCCAGAATCTCTTTCTGCTTTTTCTTGCTGAGTCCGCCAAGTACAAGTTCATAGGACTTATCCATTAAATCCTTCAGCATATCATCGGAAATGTCGCCGTCTGCCTTTATTGAGTTCCAGTGCGTTTTGTTCATGTAGTATCCCGGAATGATGTCCTTGAACTGACTGCGCAGAAATTCACCCTCTATAGGGTCCAGCTTTAAGGTGATGAGCTCTGCTTTGTTGTTGTCGTCATAGCAGATGGCGACAAACATTTTGTCTGCGATCATATAACGGCGCCAGTTCCATTCTTCCTTAAAATCCTGATGAACGCCTTTTTTGGCCATCAGGAAATCGTCAATCCACTCATATTTCATGATAATCCTCATTTCTGCGCACGCTCTTTGCGCATGCACTATGTTCCACCAAAGTATGATGCCCTCATGTGTGCAGGGGCATATAGATTTTTTGACAATGTATATAGGATGAAAAAACGGAAAACGCTGTACGATCAACGCTTTCCGTCTCTTTCATGATAGTAGCGAGAGGGGGATTCGAACCCTCGACACTACGGGTATGAACCGTATGCTCTAGCCAACTGAGCTATCTCGCCATATTGAATTGGATGGGGCCTATAGGGCTCGAACCTATGACCCTCTGCTTGTAAGGCAGATGCTCTCCCAGCTGAGCTAAGACCCCATATCCTGTGGTTACTTCCGCAACCGACTTTGCTATTGTACAATCCCCGGAGCGGTTTTGTCAAGGGTTTTATTAAAAATATTTGTAGATTTTAGAGGTTTATTTTTTATTGTGCACATTTTGTCAATTTATGGAATACGTGGTATGATATAAGAATCATAGAAAAGGAATAAACAAGAATGAATAATAAAAAAACAGAAAAAGAAAAGAGACTGAAGAAGAAGCATATATGGCCTTCCCTGGTGGTTTTTGTGTTTTTCTCAACCTTGTGTGTATTGTTGCTCGGTTTCTTTATGCAGATGTTTGCACAATATATTATGGTTTCCAAGATCGCGGTCATGGCGGAGGATATCCGCAGAGCCGGAGAGTTGATGCAGGAAAGTCTGGACTGGGGACGGTCCGTCCCGCAGGCGGCAAAGGAACTGACCACCTATCTGGGAGAGGACAGTGCAGTTTATATTGTTGATAAGTATGAAAATGAGGTGGCTGCCACGGGAGATTCAACGCCGAATTTTGACTACGTCACAAGGATCAGCATGGGCGAAGAGTATATGTTTGTGGGAGACAGTGAGTGGCAGGAAGGAATCGATACTCTTTTTGGTGTAAGGATAGAAGAAATATTTGACGGTGCATGGAACGTAAATGAAGAAGGGAATATCACAAGCAGCGAGTGGCTTATGCAGCCGCTGATCCATCAAAGGTTCTGGATGTGGGAGCCATTAAGGTACGGCGAAGAAAAGTATATGGTCTTCGTACGATGTACGCTGGAAATCCAGAGACAGGATATTCTGTATGTGGTAATATTTGGCGTCGTTACGATGGTAATTCTGATGATACCGGTCTGCGTGCTGATGATCAGCATGATCCGCGCGGTAGTGACACAGCACAAAATGATCCAGCTGATCTATCTGGATGACGTTACCGGAAGGAAGAACTGGCTTTGCTTCAAAAATGTTGCGGGATCAATCCTGAGACGACGAACCAACAGAAGAAAAACCTTTGCACTGGTGTGCCTCCATATGGAACGGTACAAGAATTACTGCGCCTGCTATGGAGTAAAGGAAGGGGATGCCCTGCTTGCTGAAACTGCCGGATTTCTGGAGGCCAGAACCGAAAAGGATGAGGTGGCTGCCAGAAACGAAGGGGCAGACTTTGGAATGCTTATGAGCTTTAGCGGAGAGAGTGACGAGGAATGTCGGAAACTGTGCAGAAAGCGGCTGAGAGCTCTGCTTGCGGAGCTGGCAGGCCTGCGGCCGGATCAGAAGATACATTTTCATGCCGGAATCTATATGATCTATCAGGATGCGGCAGAGAACAGGAGAAAAGAGCGGAAGCTGCGCAGCGAGATCGACTTTGACCAGCTGTACAGCTATGCCAATGCGGCGCAGGCATCCACAAAGTGCCAGGATGAACACCGGATTGCATTTTTTGATGAAGAATTGCTGGAGGAACAGCTCTGGGAGCGCAAGGTGGAGGATTCGATGGAGCTTGCGCTGAAAAACGAAGAATTTCAGGTTTATCTGCAGCCTAAATATGACCCGATCAGTGCCAAGCTTGTAGGAGCGGAGGCGTTGGTGCGCTGGATCAGTCCGAAGGAAGGCTTTGTGCCGCCGGGAAGATTTATACCGATTTTCGAGGAAAATGGATTTATTACACAGCTGGATGATTATATGATTGCCAAAGTAGCAAGGCTTCAGGCTCAGTGGAAGATTAAGGGCAGAAAAGTGGTGCCGATATCGGTCAACGTGTCCAGAGCTCATTTTGCGCAGGAAGGGCTGGCAGAACATATCTGTCAGATCATAGATTCCTATGGACCGAGACATGAGATGGTCGAATTGGAGGTTACGGAAAGTGCTTTCTTTGATGATAAGGATGCGCTGGTTGATACAGTGAAACAGTTGAAGAGATTTGGCTTTAAGGTGTCCATGGATGCATCCATGGACACCTTAAAGCCAAATCTCTTCAACTGTTTCACTGTATCAACCAGCGCATCCTTATCATCAAAGAAAGCACTTTCCGTAACCTCCAATTCGACCATCTCATGTCTCGGTCCATAGGAATCTATGATCTGACAGATATGTTCTGCCAGCCCTTCCTGCGCAAAATGAGCTCTGGACACGTTGACCGATATCGGCACCACTTTTCTGCCCTTAATCTTCCACTGAGCCTGAAGCCTTGCTACTTTGGCAATCATATAATCATCCAGCTGTGTAATAAATCCATTTTCCTCGAAAATCGGTATAAATCTTCCCGGCGGCACAAAGCCTTCCTTCGGACTGATCCAGCGCACCAACGCCTCCGCTCCTACAAGCTTGGCACTGATCGGGTCATATTTAGGCTGCAGATAAACCTGAAATTCTTCGTTTTTCAGCGCAAGCTCCATCGAATCCTCCACCTTGCGCTCCCAGAGCTGTTCCTCCAGCAATTCTTCATCAAAAAATGCAATCCGGTGTTCATCCTGGCACTTTGTGGATGCCTGCGCCGCATTGGCATAGCTGTACAGCTGGTCAAAGTCGATCTCGCTGCGCAGCTTCCGCTCTTTTCTCCTGTTCTCTGCCGCATCCTGATAGATCATATAGATTCCGGCATGAAAATGTATCTTCTGATCCGGCCGCAGGCCTGCCAGCTCCGCAAGCAGAGCTCTCAGCCGCTTTCTGCACAGTTTCCGACATTCCTCGTCACTCTCTCCGCTAAAGCTCATAAGCATTCCAAAGTCTGCCCCTTCGTTTCTGGCAGCCACCTCATCCTTTTCGGTTCTGGCCTCCAGAAATCCGGCAGTTTCAGCAAGCAGGGCATCCCCTTCCTTTACTCCATAGCAGGCGCAGTAATTCTTGTACCGTTCCATATGGAGGCACACCAGTGCAAAGGTTTTTCTTCTGTTGGTTCGTCGTCTCAGGATTGATCCCGCAACATTTTTGAAGCAAAGCCAGTTCTTCCTTCCGGTAACGTCATCCAGATAGATCAGCTGGATCATTTTGTGCTGTGTCACTACCGCGCGGATCATGCTGATCATCAGCACGCAGACCGGTATCATCAGAATTACCATCGTAACGACGCCAAATATTACCACATACAGAATATCCTGTCTCTGGATTTCCAGCGTACATCGTACGAAGACCATATACTTTTCTTCGCCGTACCTTAATGGCTCCCACATCCAGAACCTTTGATGGATCAGCGGCTGCATAAGCCACTCGCTGCTTGTGATATTCCCTTCTTCATTTACGTTCCATGCACCGTCAAATATTTCTTCTATCCTTACACCAAAAAGAGTATCGATTCCTTCCTGCCACTCACTGTCTCCCACAAACATATACTCTTCGCCCATGCTGATCCTTGTGACGTAGTCAAAATTCGGCGTTGAATCTCCCGTGGCAGCCACCTCATTTTCATACTTATCAACAATATAAACTGCACTGTCCTCTCCCAGATAGGTGGTCAGTTCCTTTGCCGCCTGCGGGACGGACCGTCCCCAGTCCAGACTTTCCTGCATCAACTCTCCGGCTCTGCGGATATCCTCCGCCATGACCGCGATCTTGGAAACCATAATATATTGTGCAAACATCTGCATAAAGAAACCGAGCAACAATACACACAAGGTTGAGAAAAACACAAAAACCACCAGGGAAGGCCATATATGCTTCTTCTTCAGTCTCTTTTCTTTTTCTGTTTTTTTATTATTCATTCTTGTTTATTCCTTTTCTATGATTCTTATATCATACCACGTATTCCATAAATTGACAAAATGTGCACAATAAAAAATAAACCTCTAAAATCTACAAATATTTTTAATAAAACCCTTGACAAAACCGCTCCGGGGATTGTACAATAGCAAAGTCGGTTGCGGAAGTAACCACAGGATATGGGGTCTTAGCTCAGCTGGGAGAGCATCTGCCTTACAAGCAGAGGGTCATAGGTTCGAGCCCTATAGGCCCCATCCAATTCAATATGGCGAGATAGCTCAGTTGGCTAGAGCATACGGTTCATACCCGTAGTGTCGAGGGTTCGAATCCCCCTCTCGCTACTATCATGAAAGAGACGGAAAGCGTTGATCGTACAGCGTTTTCCGTTTTTTCATCCTATATACATTGTCAAAAAATCTATATGCCCCTGCACACATGAGGGCATCATACTTTGGTGGAACATAGTGCATGCGCAAAGAGCGTGCGCAGAAATGAGGATTATCATGAAATATGAGTGGATTGACGATTTCCTGATGGCCAAAAAAGGCGTTCATCAGGATTTTAAGGAAGAATGGAACTGGCGCCGTTATATGATCGCAGACAAAATGTTTGTCGCCATCTGCTATGACGACAACAACAAAGCAGAGCTCATCACCTTAAAGCTGGACCCTATAGAGGGTGAATTTCTGCGCAGTCAGTTCAAGGACATCATTCCGGGATACTACATGAACAAAACGCACTGGAACTCAATAAAGGCAGACGGCGACATTTCCGATGATATGCTGAAGGATTTAATGGATAAGTCCTATGAACTTGTACTTGGCGGACTCAGCAAGAAAAAGCAGAAAGAGATTCTGGAATAACTCAAAAAAGATTGGCCTTTCGACCAATCTTTTTATTACTCTCTTACATTCTCTCCGGTGCTTCAAAGCCAAGCAGATCGATACAGGTTTCCAGAATCTCCTTGGTCAGCTTCAAAAGCGCAATCCAGCCCGCCTTCTGCTCTTCGTTTTCTTCTGTCAGAATCTTCGTCTCATGGTAGAAACGGTTAAACGCATTGGCAAGATCATAAATATAAGCACAGATCCTATGTGGAGCAATCTCCTCAAAGGAAGCCTCCATCATCGCATGGAACTTGGAAAGCTCCAGCATCAGAGCCTTCTCAGATGTATTGACTGCCTCTCCGATAGCAAGCTTCTCAAGACTGCCTCCCTGCTCCTTATACTTGCTAAGGATCGACTTGATCCGCACGATCGTATAAAGGATATACGGGCCGGTATCGCCCTCAAATGAGGTAAAGCGATCCATGTCAAAGATATAATCCTTGGAAGCCTGATTGGAGAGGTCTCCGTATTTGATTGCGGCAAGACCGACAATCTTCGCAGTCTCCTTCGCTTCCTCCTGATTGATCTCATATCCTTTTGTGGCGGCATTTTCGTTGATCTTCCGGATCATCTCCTCGTTGATCTCACGGATCAGATTTTCCAGTCGCATAACCCCGCCTTCTCTGGTCTTAAAGGGCTTTCCATCCTTGCCATTCATGGTTCCAAAGCCGATGTGCACCAGTTTGGTCTCCGGTGTGACCAGTCCGGTCTTTCTTGCGCACCGGAATACCTGCTCAAAATAGAGATCCTGTCGTTTGTCTGTCAGATAGATCAGCTCGTCCGGATGATAGGTTGCCATACGGTCCTGAATCGTTGCCAGATCGGTAGTATTATAAAGGGATGCTCCGTCTGATTTCAGGATCATACAGGGCGGGATTTCCTTCGTATCTGTCTCTTCCTTGACGTCAACCACCCAGGCGCCTTCGCTTTCATAGGCATAGCCATCCTTTTTCATCTTCTCGACCATACCCGGGATAATATCATGGACATCCGACTCTCCTTTCCAGAGGTCAAATTCCACGTTCAGGTTTGCATAGTTCTTCTTCAGATCCGAAACGGAAACCGCAATGATGTGATCCCACAAAGCCCGATAGCCTCTCACGCCGTTTTGCAGCTTGTAAGTTGCCTCCATCGCCTCAGCCTTGTAAGCCTCATCCTCCTTCGATTTGGCACTGGCCGTCGGATAAATCTCCTCCAGCTCCGAAATCGTAAAGGGTGCCTCCTTTGGATATTCTCCGGTATAGGTATCATCAAAAAAGACTAATTCCGGCTTACGCTTCTGCAGCTCTGTGATGATAAGCCCCATCTGAAGGCCCCAGTCTCCCAGGTGAATATCCCCGATAACATCATGCCCTGCATAACGGCAGATGCGCTTGATACTCTCCCCAATGATCGCGGAACGTAAATGTCCCACATGAAGGGGCTTTGCCACATTGGGTCCGCCGTAATCGATAATGATCTTCTTAGGAGTCTCCGGCATATTCAGGCCGAATTTCTCTGCCTGCTCCATCTCATTTAAATACTCTTTCAAAAATTTCTCTTTGATCTTCAGATTCAGAAATCCCGGGGCAACCGCATCCACCGAACTAAAAAGTTCACTGTCTGCAAGCTGTGCCGCTACCTCCTGTGCGATCACAAGCGGCGCCTTATGATACTGCTTTGCCCCCGCCATCGCTCCGTTACACTGAAATTCGCACAGATCAGGACGATTGGAAAGCGTTACCCTTCCCAGGCTTCTATCATAGCCAGCCGCCTCAAACGCAGCCATCATCTTCTCTGAAATCCTGTCTAATATCTTCTGCATTTCTCTCTGCCTTTCCCTCTCACAATCTTTTCCATTGACACATATGGTATCATTGTACCTGTTTCCTGCCAAAAGTCAACCGCCGCACGTCTCTACTTTTGTGTTCAGATACGCAGTCTTTGCCGTCCGTTCCGGACAATTTTCCATTTTAATTTAACTCAAAACCTTATTCTACCGTTACCACTTTTGCAAGGTTCCTTGGCTTATCTACATCAAAGCCTTTGTCGGAGGAGACATAGTAAGCGAGAAGCTGCAAAGCAACCGATGTCGGCATTACCATAAATTCATCCCGCAGCTCCGGCAGGCAAAAGGTATCGTACATGCTCTCCAGATCCTTCGCAAGACTCTCCTTGGTAAACAGTACAATATCTGCTCCTCTCGAGCGAACCTCCTTGATGTTGGAAAGTTCCTTGGACATCAGTTTTTCCTGTGTCACTGCTGCAACCACCGGCGTATCCTGCGTAATCAACGCGATCGGGCCATGTTTCAACTCTCCGGAGGCATACGCCTCTGAATGGATGTAGGACACCTCCTTGAGCTTCAGGGAGCCCTCTAACAACGTAGAGTAATCCAGTCCTCTTCCGATCATAAACAAGTCCTTCGCCTCAAGAACCTTGTTCGCCAGTCTGTGGATCTGCGTTCTTCTCTCCAGCACTTTTCTCACCGCCTCGGGCGACTGCTGCAGTTCTCTGACAAAGCTTCGTGTCTCTTCCTCGGAAAAGACGCCGCACAGCTGTGCCATCTTAGCCACGATCAGATAAAATACCGCAAGCTGCGTCGTGTAGGCCTTGGTACTTGCAACCGCGATCTCCGGCCCTGCATTCGTGTAGAGCACATAATCGCTTGCACGTGCGATCGAGGATCCCTTCACATTGATGATGGATAAACACTTTGCACCGCGTCCCTGCGCATACTTTACCGCCTCCAGCGTATCGATCGTCTCGCCGGACTGTGACACTGCGATCACCAGCGTTTTTTCATCGATAACCGGGTCAGAATACATAAATTCCGATGCCATATCTACATCGATATGCATATGCAGGATGGATTTGATCAGTGCCTGTGCGACAAGTCCCGCGTGCATAGCCGTTCCACATGCAATAATATTTACCCGCTCACATTGCGTGAAAAGCTCATCCGGCACACCGTCTGCCGTGAAATCCGGCAGGCCATCGCAAATCCGTTCCCCGATCGTCCGCTCGATCGCATCCGGCTGTTCCATGATCTCCTTTTCCATATAAAAAGGATATCCGTTCTTTCCGGCATTGTTCAGTTCCCAATCAACCTCCTGATACTCCGGCTCAAGCAGGTTGCCTTCCAGATCCTTCAGGGTAATCGCGTCTCTTGTCAGTTTCAGTATCTGATACTCTCCCACGACAAAATAGCGGTTGGTAAAGCGGCAAAGTGCTGTCAGATCCGATGCGAGCATTGCCCCTTCTTTACAGATTGTTGCCACGATAGGACTTACATTTCTGATCGAGTAGATCTCACCCGGCCGGTCTTCAAACAGAATAACCAGTGCAAAGGTTCCCTTCAGCTTGGATACCGTCTTTTTGATGGCCTTTTCCGCATCTCCTGTATAAAAGTGATCCATCAGGGCAGCCACCACTTCACTGTCCGTCTCCGTTTTCAGGATATCCTCCAGTTCGTAATCTGCGGTCAGTTCCCGGTAATTTTCGATAATTCCGTTGTGCACCAGCGTAACCTTTCCCACCTGATGCGGATGTGCATTGACATCATTGACTCCTCCGTGGGTCGCCCATCTGGTATGACCGATTCCACAGTCCGTAACCAGCTTCTCTGCCGCACAGATCGCTCTCAGATCCTTCACTCTCCCCGCACGTTTGGAGACTACTACCTGACCGGAATCCGAATCTGCCACTGCAATTCCAGCACTGTCATAGCCACGATACTCCAGAAGCTCCAAAGCATCCAGCAAAACCTCTTTTACGTCTTCACTACCTGTATAACCAATAATTCCACACATAAATTTTCCTCTTTTCTTTATTTCATAATGACTATATCTGATGACGATTCTCTCTGTCGTCCTAAACTCACATTTTCCTTCCATTACATCGTATTTGTTTTGCGGTCACCCGCATATTTGCCGATATATCTCGCACTGGAAGCGTACGGGAGAGCATCCGCCGAATTTTCGA
>ERZ808278.1055-NODE-1055-length-13213-cov-8.793510_pt1 | contig 13213 bp, 7 predicted proteins | sample MGYA00521239_ERZ808278 | MGnify/ENA primary metagenome ERZ808278 (study PRJEB31516, sample SAMN03275600) | gut metagenome | biome: mammalia-associated habitat; material: feces | host: Papio cynocephalus | place: Kenya | collected 2012-07-17 ... | reverse complement strand
CCAAGGAGATAGGCAAGTGGTACAATGTGAGCGTCGTCTTCCAGAGTCCGGAGAAAATGCATATTCGCCTCTTCTTCGCCGCGCCAAAGGATGCCAGCATTCAAGAACTGGTAGAGGTGCTGAATAGCATGAACAAAGCCAAGTTTGTATATCACAACGACCAGTTGGTCATCGAATAGTCTTGGTGCGCTATGAGTCGTAGAAAGCTAGCTTGCGAAATATACTTTACACTATTCTGAAATATTGTAAGACGCTGATAAATATTTAGTTACGCAGTTGCTGCGTGAAGTGGAAAAGACAGATTTTCTTTCAAAGCGTACCCGAATCTCTTCCTTGTTCGTATCTTTAGGCAAACATATCAATCAAAAGCATAAAATATATTAATTCGTGCGTATGAAAAAGAGAGAAAAGAAGAGAGAATGGATGACACTCTTGTTGCTCCTGTTCTTTGCCGTGACTATCTCGGCACAGGGGCTGAACAAGAAGATTGATGTCGATTTCAAGAACACGCCTCTGTCTGCCGCCCTCAAGACGATAGGCAAGCAGAGCGGTGTGCGTGTGGAATTTGCCTACGAAGACGTGAAGGCTTACAAGGTGAGCGCCAGCTTGAGGCAGGTGAACGCCGAAAATGCCGTGAAGGCGGTTCTAGGCAATCGCCCGCTGACCTACAAGGTTGTGGGGGGCAAGTTTATCATCGTTTCTAAGAGTATGGGCAAAAATCATCTTTCCATGAGTGGTGATATTTCAATGCAGCCGGAAAAATCAGATAACACAGCTGTTGCTCAGTCGGCAACAACCGTGAAGGGAACGGTAATAGACGAGACTAATGCTCCGTTGCCTGGTGTAAGTGTGTCGTGTGGCTCTAGCCGTACGGTAACTGACGCTAATGGAAATTTTATGTTGTCTCTTTCTGGTAATCATGGTGCGTATCTCTTGTTCTCATACATAGGTATGCAGCAACAGAAAGTGAAATTCTCTTCTAGAAACAATCATCATATGCAGATTGTGATGCATGATGATGCCAGTAGCCTGGATGAGGTTGTCGTAACAGGTTACCAAGTGCTTGACAAGCGCAGCTTGACATCTGCCGTGACATCTGTAAAGGCAGAAGATGTGTTGCGCTCAGATGTGAGCAGCATCGACCAAATGCTCGAAGGCAAAATCCCAGACATGATGGTTGATAACAATTCTGGTGAGATAGGTGTAGCTCCAAAGATTCGTATTCGTGGTACCAGTACACTGGTGGGTAATCGTGAGCCTTTGTGGGTTGTCGATGGTGTAGTAGTAAAAGACCCAGTGGATATTTCTCCTGATGAACTTAACGATCCTGATTATGTCAATCGTATAGGTAATGCTATTTCGGGCATCAATCCTCAGGATATAGACCGTATTGATGTGTTGAAAGATGCTGCCGCCACAGCCATCTATGGAACCAAGGCAGCCAATGGTGTGATTGTCATCACCACCAAGCGAGGATTCGAGGGCAAACCTCGTATCTCTTATAATGCAACGGTCAATTACAAGCGTCGCCCTCGCTACACGGATCATTCCGTGGATGTGATGAACTCCAAGGAGCGTGTTCAGTTTACACGCGAACTTTTGGACGATCATTATTTGTTTGGTAGCGATAATAATATGGTGGGCTATCTGGGCTTGGTCAACAAACTTTATAATCATGAAATCGATTATGACGAGTTTGAGTCGCAGGTCGGATATATTGAAGGACTCAATACCGATTGGTTTGATTTGCTATGCAGGGATAGTTGGTCAAGTCAACATACCGCAAGTGTTAGTGGTGGATCGAGTAAGACACGCTACTACGTATCAGTTGGATTCAATGGAGAAAATGATGTCATCAAGGTCAACCATAATAAGCGCTATACTGCTTCTATGAACTTGGACAATACATTCAGTAAGTTTTTCAAGGCATCTTTTAATTTCAATGCGTATAATTACGATCGTGACACCTATCAGTCGAGTATATCGCCGATGAACTATGCCTATGAAACTTCTCGTGCCATACCTGCCTTTGAAGAGAATGGTGATTATTATTACTATGACAAAAAGGTAAATTCTACTACGGCTTATAAATACAACATATTGAATGAACTTTCTAATAGTTCTTTTATGCAGAACACAAGTTCGTTCACGGTGGGTGCCAATTTGCAGTTTCTCTTCAATGATTGGTTGAATGCTCAGTTGGTTCTTTCACATACCAATCAGCACACCAACCAGGAGAGCTATTGGGGTGAGAAGACGTTCTATGCGGCAAAACTTCGTGGCTCCAATTATGGAGAGACAATCTCGAAGCCAGAAAGCTCAACTTTGCCCCAAGGAGGTGAACTGTCTAAGAATATGGTGACGGATCGCAGTTATACAGCTCGTTTGCAATTCAACCTCAACAAGCTTTTTGGAAACGAGGAGCAACACAATTTTTACGCTACGGTGGGATTTGAGGTATATCACGATACCTATAAGACATATTCTTATACGGCGCGTGGTTATTATCCTGACCGTGGACTTAGCTTCGTGACAGATATCGACCCTACCAAATATACGGCTTACGCTGCTTGGATGACCAGCAATGTTCCGAGTATTACTGATAATTTGACGAATACGGCTTCTGTGTATTCATCTTTTACGTATGCCTATAAGAGCATGGCGCGTATCAACCTCAACGGACGTGTGGATGGTTCCAATAAGTTTGGCGATCGCAGCAACGATAAGTTCCTGCCAATTTGGTCATTATCTGGCTCGCTTGACTTGAAGCGTCTGGGGCTTTTGGATTTCAAGTGGATAGACTATATGAACTTCAAGGCATCATACGGATTCCAGGGCAATATGTTGACAAGCGAGTTCCCTACCATGACCATTCGTAAAGGTACGCTGAATACTTACTATGGTTCATTTGCTTCCTACATCAACAAATATCCAAATCCAAATTTGAAGTGGGAGACAACCCGGTCTTATAATTTAGGATTGGATTACTCTTTGTTCAACAATCGCTTGCACATGGAGCTTTCTTTCTATTATAAAAAGACAAAAAATGCTTTTATGTCAAAGAAAATATCTTCTGTGAACGGAATAGAGTCATACGTAATCAATGGCGGTGACATAACCAACAAGGGATATAGTTTGGACGTTACTTACATCCCTATTCGAAATAAGAACTTTCGTTGGACTGTCACTACTTCCATATCGAAAGTGTTCAATACGTTGGATTCACGTCCGGATGCGCAGACTTACGATTTGAGTGATTTCTTGACGGGTAATGCGTTGGTGAAAGGGAAACCAGTGAGCACATTCTACAGCTATAAATTCTTGGGATTGAGCTCAGTGGATGGTGGCCCGATTTTTGACGATTACCAAGATAACAAGACTGAACTATATGGCTTGAGTAAATATGACACTTATACCAAGGTATTGACAGCGACTGGCAAGCGCGACCCAGATGTGCAAGGAAGCCTTTACAATACCTTCAAATACAAGAATTGGCGTGCAAGTTTGGGACTGTCTTATAGCTTGGGAGCCAAGACACGTCTATTTGCCATGTATGGAAGTGCGGCTTCTGGTGGCGTTTATTCTGCCGACATACGTGCAGATCATAACTACAGTCGTGATTATATCAATCGGTGGAAGAAGCCTGGAGATGAGTTGCATACCAATATCCCTGCCATCATATCGAGCAACAGTAGCTCCTACTATAAGTATTCAGTACACTATTCTTCCTTGGGAGTGTATCAAGGTGAACTGATAGCCAAGAGTGCTTGGGACATGTATGACTATTCAGATATTCGTGCTGTGAGTGCAGACTATCTGAAGCTGCAGAGTGCGAGCATTACTTATGAATTTGATCAGAAGATGCTTAGCCATATTGGCATGCAGCGTATAGCGTTGACTCTTTCGGGCTATAATCTTTTTACCATTTGTGATAGTAAACTGAAGGGACAGACCCCAGAACAAGGTGGATTTACCACGATTCAGTTGAGTTATCGTCCTACTTTCACATTTGGTGTCAATCTAACATTCTAATAAGTATTAGGTTATGAGAAAATATATTTGTGCAATTTTAATGGCTGTCGTTTGCTCTTCTTGTAGTGATTTCTTGAAAGAGTATTCGCAAGACTTGACTCGGGTAAAGACATTTTCAGACTTGGACGAGTTGGTCGTAGGTGAGGCTTTCCTTCCTGTGGGATATGTCGAGAACTCAACTTATTCATTGATTGTTTATAACTTGAACTATTTGCCATTACATTTCATGTCTGACGAGTTGGAGGAAAATTTGGCATTAAGTTATGATCCAGAGCCGAGTGTGGTTCGCTGTCGCAAACCAATGTTTCCGTTTTTTACTTGGCAGCAGGATACCAACTTGGACTTTGAAGGGAAAAATACGTTGGAGAGTCAGGAAAACGGATATTGGGCGATGGCCTATAAGCGCATAGCTTCTTGTAATATGATATTAGCCGAAGCAAAAAAAATGACTGCCGTATCTGATGATGATAAAGTACTTTCCAATAAGGTGCAAGGGGAGACCTATTTCTTGCGTGCGCTTTATTACTATACGTTGGTCAATCTATATGCCAATCCTTATGCTCCAAGTACGGCTGCTCAGACACCAGGAGTTCCTCTTAAAACAACGGAGTATATAGAGGACAAGGAGTTCAAAAGGAACACTGTTCAGCAAGTGTACGACCAGATTGTAAGTGATTTGACATCTGCGGAAGCATGTCTCAAAGACATTCCTCAGCCCACCTCTATTAATCGTGTGGGTATTAATGCCGTATATGTTTTCCGTAGTCGCATTGCTCTCTATATGCAAGATTGGGATACGGCAAAGAAGTATGCAGAACTATCTTTGGAGAAAAATTCAAAGTTGCGTTCCGTTATAGATTTGAATGCAGGTGAAGCGCCTTTGAGTGATGATAGTCCGGAAAATATCTTTGCCATGGGTGGCGTTTCATTAGGCTATGAGATTTTTGTCCATCCTGGTGGAACAAATGATTATGGTCAGCCAAATTCACCAGTGTTTAAGGTTTCTGACCATTTATATGGGCTATTTAGCGATGATGACGCTCGTAAGGATATGTATGTATCTAATGTGTATGGAGAAGGTAATATGCCTTATGTTACAAAGATAGATTATACGGACAAGAGCTTTAATAATAAAAGCCACATTTCTGATCAGTTCTTGTTGCGTTCTGCGGAAGCTTACTTGAATGCTGCGGAGGCTTGTGCGCAATTGGGGGAAACACAGAATGCGATAAAGTATTTGGACGCTCTTCGTGCAACCCGAATGTACAAGGGAGCGAATGTTGCTGATTTAAGTGGTAAAGAACTGATAAAGTTTGTGCGCCAAGAACGCGAGCGTGAGTTGTGCTTTGAAGGTCAACGCTTTTATGACATGCGTCGATATGCTGTTGATGTGAATTGTCCGGAAGTGGAAACCGTTAAACATTCTTTTACAACTTATACTTATAAAAAAGACAATTATTATCCAACTTCTACGGATGTGTATGAAATGAAAACAAACGATGGCGCTTTGACGCTCAATATACCAAAGTCTGTACGCGATTTTCAGAAGAGCATTGGCTCCAATGAACGTCCAGTGCGTACTCCTGTAAATACTATTGTTTATAATTAATTGACAAAAATGAAGATTATGAAATATTCAATATTATACTTGCTGCTTTTGGCATTCACATTTGCTTCTTGCGCAAGTGAAGATGAAGACTTGACGCCAAGTCATGCCGACCGAAATCTCTTTGCTCCAAGTGATGATGACCAAAGCGAAACGGCTGAGATACAACGTGAGTTTTATAAGAAAAACGGATGCTATATCTTGTTTAATGATACTTTGAGCAATGAACCTAATGGACAGGATGCCAATGGAAATCCTTTATGGAAGACACAGTTGGTAGATGTAAATTATCCTGTTATAGGAAGTGTTAGCTCTTCTTATGAATATACTTACAAGTATGTCAAGGACGCTACCATCCAGCGCAAGGCTGCTGAATATATTGGTGAGCAACTGGCTGATAAGTTGGGAAAGAATTGCCCATATTCGTTCTTGGTGGTTGATAGCGTCTATGCGTGGACTTATTCTAATGGAGTTCGAACGTTGGTAACACCTAATTCTTGGACAGGGGCAACTCCTTATCCGACAAATGTGCAAGGCAATCGATGCATTGTCGTGTCAATCCATGACAAGGAGATGTTCGAAAATCCTAATTATCTACTTGGAATTATTCAGGGGATGGCTTACAAGAAGATCCAGAACATGAATCAGAGTTTGCTGGATGAGTTTTATAGTTATAGCAAGAACTATTATAGCGTGCGTAAGAGTGACTTAGGATACCCCATGGGTACTGGGCAAGATGATGCCGCACGTAATTTCGGTTTTTGGAAAGACCATAATTATTTCTATTTTGGCGTTACCTATTTTGATGTGAAGAACTTCTCAAATGCTGCTTGCGAATACTCCTTGGCAGAAGTTGAGGAAATGATGAAAGATTATCCATTGGTGATAGCCAAATTTAAGGTAATGAGAGACTTGTTGATTGGTATGGGATTTGATTTAAAGTAGAGGGTAATATGAAAAATAAAATATTATTTTTTGTGGCATTGGTCTGCGTGACTTTTGTTTTTCAAGCTTGTCATGATGATGAATCTGAGCCTGTGGTCGTTCCCTCACAGACTGGTACAATGACAGACAAGGATGGAAACAGCTATCATTGGGTTAGATTGGGTGATTTAGACTGGATGGCTGAAAATCTGAGAGCAGGAACTCCTTTCTATGAGCAGATGACTGCTGACTCCAGTGGATATCTTGTGCAATATGGAACGTTGGAGGAGGCTGCAAATATGTTGAACTCTTATGGCAACTATTATACGTATGCTCAGGCTTTGGAAAATTGTCCTGATGGTTGGAGGTTGCCAACCGACGATGATTGGAAAACATTGGAGCGTACATTGGGCATGAAGCATGTAGATGACGAGGGATGGCGTGATGGTGTTGCCGATCTTCTCGTGCAGACTGCGGAAGGTGGTACAGGATTGGGACTCAAGTATGGTGGTGAACTCTGCAAGTGGGGATATGGTAGCCAGACGGATTCCATAGTCAAGCCTTATCGTCAGGAAGAGTTTGGGCTCTATTGGACGGCTACTAAGGATACGACCCAAGAGGAAAGGGTGTGGTATCGTAGAATCATGAACGGTCTCAATAAGGTGGAGCGACGCAAAATGGCAACATTTGCGCATTATTTATCTGTAAGATATGTACGTGATGCTAAATAATGTGTCTATAAAATGAATGGTGAGAGTGAAGACAATAATATTTTTAATTGTGTATTGCTTTTCTTTTCAGTTTTCCTTTGCGGGAAATCAAGGAAAAGGATTGATGTTCAGGATTTCCGGAAATGATTTGAAGACTCCCTCTTTTTTCTTGGGGAGTTTTCATTTCATGGATGGAAAAAGTATTCATCAATTGACATCATATGATTCTGTGTTTGCAAGAGTTTCGCAGGTCTGTTTTGAGACAGATATGAATGTAACACCGAAGACTATAGGTAGCACACAGAGAAATGGCGATAGAGCATCTCTTTCTAAATTACCTGTAGAGAACAATTCTTTAGGTCGTTTCTTGCCAAAAGACAGTACGTATATAATCATGTTAGGTGTAAAAAAAGAACATGACATGGATTCTGTATTCATGAGTTTAGGTTTGCCAAAAGCTGTTCTTGGTTTACGTCCCTCGTATTTACGTATGGTATTGGATATTGTATATAATTATAAGGTGTTCTCTTCTACTAATTTTGCGGATACTGTTGTGCGACGCTTTGTTCCTATGGATTATTCTATCTATCATGAGGCAGTGAGGAGCAATAAGACTATCTTGAAGCTTGAACCTATAGCTGTTCAAGATTCTATTTTGAAGAAAATGATGGAGAAAACTGTTAATTCTGTTGGAACGCCGATTCCTTTGTATGATGAGATGCAAGAGGTTTATGGGTATTGTATGTCATTAAGTCAAAGAGTTCAGCAGGTATCATCCGCTCGAAAGTTGTATCTTGCAGGGGAAAGTGGTGAGTTGATCAGCATGTTGTCTCAAAAAAACATGGAAGGTGCAAATGTAGATATGAAAGTTGCCAAACGCAATGCTTCGTGGATCAAGGAAATTCCTGGGATGATGGAGAAGGGCTCGACTTTGTTTGTAGTAGGCTTAGCACACCTCTTTCCTTATAAAGATTCAATAGGGATTTTGGCGGAGCTGAAGCATTTAGGCTATCATATAGAAGTCGTAGATTGAATTATTGTAGATGAGTAATTGATTAATTGTTCGTAGATATGAATAGAGTATTATTTTTTTTATTTTTGGTTTTGTGTAATTCTTTGGGTAGTAGAATATTTGCGCAAGTTTTGAAGATTCAGGCTCCAGATACGGTCTTGCAGAAGCAGACAGCCATCATCGTGATGTCTTCTTCACGAAATCCGATTACGGTAGCTCCAAAATTTGATAAGAAAGGAAACTATGAATTTAAAGATACTTTTTCTCTTCCAGACAAGCGCTTCTTTCTTGCAACTGGGCGTGGCTTGCAAAAGCTTTTTCTAAAGGATAAGTCACAGACAACCATCAAGGTGACTAAATTAGAAAATTCACAGTATCCCAAATATATCTATAATGGTTATGCGAGTGATGCTTATGAGTTAGCTGATGCCATGCGTGATGGCTTTGCATATGCTCGCTATTTCTCCAGGAAAGGAGACAATAAGGAAACATTGGCAAATTATGACAAGAAATTGGCAGACTTGGATTCGCTGTACACGAGTTATTTAACACGAGCTAAGTCTTTGAAGGAAAAGGAACTTGTCGAAATCTTTACCGACAAGTCGGAGTGTGAGTATTTGATGCTCAAAGGTTCTTTGATGAAGCTTTATGACAAGGAAAATGGCATCGACTTCTTGGAGGATGCAAAATTGCAAAGTGTGATAGATAGAATAGATGTCAATAATCCAGTTCATGCAAGTTATTCTTTGGTTCCTTTATTTTTGAAATGCAAGATTTCATCCAAATATACTGATATGCCATTGGAATGGGCTACTGAACTTGTCAAGAATGTTAATAAGTATATACAGAACAAAGATATCAAGCATAATATGGATATGACTGTTATTATGTATGCCACCACATATATGAACAGCAATCAACTTGAAAAATTCTGGCCTTTTTACAAGCAGCAAGCCAGCAAAGATATAGTTGATATGTATTCAGCTCAGGTCGAAGCCATGATTAATAATAAATCAGGCGTAATGGCTCATGACAATGAGTTCTGTGATGCAGCAGGCAATGTCCATCGCTTCTCCGAGTTCAAGGGCAAGGTGCTTTACGTGGATATTTGGGCTACTTGGTGCGGACCTTGCAAGATGGAGATTCCGCATCTTGCCAAAGTCGTAGAACATTTCAAAGATAATGATGATGTGAAGATTATCAGCATCTCCGTTGATACCAACAGAAAAGCCTGGGAAAATAAAATCGCGGCAGACAAACCTGCTTGGACACAGTATATCGCTAACAAACAGCAGTATGCTCAGATTTCCAAGGATTGGGGAATCATGGGAATTCCTCGATTTATCCTTATAAACAAAGATGGAAGCATATACGATGGCGATGCCATTCGCCCCAGTAATCCTAAGTTGATTCCTTTATTGGAAGAAATGGCTGGTCAAACTGCCAACCACTCATAGCAAGCAAGGGGAGAAGCCTATTTTCTTAAAGGGAATTTAGGCTTCTTTCTTGTTTTTGGGGTGAGAAATTTTTCTATCTTATTGGCGAGAATCTCTTATGGCGTTGTTTCTTCGATAAAAAAAGTAAAAAGTTTCCTTTTTGTTTTCGTATTATTTCCGAAACTCAGATTTTTCTATTAACTTTGCCCTCAAATTATAAACGTTTATAGAAAATATGAAATTTTTGAAGAAGTATCTACTGGATATTCTGGTAGTGATTGTTTTTGCGGTCATCTCCTTCGCCTACTTCATGCCTGCCGACATGGACGGACGCATCCTGTTCCGCCACGACTCTGCGGCTAGCAAGGGATTGGGACATGAGAAGGAGCTTTTCCAGCAGCAAACGGGCGAGACAACTCGCTGGACCAACTCGGTGTTTGGCGGTATGCCAACTTATCAGATTTCACCATCCTACGGCAGCACCAAGGTGCTCGACCAAGTGGCGAAAGCTTACCATCTCTGGTTGCCCGACTATGTATGGTATGTGTTTGTCTATCTATTGGGCTTCTATATCATGCTGCGTGCCTTCGACTTCCGACAATCGTTGGCGGCGCTGGGCTCCATCATCTGGGCATTCTCGTCCTACTTCTTTATCATCATTGCAGCAGGACATATCTGGAAGGTGTGGGCGTTGGCTTATCTGCCTCCGATGATTGCGGGCGTGGTGTTGGCTTATCGAGGTAAGTACCTGAAAGGCTTGCTCTTGACTGCCGTGTTCTCTGCCTTGGAGGTGAACGCCAACCACGTGCAGATGACTTATTATTACCTCTTCATCATCCTCTTTATGGTCATCGCTTACTTGGTGGATGCCATTCAGAAAAAGCAATTGGCTCGCTTCGGAAAGGCGACGGCGGTTTGCATCGTGGGTGCTGCCATCGGTATCTCGCTCAATCTCTCCAACCTTTATCATACCTGGCAGTATGGTCAAGAAACAATGCGTGGAAAGAGCGAGCTGGTGAAGAAGAACGCTGCCAATCAAACCAGTAGCGGTCTCGACCGTGATTACATCACCCAGTGGAGCTACGGTATCGACGAGACTTGGACGCTCATGATTCCTGATGCCAAGGGTGGTGCCTCTGTGCCGCTCGCCCAGAACCAGAAAGCGATGGAGAAGGCAGACCCTAACTTTGTGCAGATTTATCAGCAGCTCGGTCAGTACTGGGGCAACCAGCCTGGTACGAGCGGACCTGTCTATGTGGGAGCATTCGTTTGCATGCTCTTCATCCTCGGCTTGTTTATCGTGAAAGGTCCGATGAAGTGGGCTTTGCTAGCTGCCACCATCCTAAGCGTATTGCTTGCCTGGGGTAGAAACTTCATGCCGTTTACCAATTTCTTCTTGGATTACGTGCCGATGTACGCCAAGTTCCGTACGGTGGCATCCATCCTCGTCATCGCCGAGTTTACCATTCCTTTGTTGGCGATGATGGCTCTGAAGAAGATCGTGGATGAACCGGAGATATTGACAACTAAGATAAAATATGTATATGCTAGCTTCGGCTTGACCGCAGGTTTCTGCTTGCTCTTTGCCATCATGCCTAGCGTATTCTTCCCAGATTTCATCTCCGTACAGGAGATGCAGGCGCTGCAGCAGTTGCCTGACGAATACCAAGGCCCTATCATGAGCAACTTGGTGGAGATTCGCAAGGGAATCTTTACCTCTGATTGCTGGCGCTCGTTCTGGATTATCGTCATCGGCTCTGCCTTCTTGATGCTCTACAAGTACAAGAAGTTGGGCAAGGAATTCATGATTGCCGGTATCGCCGTGCTCTGCTTGGTGGATATGTGGATGGTGAACAAGCGTTATCTCTACGATGATATGTTTGTTGACAAGACCGAGCGTGACGCTCCTCAGCAGATGACCGAGACCGACAAGATTATCTGTCGTGACAAGGCACTCGACTATCGTGTACTGAATCTCGCATCGAACACCTTCAATGAGAACGAGACTTCTTATTATCATAAGAGCATCGGTGGTTATCACGCAGCCAAACTACGCCGTTATCAGGAGATGATAGACGCTCACATCGCTCCAGAGATGCAGAAGACGATGAAGGCGGTGGCTGAAGCTGGCGGCGACATGACCAAGGTAAATGGCGACAGCGTGTTCCCTGTGCTGAACATGCTCAACACCAAGTACTTCATCATGCCTTTGCAGGGCGGTCAGACCGTGCCTGTGCAGAACCCATATGCCTACGGCAACGCTTGGTTTGTGGATGAGGTGAAGTATGTGGATAACGCCAACCAAGAGATTGAGGGCGTGGGCAAGGTGAACTTGCGCCATGTGGCTGTAGCCGATGCTAAGTTTAAGGAGCAGTTGGCTCAGAGCGTGAAACAGGATGATACTTCAGTGGTGAAGATGACACAATACAAGCCAAACAACTTGACCTACGAGGTGAAGAGCAGCAAGGGCGGTGTCATCGTCTTCTCCGAGATTTACTATCCGGGTTGGACGGCTACCATCGACGGTCAGCCTGCCGAGTTGGGTCGTGTGGATTATATCCTCCGTGCCCTCAACGTGAAAGCAGGAACCCACAAGGTGGTGCTCGACTTCCATCCTCAGTCGCTGAAGAATACCGAGACCATCGCTTATATAGGCTATGGCGTTCTCGTGCTCCTTATTATAATAGGTATAGGAGTAGAGGTTCGAAAGCGTAAAAAAGAATAAAGCAAGTGGGGATTACAAATCCCGGAAAATAGAGGGAGTAGGGGGATTACAAATCCCTAGAGATTAGTAACGGGGATTGCAAATCCCCTTAAACTGATTGAGATTTTTGATGATGCTATTTAGAACTGAGATTGAGATTCCGAAGGCTGACTTCGAGATACAGCCGGCAGAGCGAATGCTCTTCGTGGGCAGTTGCTTTGCCGATAACTTAGGCAAGCGTTTCGTGGAGAATCGTTTCCGGGCTACGGTGAATCCTTTCGGGGTGATGTATAATCCGGCGAGCATCCTCCATACGGTGGAGAGATGTTTGGAAGGGATGAAAGTATCCGATGCATCCGAAGTATCCGATGCTTCAGATGCTAAAACCGAAAAGATGATGACGGAAACGCCTCATGTCGCAGTTTTCACCCTTGGAACCAACCACGTGTATATCCTCAAGGAGACTGGCGAGATTGTGGATAACTGCATGAAGCGTCCTCAACGCCTCTTCGAGGAGCGAGAACTCTCCGTAGATGAATGCACAGAGTATTTGCAGAAGGCGATAGAACCTTTCGAAAAGGTAATCGTAACCGTGAGTCCTATCCGCTACGCCAAGTACGGCTATCACGGAAGCCAACTCTCGAAGGCAACCCTCCAATTAGCTGCCGATAAGTTGGTGAAGGCGAACCCCGAAGTGGTGAGCTACTTTCCTGCTTACGAAATCATGAACGATGAACTTCGTGATTATCGGTTCTATAAGGAAGACATGCTGCATCCTTCCGACCAAGC
>ERZ808278.1054-NODE-1054-length-13215-cov-5.772568_pt1 | contig 13215 bp, 11 predicted proteins | sample MGYA00521239_ERZ808278 | MGnify/ENA primary metagenome ERZ808278 (study PRJEB31516, sample SAMN03275600) | gut metagenome | biome: mammalia-associated habitat; material: feces | host: Papio cynocephalus | place: Kenya | collected 2012-07-17 ... | reverse complement strand
TTCTAGCGTATCTAAAATATATCTAGTATTCAATACTAGATTAAGTTTTTTTAAGCTCTAATTAATATGATAATTAAAATAACATTGCATAAAAACCTGTTTTAACTAAAATAAATGTATTATGATAAAGTTTTTCGCACCGATAATACTATTAACAATATCAAATGTATTTATGACATTTGCGTGGTATGGACATTTGAAACATAAGAGTACTGCGCTTTGGATAGTTATACTAGTAAGTTGGGGCATTGCGTTTTTTGAATACTGTTTTCAAGTTCCGGCAAATAGAATTGGACATCAGGTTTATGATGCAGCGCAGTTAAAGACTATGCAAGAAGTTATTACACTGATTGTATTTTCAATCTTTTCGGTAACATATTTGAAAGAAGGATTGAAATGGAACTACATCGTCGGATTTTTATTGGTAATTTTGGCAGTGTTCTTTGTGTTTAAAAAATGGTAAAATGCGTAAGCCGATGTGAAGTCTGAAAAGACTTGCAGAAGTGCAAGGCTTTGGAAGACGTAACATAATATCAGCGACGTAGAAATCTATGATTTCACAGGAGCAAAGCAAGCAGAGGCACGAACGAACTGAGAGTCGAGTATATGCCCTCACCGAAATTTGAAAGTTTTAAGCAAAGCTTTCAACTAAAAATTTCTCCTCTCCCCAATTTGCTAACGCAAATGTGGCGAGGTTTTATTTTTGTGCCCTCTCCCAATACTGGGAGAGCGGATTGTTGCCAGAGAGCGAAGTGCTTTTGCGAAGCAAAACACGAAGACTCGTTTATCGGCAACAACCAAGCAGGGATAGGGTGAGGGTTCACTTATATTTTTTAATTATAAACACAGAGGCGCTGGGCATATGCCCAGCGCCTCTGTTACTTATTTGTTTGTTACTTGTTTCGGATTATTCGGGTTGTCGCGGGAGTAACGTCCCGCTCCACCTTACGGGCTGGGTTCGCTAATGCTCACACGGCGCCCTACCGAAAATCCGATTAGATTAACTGCAATGCGATTTGCGGAGTTTGGTTAGCTGTTGCTAACAAGCTTGCAGCTGATTGTTGTAAGATTTGGTTTTTTACGTAATTTGATGATTCTTCTGCGATATCAGCATCTTTGATTAATGAAACAGCATCAGTTAAGTTTGTTTGCATTGTTTGTGCTACTTCAACTGCTGAATTGATTCTTTGCATTGCTGCACCAAGTTCAGTTTTTCTTGCTGTAACTTCTGAAATCGCTGAGTCGATATTGTCTAAGAATTTTTGAGCAAAAGCATCACTTGCATATACCCAACTTAACATATCATCAATTGATTTGTTTTCTACTTCTGTTGATGATGCGTCAAGTTTAACAGCTTCATCATCTTTTAATGTCATAGAAATATCTTTTTTACTTGGATCCATGTTTTTCAATGTTGCAAGAGTTGTCTCATCTGTAACAAATGATGCGCCGTCATAACTACTATCTGTAGTTGCATCTTTCATTTTGATTGTAAAACCCTGACTCCAATCCGGTTCTGTAATATCTTGAGTAGTATCATTTCCAGCACCTGTATCATCTTTCTTTGTTGTTATGGTTGTAGTTGTAAACGCATTTGGTACAATTTCAACATAATCATCGTTAATTTTTGTATAGAAATGTGCATCTTCTCCGTCGTCGCCGACATCTTTATGTACTGTTCCAGTATAGTCTGTTACATCTGTTCCGTCAGTTACATAAGCACTTCCTTTTACTTCAAAATTGTATGTTCTATTATCTGAAATATCAATCAATTTTGTTGCAGCTGTTGATGAGAAAATTTCTGAATCTAAGCTTATGATACTGTCTTCGTTACTTTCAATACCAACTTGAAGGTTAATATCACCGCAACTTCCGTCTAATACTTTTTTGCCGTTGAATTCAGCTGTATTTGACATACGAGTGATTTCCTTTAAACGAGCTGATACTTCTGATTTTACAGCTGTCATAGCGTCTTCACCGTAAGTACCGTTGGCTGCTTGTTCAGTTAAGTCTCTGATACGTTGCATGTTTGATTGGATTACGTCTAATGTACCTTCTGTTGTTTGTAACATTGATGTACCCATTTGTGCGTTATCTTGTGCAACTGCTAATGAACTGATTTTGTAGTCCAATTTTGTTGCTACTGCTGAACCTGCTGCATCATCTTTTGCTGAGTTAATTCTCAAACCTGTAGACAAACGTTCCATTGCTGTGTTCATCTTTGTTGATGCGTTGTTTAAACATTTTTGTGCTACCAATGATGGAATATTGGTATTTACAGTAATTGCCATTTCCTCTTTCCCTATCCTTTTATAATACGTCTGTTATTTTTTTTATTAACAGATTTAGTATATTGAATATTTTTGACCATGACATCATACGTATGGAGGAGATTTTTATTTTTTATTAAATTTTTGATATTTAGGATATTTATTAAAATTTTGTCATTCCGCACTTGATACGGAATCTGAAGTCGGAGAATGGATAATGCGGTCGTTGGTAAGATGCTGTGGAGAAACCAGACATTTTTCACGAAATAAAAGATTTCGGAAAAAGAAGTCAAACAAGTTCAGCATGACACACAATGTATGTCAACCAGTGCTACTTATTATGAATTAATACTATTTTACTTTGATTCCGTAAAGCAAGCCACTATTTGCTTTTACATTGTGGTAGTAAATGTTATATTTGCCTTTTACATGCTTTTCAAATGTTTCTTTTGCATTATTTGGCAAGAAAAACCATACGTGTCCGCCCTTTTTTAGCATACTAGGGTTATTAATTATTTCTTGATTATTTATTCCGTAAATTTGTTTATAATACAAATAGTCGCTATTTGAATCTTGATTTACGTATACAACATCATTATTTTTAATATTAGTTTTTAAATATAATGCCATTTCTCGTGGTGTAGAATTATTTTTATAAAAATTGTTTTTAGCAATATTTTTATAAGTGTTTTCAAGTTGCGGATAAGCACCATAGAAAAATACCGCAAGTAAGATATAACTTGTGAAATGTCTGATATCAGTAGCTTTTGAAGCTAGCAAAATAGCAAACGGTATTAAAAACAAAATCATTCTTCCATAGAATGGATAAACATGAAATGCCGATGCGACAATAACCAAAAGTAGTGTAACTACTGAAAATAATGCAAATCTACTTCTTTGGTAAAAATAAATTATCAAACCGACAACCATCAATATTGCCAGAATATATTCTGGTGAAAAAATAAAGCTATTTGCATTTTGAAAAATCTTTAACCAGTTATCAAGATTAATAAACTCACTATTCCAGTAGTTCATCATACCTGTTTTTTGCATATGAAAAACTTTTTGAAAATAGTAATAGTAAAACAATCCACCACTTACAGAAAGAGGTACAAACAGTTTTAGTTTTTCTGACCCTGTATAATTTCTACTAAATCCTACAAGCAATGCAATAGCGCCAATCAAAAATATTGTCGGGAATGAAAACCAAATGAAAGCCGATAAAATTAATGAATAAAGTAGTAAGCTCTCTTTATTTAAATATTGATATATATATATAGTAAATATACAGAACAAAACATCTGTGCTATATGGTTTAAATTCTCCTGCGTAATAATATAATGGAAAACTTATTGCAAAAAGCAACGATGCGCAAAGTACAGACTTTTTACTATAAAGCAAGGTCTTACTCAAAAAATAAAACATCACCATTGCAAGCAAGCTTGATACAAATGGTACAATTCTAAAAACAAGTTCAGATTTGCCAAAATATCCAATAATTATTTTTGTATTAAAAACATTGGTGGTGCAACTTGCAAAAATCGCATTGGTTGGAAAAATTCTAAATAATTTTTATTTAATATGTTCCACGCAAGTGCGCATTCATCATGCCAAAAAGATTGGTTAGTTAAATAAACTTTTGTTCTTAAATAAATTCCAAGAATAAAAATTAATCCCAATAATATATAAGGCGTTTTTCGTAAAATCTTTTTAACTTTTTCCATACGATGATTATAGCACAAGTAGTAAATAGTGGGTTGTGAATTGTGAGTAGAACCCCACACTGTCATGCTGAACTTGTTTCAGCATCTTACCAACGAGGAATGGATAAATTTAACGTTAATACATTCCTAAATTAAATTTGCGCATTCATAACTGGTAAGATTCTGAATATACCAGACTAACTAAATCACGCACCAAGCACGCTTCAGAATGACACATGCATATTGCACTATTCACTACTCACTAATTTCTATTCACTAATATACCAATTATAAAAATCTCTAATACCTTGTTCTAAATCAATCTTTGGCTCCCAACCAAGTTCTCTGATATGTGTTGCGTCCATCATTTTTCGTGGTGTTCCGTTTGGTTTTGATTTGTCATAAACAATTTCACCTTCAAAACCTACAACACGTTTAACGATTTCAAACAAGTCTTTCAATTGGATATCATCACCCTTTGTAATATTTACAAGTTCGCCAACTTCATCATAATCTTTATTCATTAACAAATAAACGCACGCATCAGCAAGGTCGTCTGAACACATCATTTCACGATATACAGAGCCGTCGCCCCAAAGTACAACCTTATCTCTATAAGCACCAAGTTCATTTAAAATTTCTTCCAAATTATCATCAGTAACTTTTTCGTCCAATCCCCAACCTAATTTGTATCTATGTACATCTTTTTTGATAGCTTCAAAATCATTATTTCTCAATAATTTTGCCAAATGAAATCTTCTTAAAATCATTGGTAACAAGTGCGCTGTTTCCATATTGAAGTTATCGCCAATGCCGTATTGGTTTGTAGGCATTGCAGAAATAAAGTTTGTGCCATATTGTTGGTTATAATATCTGCATAATTTAATTATAGAAATTTTTGCTAAAGCATAAGCCTCATTTGTTTTTTCAAGTTCTGAAGTCAAAAGACAATCTTCCTTCATTGGTTGTGGTGCCATTCTTGGATAAATACAAGATGAGCCAAGATTTAAAAGTTTCTTAACACCGTGTTTATAAGACGAATGCACAATATTTGTACCAATCATAAGATTTTGGTAAATGAATTCTGCAGGATATTTAGAGTTTGCCATAATTCCGCCAACCTTAGCCGCCGCAAGAATTACATACTCAGGTTTTTCTTTTGCAAAAAATTCGTCAACAGCTTGCTGATTGCACAAATCAAGTTCTGAATGGCTTCTTGTTATTATATTCGTGAATCCTTCTTTTACAAGTCGTCTATATATTGCGCTTCCAACTAATCCTCTATGCCCTGTTAAAAATATTTTTGCGTCTTTTTCCATTATAAATTGCCTTCTTTTATTTTAATTTAAGGCGGGCGATGCTTTGCATCGCCCGCCAAATATAATCTTATGTTAAACTTCTTGAGGAACAAGGATTTGGTATCCGTGTTCTCTTAAAGTCTTTTCTTTTTTAGCAAGTTCAAGGTCAGAATCAACCATTTCGTTTACAAGTGCTTGTAAGTCATAAGTTGGTTTCCAGCCTAATTCGTTTCTTGCTTTTGTGCTATCACCTAAAAGTAAATCAACTTCTGCAGGTCTAAAGTAACGTGGGTCAACTTCAATAAGTGTTTTACCAGTTGCTTTATCGATACCTTTTTCGTCAACACCTGTACCTACAAATTCAAGTTCAATGCCAAGTCTTGCGAATGCCATACGGCAGAAATCTCTGATTGAAGTTGTTACACCTGTTGCAAGTACATAATTGTCTGGGTGATCTTGTTGAAGAATTCTCCACATACCTTCTACATAATCTTTTGCATGACCCCAGTCACGTTTTGAATCAAGATTACCTAAGTATAATTTATCTTGTAAACCTACTTTGATTTTTGTTGCTGCCATTGTAATCTTACGAGTTACGAATGTTTCACCTCTTCTTGGTGATTCGTGGTTAAACAAGATACCGTTTGATGCAAAAATACCAAAACTTTCTCTATAGTTTACGCAAATCCAGTAAGCATAAAGTTTGGCAACTGCATATGGTGAACGAGGATAGAATGGAGTTGTTTCTTTTTGGATTGGTTCTTGGATTAAACCGAATAATTCTGATGTTGAAGCTTGATAGAATTTTGTTTTCTTTTCAAGTTTATTCATTCTAATAGCTTCTAAAAGTCTTAAAGTACCTAGTGCATCGCAATCGGCTGTGTATTCGGGGCAATCCCAAGATACTTTTACATGTGATTGGGCGGCTAGGTTATAGATTTCATCAGGTTCGATGTCATGAACTAATTTTGTTAAGTTTGAAGAATCTGATAAATCTCCGTAGTGCAAAATGAATTTTGCATCTTTATCGTGAATATCTTGATATAAATGGTCAATTCTAGAAGTGTTGAAAGATGAAGCACGTCTTTTGATACCGTGAACTTCATAACCTTTGTCTAAAAGAAGTTCTGCTAAGTAAGAACCGTCTTGACCTGTTATACCTGTTATTAACGCTTTTTTCATTAAATTTCTCCTTGAGTATTTTCGTATGTGGACATTTTAACATAAAAAATATATTTATACTATAATTATACAAAAGGAAATAAAATGGAAAATATCAAACAAATTGAACATAACGGAAAGATTTTAGCGATAATTATTAGCAATGATTATTCAAAAGACGGTGTAGAATTCTTTACTCCAAATGATTTTTCGCAACAACTTGCTTATATGAAACACCCAAAAGGTAAGAGGATTGACGCTCATACTCACAATGTTGTGCCAAGAGAAGTTTCTTATACAAAAGAAGTTTTGATTATTAGAAAAGGTAAATTAAGAGTAGATTTTTACGAAGATGACCAAACATATATTGAAAGTCATATTGTAAATGAAGGCGATATAATTCTTTTAGCATTTGGCGGACACGGTTTTGAATGTTTAGAAGAAGTTGAAATGGTTGAAATTAAACAAGGTCCATATCTTGGAGAACAAGACAAAGTTAGATTTAAAGGTGTAGAAACAGAAAAGGTAAAATTAGTATAATGACAAACGATTCACAATTCACTACTCACAACTCACCAATTCCTACTCACAGCTTTATTCCAGTATGTGAGCCGTATCTTAACGGTAATGAGAAAAAATATGTTGCAGATTGTATGGAAACAGGTTGGATTTCATCTTCTGGTAAATACGTAAAAGCGTTTGAAGAAGGCTTTGCAAAATATTGCGACTGTAATTATGGCGTGGCTGTTTGTAATGGTACAGTATCTTTACATTTAGCTTTATCTGCTTTAGGTATTGGCAAAGGTGATGAAGTTATTCTTCCAGATTTTACTATGATTGCAAGTGCTTATTCCGTTTGTTATACTGGCGCAAAACCTGTTTTTGTTGATTGTGACAAAGATACTTGGAATATTGACGTTACTAAAATAGAAGAAAAAATTACTGATAAAACAAAAGCAATTATGCCTGTTCATATTTTTGGTAATCCTTGCAATATGAAAGAAATTGAAAGAATTGCTAAAAAGTATAATTTGTTTATCATAGAAGATGCTGCAGAAGCTCACGGTGCGACTTATGACGGTAAAAAAGTTGGAAGTTTTTCTGATATAGCATCATTTTCTTTCTTTGCAAATAAAAACCTTACAACAGGTGAGGGTGGTATGGTTGTGATGAAAGATGAAAAATATTATGACAAATGTCGTTATTTGAAAAATATGAGTTTTCCAATTAATGCACCTCGTATTTATGAACACAACGATATCGGTTTTAATTACCGTATGAGCAATATTCACGCAGCAATCGGTCTTGCACAAGTTGAAAAGGCTGATGAATACAAAGAAATGAGAATTGAAAATCATAATCTTTATAAAGAATTTTTGAAAGATGTTGAAGGTATAACTTTCCAAAAAGATGAAGAAAATTCAGTGAATGTTTGCTGGATGAATACAATTCTTTTAGACCCTAAAAAATACGGTCATACAAAAGAAGAATTGATAGCTCACTTAAAAGAAAACAATGTTGATACAAGATTGTTATTTACTGGCATGCACAAGCAAAAATGTTTGCTAGATTATGGTTGCGACGGAAGTGGTGAATATCCTGTAACTGATAATTTAACTAAAAATGGTTTCTATTTGCCTTCTGCAAGTAGTTTGACTGAAGATGATATAAAATATATTTGTAAATTAATTAAGGATTTTAAATAATGAGAATAGGTTTTTATTTAGGTAAAGTACAAAGAGCTACACACGGTGGTGGACATACATTTGAGGTTAATTTTATTGACTCATTGCTTAAATATGAAACAAATTATGAAATTTATGTTTATTATGATTCAAAAGGTGGAAATGCTTTTGAAAGCACTGATAGAGTTAAATTTATCAATCTTAGAAAAGAAGCTAAAGGCTTTTATTTTATCCCTTGCATAAAGAAAAATATTTTTTCAAAGCTTGTAGAAAGAGATAAAATTGATTTTGTATATTATTGCACACCAAAATTTGCACCATGCGAAAAACCTTATGCGTTCACAGTTTGGGATTTAGGTCATAGAGTTGCACCATATTTTCCAGAAGTTTCTAGAAAAAGACAATTCTTTAAAAGAGAAGAAATGTATAATAATGCACTTCCTAGAGCTTCAAAGATTGTGATAGGTACAAACGATGGCAAAAATGATATTTGTACATATTATAACATTTCGCCTAATAAGGTTGAAATCATTGAAATGCCTACACCAATGGACGTTTTTAACTTAAAAGAAGACGATAATATTTTAACTAAATTAAACCTTGAAAAGAATGGTTATATTTATTATCCAGCACAATTTTGGGCACACAAAAACCACTATATGTTAGTTCAAACACTAAAACTTTTGAAGGATAGAGGTTCAAATTTAAAATTAGTGTTTACTGGTTCAAACCAAGGAAATATGGATTATATCAAGGCTCAAGTAAAAGAATTAGATTTAGAAAATGAAGTTATTTTTGCAGGCTTTGTAACTAGAAATGAGCTTATTTCACTATATAAAAATGCTTTTGGCTTAACTTATGCTTCACTTTTAGGACCTGACAATATTCCACCATTGGAGGCTATGGCAGTGGGTTGTCCTGTGTTTATTTCAAACCTTCAGGGTCATATTGACCAATTGGGAGATAGAGCAGTATTTTTTGACCCAATGAAACCAGAGGATTTGGCAGAAAAGATTTTGTCATACCAAAGAAACGAGGAATGGTTGAATTCGCATAAAGATTTTGCATACGGTAGAAACAGTGATTTTTATATGCAAAAAGTGTTTAAATTAATTGATGAAATGGCAAACTTGATGTCTCATTGGCATCTTAATTACCAGTAGCAAATTTTTATTATTGATTATTTTCTTTTAAACTGTTTTCATAGAATTTAGTTAAATCTTTAATGATTTTTCTTGCTTCTGTAGGTTCTTTTTCCCAATATTTTGAGTCTAAAATTTTATTTCGAGTTTCTTCATTGAAACGATATTTAATAATTTTTGCTGGGCAACCTCCAACAACTGCAAAAGGAGGAATATCTTTATTTACAAAAGAGTTTGCTCCAACTACAGCTCCAACGCCAATTTTTACTCCTCTACGAATAATTGATCCCACACAAACCCATACGTCTGGACCGATTTCGCAAGGCGCATTTGTTAAATCTTTGTAGTTATTTGAGCATTCTGCAAGGTGTCCTGATGTAGAAATAGCTTCTAAACTGTGTTCTCCTGCACCAATTGTTACAAAATCAGCAATAGACGCATATCTTCCGATTTTTGCTTTTGTTATTTGGACGTATTCCATTATTCTTGCATAATCTTCAATTACCGTATTTGAATCAATTTGAGTATGTTTACCCACATAGATTTTTTTATCAAAAGTGCTAAATCTTACAGGTTTTCCTCTTAATTTGTCTAGTATTCTTTGTATTAAACTTGCCATTTTTACCTACAATTATTTGTTATCTAATAAAATCCAACTGTCTGGAATGATATCACAACTTGATGAGTCAAGGTCTTTCATCCACCACTTTGGTGCTATAACTTTTTTGTTAGGATTTGTGTTCAACCAGGCTCCCCACCAAGAAAAGCTACTATTTGCTATTACATTGTGTTTACAGTTTTTCATTAACTCTAAATCAAAGTACCCTTGTTTTCCTGAATTAATATCAACGTAGACTGTTTCATAATCGAATTTTACATTATTTTTTACCCAATTTATATCATCAGAGAATATAAATATTGTTGGCTCTTCATCTAATGTTTGGGCTATTTCTTTTATACCATTTTTATAGTATTCAACAGAACAGCTTCCGTATTTGTCAGCTACACGTTTTTTTGTGTAATCACCTCTTCTGAAATGAACTGAAATTGAGTTTGAATTTTTAATTTTTTCAAGCATATCTTTGTTATCTTTATTCAAGTCAACAGTTAATGTAAAATCTTGGATTAAATCTTCTCTAATATTTGAAAAATATTTTTCTGTTTGGAAAAATCCTTTTATATACGTTGCTTCAGGAATATTTAACAATTCTTGTTCAAAATGACAAAATGATTTTTCTTCAATATTTTTAAGGTTATTAAAATTTAATTTTGTAAGTTTATTTCTTAAATTTCTAAATGGAATTGTTTTTCGTAAAATCTTGTTCCAAAAAGGTTTTTTGACAAATTTAATTTGATTTTTTAAATGGAAATACTCTAGTTTAAAAGTTTCTTCAGAGTTATCAAAAATAACATCACAATTATTTTTGTTTTTTAAAGCTCTACCAAATGCCCATTCAAACATTTGGTTTGCCATTCTTCCATTCAATTTTACAATTACACTTTTATCCATAAATTTTACCAATTTCCTACATAATAACATAAAAGCTATATTATTTGACGTTAATGTTTTAGTATTATAAAATTAAAACAACAAAGATTTAAGGAGCAAAAAATGACAATTAATGTAGGCATAGTTGGTTGTGGTGTTATAGGCGGAGTAATGAAAAGATGGATTGAAGAAAATAATCCAAATTGTTCATTTTTAATTTCTGACCCACCAAAAGGATTTAACGATGATTTAACTAATGCCGATGTCGTTTTTATTAGTATTCATATTCCAACAGAAGATGATGGAACACAAGATTTAACTTTATTAAAATCAATTATCAAAAATCTTCCTGATAAACCAATTTTCATAAGAACAACATTGCTCCCAGGTACTTGTGATAAATTGAGTAAAGAATTTAATAAAAAAGTTTACTTTATGCCTGAATTTTTGACAGAAAGAACAGCATACGAAGATTTCTGTAAACAACCAATGATTTTTGCTGGTGAAACAGAATTATTAAAATCAATTTTTGTTGGTAAACATTATATTGAAATGAGTAATTTAGAAGCAGAAATTACAAAATATTCTCATAATGTTTTTGGAGCTGTTAAAGTTACTTATTTTAACGGTATTCACGAAATTTGTGAAAAATATGGTTGCAATTATGAAAATGTTAGAAAAGGTACTTTAAGTAGTGGTTATATAAACGAACCTCATACTGCTGTTCCAGGTCCTGATGGCAAGTTCGGATATGGTGGAAAATGTTTTCCAAAAGATGTGAACGCTTTTGCTGAATTCTGTAAAGATAATACTTTGGCTGATATGTTGAATGCCACAATAAAAATGAACGGTAAATTTAGAAAGTAGTTTTATGCCAAAAGTTTCGGTTGTTGTACCAGTTTATAATTGCGGTGAATTTTTAGACGAACTTGTAGACTCTATGAAATCTCAGACTCTTTCTGATTTTGAGGTAATTTTTGTTGATGACGGCTCAAAAGATAATTCGGCAGAGGTTATTAATAAGCATTTACCTGAAGATAGCCGTTTTAGATATATTTATCAAGAAAATCAAGGTGGCGGTATTGCTAGAAATACAGGTATTTCTAATGCAAATGGCGAATATGTAATTTGTATTGATGCAGATGATTTGTACGAAAAAGATATGTTAGAAGTATTGTATAATCGTGCAAAAGAAACTGATGCAGATATTACAATTTGCAAATTTAAACGTTGGGATATGCTAACTGGAAGAATTGCAAGCGGCAAAGGGATTGAAGATAAATTATTACCTAATAAAGAAGTTTTTTCAGCAGACGATTTTGAAAATATACTTGAGTTCACAAATCCTGGACCTTGTAATAAATTGTATAAACTTGATTTTATAAGAAAAAACAATTTGTTTTATTCCGGAACAAAGATTATCAATGATTTAAAATTTGGAATGGTCGCTTTGTGTATTGCAGATAAAATAGCTGTTGTAGATAAAGATTTATCAACATATAGATATCAAGGCAGTGCTTCTAATTCAAAAAATAGAGAGAAAAAATTAGAGTGCTCTGTTAGAGTTTTTAAAGAAATTTATGATGAGTTCTGTAATAGAAATATTTATAAAAAGAATGAAAATCTTTATATATCAAAGATTTTTGATAGCATAAAATACGAAATGTCATTTCCTGTGTCAGATGAAGTTATAGCTTTGTTAAAAGACTTTTTATCAAATGCTCCATTTGACAAAATAACTAAAAAAGATAAAGAAAAATTATTCAAACTAAAAAAAGTAAAAAAACAAAATTTTGAGTATACATTATTGAATATTCTTACATTAGGTTTGAATAAATCAATAAAATACAAATATACAAATCACAAAAACGCCCTAAAAAATATTCAAAAGCTAATAAGTGTCTAAATTTTAGTGTTTATATTCAAAATGATTATTTAAATAGTCAATCATATCTTGATTTGCTTTGTCACCTTGAACATAATTTACAAAGTTTGTTCCGTGTATAATTTCGCACCAAAGTGGATATGTCTTATTGTCAATTCTTCTTATCCATCCTTTTTCTTTTATGAATGCGTGTTCAGAGCAAAAAACAGATTGTAAGTCGTTTTTGTTTAAATCATCTACATATCCGATAAAGTGGTTAGAACGAGATTTGTAGGTGTTAAGAGATTTGTCTTTGTAGTTTAAATTATATCCACGAATAAAATCTATAAATAAATTTTTTATAGGTCTGAAATTTTTTTTCATAGAAGAAATGTATTCTTTGGCAAGCATATCGTCGTTATCGCAACGGCAAGTTAAAACATATCTAGTATCTATTTTTACTAATTTTTTTATAATCTCTGCAACTCGAGGTCTAAATTCTGTACAATCAACATAGGCAAGAATTAAATTCATGGTTGCCCTTTTTTTGTATTCTTCAAGTAAATCTTTGAATTTTTGTGGTGTTTGAGGGTTTAAATATAA
>ERZ808278.1052-NODE-1052-length-13238-cov-3.517712_pt1 | contig 13238 bp, 3 predicted proteins | sample MGYA00521239_ERZ808278 | MGnify/ENA primary metagenome ERZ808278 (study PRJEB31516, sample SAMN03275600) | gut metagenome | biome: mammalia-associated habitat; material: feces | host: Papio cynocephalus | place: Kenya | collected 2012-07-17 ... | reverse complement strand
CCGCAGGATGTAGCCGCGAAAGCGAGAAATACCGTCATTAAAAAGACGAGTATTATCGAAATGTGTTTTTTCACGTGACATCCTCCTGTATTCTGTGAAAAGGGTGTTTCCCTTCTCATTTATTCTTAGCCGAGAAGGGCTAACCCTCCTCGGCTAAGAGATTATGATTGCGTTTTAATTACTTCTTGGGGTTCCAGTCTCCTGCGTTGTAGAAATTGATATAGAACGTCTTGTAACCGATGTTCTCTATTCTGATAACGATACCCTTGGAGCCCGCATTTTCGTTGATATAGCTCTTCATTCTCGTTTTGCTCTGAGTACCTTCTCTGAGGTAGGTGCCCGCAGCGTAATCTTTGAAGCCGTATTTAGCGAATTCCGTGCTCAATTTATCGATGATCTCGTTGTACTTAGCGAGCGAGAGCGCGTTGTTTCCGTCGAGAAGCATATCGTCAACCCACATATTGAAGTTAACGGTGGGCTTATACTCGTCGCCGTCCGCGGTCTTGTTGCCCGTGTTGAAATAATTATGCCAGATAGTCTTGGAATAATTATCGGAGAACACGGAGGAGAATACCGAGGGAGAAGGAATCTTATCCGCAGCGCCTGCGCCGAATACTTTGTTCATAAGGTCGCCTGCTTTCATAGCTTCGCCCGAACCGCTCTTGGAGGTAGCCGTGGGAAGATATTCGCAGTCTGCAAAGTCGTTCCACTTGGTGGGTACTACTCTCGGCGTGTAGTTGCTTGCGCTGAACATATCGTCGGGAAGAACCGAAGAACCGAAATTGCTGTACTCGGTGTGATAGTAACCGAGGTAGGTGTCGATAATGTTGTATGCGAACGATACGCCTATAAGACGGCATTCTTCGGTTTTTTCATTTACGTAAACGTTTACGTTGAACGCACGCGTAACGCTGCCCGTTGCATATCTTGCGTAATCTTTAATGCAGAACTCTTCCGCAACGCTCTGGATAATTACGGAATCGATAAGCGCATAGGAATATACGAATTCGCTGTCGCTGTTCTGCTTATACGGAGTGCTTCCCGCATACTTGAAGATGTAGGGAGAAACGGTGAAGGAAGGAAGTCTCTCGGAGATGTTTCCGTTACGTTTGCTCTTACCTACAAGCTTGCCGCTTACGCACTCGAATACGTCGTAAGTGTTGTCGCTGTTCTGCTTATATCCGTAAGCGTCCTTTCTGTAACCGCCGTTGGAGTATTCCATCGTAGAGTTGATAAGAACTCCGTCCTCGGTTACGATTCCTCTGTAACCTACTTCGCCCGTATCGGACGTGAAGCTCGTGGTGTGAACCTTACCGTCCCAAACGCCCGACGCGCTCGTGGTGGGCGCACTTACGCCTTCGCTGCCGGAAACGGTGTAATCGTTAGGATCGTAAGAGGGAGTAACCTCTGCCGTTTCGGTCATTTTGAACGTGTAGTTCTTGGTGTTTGCCGCGTTAAGCTTATCGAGAGCGGACTTAAGATATCCGAATCTTATAGCTGCCATTCCCGTGGTGGGAGCTTCGTAAGGCGTAACCTCGGGCATATGAACGTCGTTGCCGTAAGCGTCGATAGTCATTTCAACCAAGGTGTAGCTGTAACCGATCTTCTCGTCAGCCTGACCTTCGTCATCGTAAGAATAAATGTCGTTAGGATAGGTTTCGCCGATCAATTTCTCCACGTTGTGGTTATCGTCGAGCAAAATCGAGAAAGTGTAGAACTGCTGATCGAGAATAGGCGTGAGCGACTGAGCGAAATATCTCATAAGATATTCGTCCTCGGTGGGCGTGTAAGTGGTGTTACCCATGATGATATCGGTATCGATCGTGCCGTATTCCATCTCATAGATGTAAAGGTTGGGATTTTCTACGTCCTGCTCGAAGTTAGCGAGATCGAGGTAACCGAGGTGGTTCCAGTAACGCTGACTTTCCCAGGAAAGAAGGTTGCTGTAAGAATCGGTAACCGTTTCGCTGGTAAGCTTGTTGTCCTTGTTGATGTAAACCTTTTCGGTGTTGGCGTCATCGCCTCTTTTGTAGGTTTCGGACATAACGTTATCGGGGTTGCTTCTGTAAGACCACTGTCCGTGCCACTCGGCGTTCGAGAATACGTAACTGTTGAACAATCCTTCCTGTTCGTCGTCCTTTTCGGCTTCTGCGGAAAGGTATACTTTATAATCGTAATCGGTTCTGCTCTCTGCTCCGCTGTTGACGGTTATATCGGAAAGTACGCCCGAAACTTCGAGTTTGAGGTTACCGATCTTATCGATGATTTCCTGAGTGAGATCGCCTACGGAATCGCCCGTCTTGGGAGGTTTGATAACAAGTTTGATCGTCGATTTTGCGGACGGGTTTGCGTTTGCGGTAACAATAATGTTTACCGTTTCGTTTTTGGTTACGTCCTCGTTGACGATGATCTTGCCGTCTACTACAGATACGAGGTTGGGCTTGGAAGCGGGGTTTTCAACCTCTACTTTGTAACTTTTATCTGCCTCCGAAGTGGAAACGACAACGCTGAGTTCGATATCGTCGCCCTTTCTCATATAGGTCTTTCTTGCGGAATTTTTAGCGGAAACCGCCATTGCGGTTATCGAGGTGCTGCCCGCAACGTTAGCCTTGACCGTAAGATCTTTTTTTACGACCAGATCTTTGTTGGCGTTGGGATAGCCTTCGACGATCAACTTTTTGTCCTCGGAAACGTTTTTCGTTACCGAAATCGTGTAAGTCGTATCGTTCTTGGTTACGTTTACGTAATCGGCGCCGTCAGAACCCTCTGCGTTTTTAACGACTACGGTGTACGTGGTGTCCTCAGTGCCTGTAACGATACCGAAAACGGTTACGCTCTTGTCTTTGGATACTTCGTTTGAAGAAAGTTCCATTGCAAACTCTGCGTTTTTGTCTTTCTTTTCGCATGCCGCAAAGCTAAGCGTCATCGCGAAGCAGACAAACAACGCTACAAGCGTACGTGTTACTCTTGAAAACTTGTTCATAATGTTCTCCTTTTTTTTATTTTCTGAATTTTTCACGCGTTCCCCTCCCCTGCGAAAAATCGCAGAGGAGAAAAACGAGTTTTAACTTTTGTAAATAACCCCTTCGCTTGCAGGCGAGGAAACATATTTGTTCGCCGTTGCCACAACCGTTATGACGTGCTCTTTTCCGTCCGCATAGGACATCGCGAGAGTGTACTTTGTAGCTTTAACGGTGGTCGCTCTCACGCCGTCTACGTAAACGATATAGCTTTCGGCGTTTGCAACCGCGTCCCAGGTTACCTGTCTGTCCGCAGTGACCTTGACGTTCTTCGGAGCGTCGAGGACTTCTTCCGTCCAGACGTAAATCATCATATCGAGCGAGCTGTCCACGGGGCGAACGCAAAGGTTGCCTTTTTTGAACACTCCGTTCGAGACGTACGTAAATCCGTTTTTGGTAAGGAAGTTCTTTACCTTATCTACGGAAGTAGTTATCGTGTAATCGAGATCGACGGGTACGTCGTAATAGAACACGATGGCGTTCTGCTGAATAACGCTTCCCGAGTTGGCGTCCGTCATAGTGAAGCTCGTCGCCATTCCGAGACCGTAAGTATCTCCGAGACAATCTTTATCGCCGAAGAAGGGAAGCTCTGCTCCTCTTATCGGGAAAAGCGTGCCGTTGTTGCCGAAATACGCCGTCTCGGTCGCGCTGCCGAACATGAAGTCTCTTGCCTTAACCGTTCTTTCGGGAGTGTTTCCGCTTGCGGGGATCGAGATATCTACCTCGCTCCAGTTCTTGGGAAGCTCTCTCGTTTTGACTGCGTCGATCTTCTCTCTTATGGAGCTTTCAACCGTCGCCGCGTTATAATCGCTGTAGGTTATCTGAACGAGACCGGTCATAAGCCCGAGGTCGTAATAGAACGCCGCGTAATCGATATACCACTTGCCGTCGTTCGCTTTTTTAACGGTTAAAAACGGAAGCTGATTTCCGGATGTGTCCTGAACTGCCTTAGCGAAAATTCCGTACATAGGAGCGTCGTTTCCGAGGTCCTTGTAAAGGGTCGTGGCAACAGACGTCATCGTCGTATCGACGTAATAATAATATTCGGTACCGTCGTCAGTATCGGCAATAGCTGTCGAAGTGAATATTTCGGGCGAGAACGCGAACGAAGCTTTCGAGCTGTCGAAGCCGTCGGTAAATGCTCTCGTCGCCGCAAAGTTAAGATCGGTTTTTTCAGTCTCTTTCGAGGAGCGTGCGTCGTAAAACGCATTGTATATGTCCGATCCGTTTATCTTTTTATAACCGTAAGAGCCGTACTCGTCGTAAACCCTTACAGCCTCGCCGTTGTTCGACGTTATGTCGCACGGTTTGAAATATCTGTAATTTTCGGTGACGATTTCGTCGTAACCGCTGTTGGTTGTGATCTGCGCGCCGAGGTTGGTCACCTGATAGTTCGAGAACTGAACTTTGTAGCTTTTAAGCGCGCGCATATTTTTGACGGCTTCGTCTAAAATCGAAAGCCTTTCGTACATATTCTTATAGAGGTCGGAAGTGCCGTTTTTATACTCGTCGAGAGTCGTGAACTTACTTATCGTCTCTATTTTTACGTTATCGCCGACGTTGAATACCGTTCTTAAGGTCTGAACGGAAATGTAACCGTCAACGATCGAATAGGAATCGTTTGCGACTGCGGAAAGTCCGATGATCTCGTCGCCGTCTATGATAAGTTCGAGGTTCTTCGCGTCAAACTCGTAAGGATTGGCGGAGGCGATCATTTTGTTGACCTTATCGAAGCCGTTCTTTTCGGTGTCGTAAGTGTAACGCCAGGTTTCCTCGTTGAGATAGAAATCGGAAACGGATAGACCCGCGAAGTTGTTATAAAATCCCGAATTGACCCAGCTGATAACGTTGCCCGCGTCATCCTTCATTTTATAAAGTTGCTCTTCGTTCATAAGGCTTACGCCTATTTCGCAGGCGTCGCCGTCGCTGTCCTTTCTGCAATAGGTCGTCTGGTTTACTCCGACGTTGCCGTTATAGTATTCGGCGGTCCAGGTGTTTCTCGTTTTCGGATCGGGATCCTTGTCGCCGCTCATGCTCGTTTTTACGTTCGACGTCTGGGAAGCCGCAAGCTTACCCTTTTTGCTGCCGTTTCTTTCGTAAACGTCAACAAGAACGTAGCCCTCGAAGCCGATCTTATCCTCTGCGGCGGCTTTGTCTATCATCGCCTGAGTCAATACGGGTTTGGAGACGACCGCTATAGATTTCGTTACCGAAACCGTCGGGTACGCAACCGAAGTCGCGCTGACGATTATATCCTTGTCGCCTTTTATTCCTTCTTTAGCCGAAACAGTGAACGTGTTGCCGTTCGCCTTCGTTCCCGAAAGATATTCGCTTCCCGAAACGACAGTCCAGATAACCGAAGTATCCGCTCCGCTCTCGGCGCCGCTTACGGTTGCCGTGAACGTTGCCGAACCCTTGCCCGAAAGGCTTGCGCCGCTCTTGATTTCGGTCACGTCGCATTTTACCGCGATTTTAACGACCGAAGGATCGAACGGTTCGACGTAAGGCGTGTAAGTTACGGAATTGCTCTTTTCCGTATAAACGTTACCGCTTGCCGTTTTAACGACTGCCTGAACGGAAACCTCATAGGTCGAGTTCACGTCGGGGAGCCGGAAGGATTCCTCCTGGACGACCGTCTGCTCGTCGCCGTAAAAAACGTAATACGCCACGACGTTTTCGACTTTATCCCAGGTAACGAGACCTTTTTCGTCTATCGAAAGGTTCGCGGGCGCCGCAATTTCGGTTTGTCCGCTCGTACTTTCGCTACCGCCCCCGCAGGACGACATAACGGAAACAAGCATCGTCACGACTAATAATAAACTTAATAATTTTCTTAATTTCATTGTCGTTTCTCCTTATTTGCCGTAAGCGTAAGTGATCGTCATCGTGGTTAAAAGCCCGCTTGCGGATTTGTACGAGCAGGTTATGCTCGAAACGAGATTTCCGCTGAATACGACCTTGACGTCAACGTCTCCGTCAACGGAAACCGCTCCGCCCGAGAAAAGCTCGGCGGCGTTTTCCGCCGAAACCTTACCCGTGAACGTGCTGCCGTGATAGCTTTTCTTTCTGAAGAGCCCTGCGTCAAGCTTTACGGCGACGAGCGAGTTTCTGTCTATCTCGCCCGATGCCGTTGTCGTCGATTCCTCGAAATCCATCTTGTAATCGCTGAGCTGTTTGATTTTTGTTACTATTTCCGCGTTGTCGCCTTCGGTGAAGGTGATCGTTTCCTCTTTGGAGTAAGCTACGACGTCGGCGTTTTTAACCTCCGTAACCGTAACCGCACTCGTTACCGAAGAAACCGAGGCTTCGTATTTTCCCGCCATTTTTCCGACTCTGCCGCTTAAAACAAGGACGAGCGTTAAAACGACCGCAATTACTACCGCCGCCGCTACCGCGGAAGCTATTATTATTTTTTTCTTAGTCCATTTCATACGCCTTCACCTCTTAGAATATACGCTTTCTGATAGCGATGACCATAAGTCCGAGAATCGCGCTTGCCGAAAGCGGCAGAGCCGCGTTCGTTTCAGCCGATGCTTCGGCGGTTTCTTCGCTCGTTTCGCTCTTGAACTTGTAACCCGTTGCCGAGCCGAGTGCGTTGGCTTCTTTCTCGGCGTTTCTTATCATATCGCCGAACGTTGCGGAGAATGCGTAATACTTGGTCATATTGAGAACCGCTCTGTCCTCGGGAGTAAGTTCGCCGATCTTATCGGCAAGCTCGCGAAGGGCTTCGAGGTTTGTCATATCGAACGTATCGGGAAGAGCGTTTATGGCTTCTTCTATCGATTTGAGTTCGTCCGAGGAGTTGCCGAGCTTAAGAACTCTTATCTGCTCTTTCGCTTCGGTTACGGCTTGTTCGTAGCCTTCCCATTCCTCGATAGTTATTCCGAACGACGTGCAGTACTGTTTCTGCTTGGTCGCGTTCATTGCCGTGAGAGCTTCGGAAACGGTGGTCTCGTCAGTTAAGGCGAGCGTGCCGTTTTTGAGTTTTTCGGCGATTATCTTAGCGTACTCGATAAACTGCGAAGTGTATTTATCCATTGCGATATGATCGGTCGTCGTAGCGTTTTCGATATCGAAGTACGCTCTGTACGGAAGCGAATCATAACCCTCTAAGGTTTCGTTTTCGGGAAGAACTATATTGATAAGTTCCTGTTTTCCGAGAACGTCGATGAAGTTGCAATAGCAAAGCTCCGTGTTAAAGATATCGGGGAACGCGTGAAGCATTCCGTAACCTTTGGCTTTCTCGTCGAGAGAAATGTTGGAGTTGTAGTTATTTTCGAGCGTCGGCGCTTTATACGACATGAAGATGACCGTAAGCTCGTTCTTCGGCTTTTCGTTACCCTGCAAGTTGTAATAGAAAGCGTAGTTGCCGATATATCCGAGCGATTCGGGAAGAACTATCGTTTCAAAGTTCCTGTTTCCGCTGCCCGCGAACGCGCCTATTCTGTAGGTTCCTTCCATAACGTTGAGCTCGCCCGCTCTCTTGCCTTCCTCGTTTCTGAGGTCTGCGGGAACGGCTGCAAGCTGCCATCTGCCGTTTTTAAGTTTGATGTAAAGCGAACCTTTGTCGATTATCGCGTTGTCGCCGAGATTAAGCGGAGCGTCGTATGCGGCGTTTCCGTTTCTGTCGGTGAACTTCTGGAGATATTTGCTGCCGAAGAATACCGATTCTCCGACTTTTTCGAGTTTTTCGCCGAAAGCAAATTCAAGGAATTTCTTGTTGGTTATATTCTCGAACGCGCTGTCTCCGATTATTCTGAGGTTATATGCGTAGAAATCTTCGAGGTTGGTTTCCTTGAATGCGTACGCACCGATCTCTTCGAGCTCGCCCGCGGTAATTCTGCCCGTCAATGCGGTACAGTTGAGGAATGCCGCTTCGCCGACGTATTTCGCGCTCGTAAGATCGATAGTTTCAAGCACAGACTCGTCGTCTCTCAACGAATAAGCCGTCTGAGTGAACGCGTAATCGTCGATATATTCTACGTTTTCGAGATTGATCGTCTTAAGCGCGTCACATCTCGCGAACATATATTTTCCTACTCTCTTCACCGATGCGGGAAGATTTACCGTCGTAAGCGAGGAGCACAAATAGAACACGTAGTTTCCGTTGAAATGCGTCATCGTCGCGTCGTCGGTTTCCTTGCTGTCCTCGGTAGAATCGAATACCACGCCCTCGGGAATGGTTATCTCGGTAAGACCGGTTGCGAAGAACGCGCCTTCGCCGATATGAACGAGCGTTTCGGGAAGGGTTATCGTAGTTATCGCGGGAGCTTTATATATATCGTAGCCCGCGAACGCTCCGTCGCCGATTTCCTCGAGCGTATCGTTCTCGCCGTCTTTCGTGAAATCTACTTCTACAAGCTTAGCGCAGTTAGCGAAAGCCGAGTTGCCGATTTTCTTTACGCCGTAAAGCTTAACCGTCGTAAGAGCGGTACAGCCGTAGAACATCTGAGTGGTGATTTCGTCGGTCACGTTGTCGAACTCTACGTCCGTAAGAGCGAGACAGTCCGCAAACGTCGTGTTGCCGAAATCGATTTTTCCGCTTGTGCCCGCGATTCTCTCGAATTTAACGGACTTAAGGTATCTGCTCGAATAGAACGCGCCTAAGTCAACCTTTCCGTCGCCGTTTCCGACTTTTACGGTAAGAGATTTCAAGCCCGACTGATAGAACGCGCCTTCCTTAACGACGTTGTTTTCGCTGAGGGTTATAACCGCGTTTTCGATACCCGAACCTCTGAACGCGTATTCGCCGATCTCGCTTGCGTACTCGAGATTTTCGACCGAAAGCGTTCTGAACTTCATCGCGCCCGTGTTTGCGTCCGTTCCGTCGTATGCGGTGAATGCAAACGCGTAGTTACCTATCTTCACTCTTCCGTTTGCGGGAAGGGATATCGAAGTAAGATCGACGCACTCCTCGAACGCAAAGTCGCCGATAACGGTGTCGGGATTTTTGATCGTAAGCGATTTGACGTTCGTTCCGCTGAACGCGCCCGAACCTATCGTTTCGACCTCTGTTCCTACCGTGTAATTATTGAAGTTTGCGGCGACGGCTGCAAGATAAATGGTTTTGCCGTCCTTGGAAACAAGGAGCTTTCCGCCGTCCGTCGTTTTATAATAATCGTTTGCGGAATTAACGCTGAACGAGTTTACCTTGGAGCCTTTGAAAGACGAGCCGTCCACCGAAGTGAGCTTGGTCGTTTTTCCGAAAGCTATCGTGGTAAGTTTGCTGTTTAAGATGCCCGTACCCAAATGCGAGGTATGGCTCATAAGCGTTCTGTCCGTATTGTCCATATAGAAGCAGTAGCTTCCTATCGACGTTTCGCCTTCGGGAAGAGTGAATTTCTCAAGACCCGTGGCGTTATAGAATACCTGTTCGCCGAACTTGTTAATAGTTACGCCGTCCGCATAGGAGAAATCTTTAAGCGAAACGCATCTCGAGAACGCGCCCGTGCCTACGTTAAGAAGCGACTTCTCTATTTTTACGCTTGCAAGCGAATAGCAGTTTGCGAAGCAGTAAGCGGGAATTTCCGTTTTCTCGTAAATCGTTACCGATTTTAAGCCCGAGTTTGCGAACATCGCCATCGAAAGCTTCGTGTGTCCGTCCTCGTTCATCTGAACTTCGGTAAGATTTTCGCAAGCCTGGAACGCGCTGTTGCCCGTGTTGCGGAGGTTTTTAAGGTTTACCGTTTTAAGGGATTTGCAACCCTCGAAAGCGAGCTGTCCGATCGCGTAAACGTTTGCAAGATCGATTTTCTCGAGGCTCTCGCACTTTCTGAACGCCTGCGCGCCGATAACGATCGCTTCTTTGTTGAGCTTACCTTCGATCGCGTTGCCGTTTCCGTCCGATTCGCCGATTTTAACAAGCTTTCTGTCGCCCGCGAACGAAAATTCTCTCAAATACTTGACCGTCGAGGGAAGAACGACTTCTTCGAGCTCGGGGCAGTTATAGAACGCGTATTTCTGAATTTCTTCAACGCCTTCGGGAATGATTACCTTTTTGATCGCATTGTTGCTGGAAGGAACCTTGTTTGCGTCGTAATCGTCGTCTTCGAGGATTACGCTTCTGTCCGTCGTGTAAAGACAGAACGCGAACGATCCGATATAAATGATACCTTCGTCGTCGGGAATTTCAACCACGTGGTTTTCGTCGCCCGTGCCCTTGTAAGCTACGAGCGTTCTGTTTTCGATTACGAACGGGCTTTTAACGGTTATCTTTATCGAAGCCGTTATTTTCGACGTTTCGCCCGTCGTTTTGTCCTTTGCTACGAGCGTTATACGCGACGAACCTTCGGCTATCGCCTCCACTTCGCCCGTTTCGCTCACTTTAACCTTATCGGTGTTACCCGAGGAATAAGTAAGTTCGTATCTGTCGGCAACGTACCAGGGTTTTATCTGCTCGAAAAGTTGAATCTTTTCGCCCGGGTACATTTTGATTTCGCCGTCTAACGCGTTGATATAGTTTATATCGCCCGTGCTTCCGATATCGCTCGTCTGAGCGGCTCTCGAATACGCGAACTTGGTTTCAAAACGCGAGAATTTCAAGGACTGAAGCTTTTCGTTTACGGAAGCCTTAACGCCTGCTGCGGAAAGTGCCTCGGCAACGACTTCGCTTTCGGAAGCCGACTTTGCGTTGATGATCAGTACCGCCTGATTGCCCGCCCATTTTTCGGTTACGGTAACCGTTGCTCTGCCCGGTTTTTTAACCTTTAAAAGTCCCTGATTTACTTCAACGATATCCTCGTTGGAGGAAGTCCAGACAAGGTGGTTGAGATATTCGGCGTTCTCTCTGTTTTCGCCTACCGTTTCGTCGGCGGTATAGAGATAAGGAATAAGGTCAACCATTTCGCCCTCGACAACGGGAAGAACCAAAAGCTCGGAGCTGTCCTTTTCGCCCGTTCTCGTGAATTTAAATTCGCCCTTCGTTCCGGGAAGCTGACACAAATATATATTGGAGTTAAGCGCATAGTCGTCTATGGAGAACGCAAGCGCGTTGGGGATGATCGCGTCGTTGAAGATATCGTCGAGATAATCGGTTATCTCGAAGCTTACCGCCGTATCTCCGCCTTTGACCGCACCCGAAACGGGTATCGGATTCTTGGTAAGGAATGTGTAACTCGAACTCGAGGTAAATATTATCGGCGTTATCGACATCGCGTACTGGTTGTCGTAAACGACCATATCTATATAATATCTGTCCTTCTTGGCTACCGAGTCGTATTCCTTTCTGTAGCTTACGTCTCTTAAAACGGGCGCTTCGTTATCCATCGTGAAATCGAAGGAATAGCTGTTGCGCTTGTTGTTCGCCGCGCCGCCGTCGCCGTAATCGAGCTCGCCTTTCATCTCGAAGGTGTACTCGCGGTTGTTGATGAGGTGAAGCGCACTCGAATCGAGCTTTAAGTAATCGTAATAAGGCAGCGGACTTCCGCCCTGCGAGAACGATTTAAGCGCATTGTGATCGACGTGCGTCCAGAGAACTTCGCCCGTAGCCTTATCGGTAAGCGTGAAGTTCATATGCTTCGCGCCTCTCAAAAGTCCCGCTAAAACAACGGAAATACCGTCTACCGCGCCGAGCGTGTCGGATATGGCTATCTTATCCTCGGTTGCGGGGATCTCGCCGTATTTGCTCGTATCGATATCGTAAAGATAGGTTCCGAGCGGGATCATATAGTTGTAATAATATTTGCCGTAAGGCGTAGTCGCGTAATAATCGGCTTTTACCTTATCGTCATCGTCGATAGACGGGTCGTGAGCGGTCGTTTCAACCTCATAATAGGTTTTATCGAATATAGGAGCTTCCGTCCAGTCGCCGTAGAAGGCAAGGAACGGAGCGTTAAGGCTCACGTCGTTTTTGTTTTCGTTTATAAGTTTAACGAAGCCTTCGACGTACATTCCGTACGGGAATCTGTCGTCGATATATTTTTTATCCGCAGAGGTAAGCGTGTAAGTTACCTTAACTTTTACCTTGTTCCAGTCGTTGGCGTCGGTGCCCGCGGAGTTTCCGCTTACGGTTATCTTGTTTCCGTCAACCTTACCGCTTCCGCCGACAAATTCGACCTTAACGTCGCCGCCGAGAATGTACGGAGTTTCGGCAACGTGCTTGTCGTCGGACGTGGAAACGCTTTCGGTCATGCCTACGAGCGAAAGGTTGTAAACGAGATCACTCGTACCCATATTGACAACGTTGAAGTTCATCTCGTAAACGCCCGTTCTCTTCGGGTCGTCTTTAAGTTCGAGCTTGGTTCTGTCCGAACCGTCAACGGTTATATACCCCTTCGTCGTGGTCGTTCTGCCGATGTCCGCAAGACCTGCACCCTGCTTTCTCGGAGAGTACGGATTGTTTTCCTCGTTTGTCGCAATACCCGCCGTGGACATCATAAGCTGATTCGCAAGGTTCTTGATCTGTCTTGCGTCAAGCTCGGAGCCGTAGTTATCTTTAAGGTACTGACGGATAAGAACGACTATTCCGCAAAGGTTGGGGCAAGCCATCGAGGTTCCCGAAAGTTTGCCGTATCTGTACTCGTCGCCGTCTCTGCCGGGGATAGCCGACATTATGTTACCGCCGTGAGCGGTGATTTCGGGCTTGATTCCGAGCGAAGGAGTGGGACCCCAGCTCGAGAAGTCCGACATAAACGGACCTGCGAGATATTCGGAGTTTATATAGAGCGTACCCATCGATTTCTTGGCAAGCTCTCTTCCGTCGTCTTTGGAAACGGAGATCGTCGGGATGTGCCAGGTGTTACCCATGGACATCGTGATGTCGCCGTCTATATTATTATATATGATACACGCGATCGCGCCGTAAGAAGCCGCGACGTGCGCTTTATCCTCGAAACTGTTGTAACCTCTTTCTACAAGGACGATTTTCCCTGCGAGAACTTTTTTCTTCTCGTTTTCGTCGTCCATATCCGCATTCGGATGTGCGGCTTTATATTCGTTTACGAAACCGCTGTAGCAAATGTCGTCGCCCGAGCCCGATATAGTTACGTACTGGTACTCGTTGTCACCCGAATGCATCGGCGTGCCGAGCTTGGTGAGGTAGTCCGCAAACTCTTCATAGAAGTTGTTCTGTTCGATTTTCTGAAGGTCGTTTGACTCGTTGTAGAAGAACATCTTCCCGTCGCTCGTCTTGATATAACGGGAACGTTCGCCGCTTATCGAAGCAACGGACAAAGCCGCGTCGTAAGTGGAGGGGGAGCCTACCGTACCCGAATCGGGGTG
>ERZ808278.1051-NODE-1051-length-13271-cov-4.309322_pt1 | contig 13271 bp, 11 predicted proteins | sample MGYA00521239_ERZ808278 | MGnify/ENA primary metagenome ERZ808278 (study PRJEB31516, sample SAMN03275600) | gut metagenome | biome: mammalia-associated habitat; material: feces | host: Papio cynocephalus | place: Kenya | collected 2012-07-17 ... | reverse complement strand
AAAAGCAAGGAACAGAATGATAAAGGACGACTTTGTATTGATATGATACAAAGACAACAGCACTCCAATAATTGGATTTATCAGAAATCCGATATATTTGGCAACGGCATTCAGGCGGTTCTCGTTATCCCACGTTCTCGGACTCATAGTATTGCTTCCTTATGATATGCATCAATCACATCTTCTATTATCCAATGAATACCGTTGAAAGGTTCGTTATGCCATTTGCCGTCGCGTGTCCAATAGCCATGCTCGAACTCGTCTTGATCCACGCCATAGCAGTAGGATATTTCAATAACATAGAGTTCCCCTGTCTGATTATTGCGAACGATATCCAACGCCGCAGACTGCATTTTCAGTCTGTTTACGACATCAAAAGCAAAAGCGATGACATCCGGTTGGATAAGTTCTTTTTCAAAATGATCGTTGTGTCCTCCCGAGGCTCTGAAGTCGTTCTTTCTGCAATAACGTACCAAAGCAATCGCCCTGTCGCCGGCAATCTCTATGCGATAGTCAAAACCGTCGTTAGGGATAAACTCCTGGAAATAGGCATAGCCGTTCTGCTTGGGGAGCAACTTATAGGTAGCAGGTTTGACGAACAACCGGCAGAAGGAAGCGATGACATTTCTGACAGACATTTCGCCATGCAACCAACCTTTCAGAGCCCTTTTTACCCGCTCCATACCCTGGTACGGCGGGAAACCTTTTTCGGAAAACGCAGTAGCAATGAGTTGCTTTGCCTCTTGCCTGTTGTGTGCAAGACGCACATTGCTGCTGCCTGCCCCCCCCCGCAGTTTGAATACTTTGGGAAAGACAGCCGTCTCTACCCAATGCTCGGCAGTTTGTTTGTCGTAGAAAGCAAAACTCTCAGCCGCTTTGACCCCCATCGCCTCAAACAGATATTTCTGACCTAATTTGTCGTCGAAATGCCAGCCTGTGGCTATGTTAGGAAATACAATCTTTCCCATTTCTTCGAGAGAGAATAACAACGGTTTGGCAAACAACATATCGCGATAGTCCAACTGGTGGAAATGCCACATGAAGATATCGCAATCGGCTACTTGCCGAATGATATCCGTGTCGTAGGCATTAACCATTTTGTAATCAATGTGATGGGTGATGCAATACTCTTCCCAATACTTGGAGTATGACTTGTCGTTGCGGTGAATGGCTATTTTCATTTTCGTTCTATTATTCGTATGTACAATATTGTCAGAATACCCATCAATCCTCGTGTGGCAGCAATGGTGACTGCGGCTCCGATATACCCCCATTGACGGATACACAGAAAGGCTATGGCAAAACCTATAAGTGAAGAAATGATGGTGATATTTCTTAATTGTTTTTCATATCCTCTGAGCACCATATAATTGGTTCCATAGACATCATTCAGACTCAAAAACAGCAGCGAGACAGCCATGATACGAAGCACACTGACAGCCCCCTCAAATTCAGGTGTGAAAAACGTGTGAATCAACCAAGGGGACAATCCGCACAGCAATATGGAAATGGCAGTTGCGCAAAGGATATTGATGCGTGCATAGAACCTGTGCTTCTCGATGTGCCTTGAGAGGAAAGGGAAAAAGGTGCGGGATAGTATGTTCATGAACTGCTGCGAAAGATTCACGAATTTGGAACCTGCATCCAATATACCTGTTGCCACGTTTCCTCCCACCATTCCCAACAGCATAACGGAGAAACTATTATAGAAGTTTGGCATTATATTGTTGACAAAGATGTTGGTGCTTTGTTTCATCATCTTCCAAATATCATAAACCTTTACCAACTGCAACTTATATCCCCACTTGCGTGTGATGTAATACATGGAGAGCAGTCCGCAGAGCAGGTAACCGGCGGACGTAAAGAGTGGCTGCAAGACATAATCGGACGGAGTTTTAACGAAGATAAATACACACACAAGAAACAGCGTACGGATAATGATGTTGAAAATGGTAATGTATTTCATCCGCTCCATGGCTTGGAAAAACCAATCTGGAAACATGATGTGTCCCGGCACCAGCAAAAATGTTACCAGAATGATGACTGCATTCTCCTTGAATACAGGTACACAAACAATAAGGACTGACAATACTAGAAAAGAAACAATCATCAGTATGCACCTTGCCCACAACACGGTTGAGAATATTCTCGACACAGCCTCCGCATCCTCTCTGTTGCGCGCCACATCACGTGTTGCCGTGTAGTTGAACCCCCAGTCAGTCACCGTTTGAAACCATGTAATTAAGGCTGATGCGAAGGCTATTTTTCCGAAGCCTTCAGCCCCGATTACACGTGCCAAATAGGGCATGGTGACGAGGGGAAAGAGATAACTGGCAATCTGTAGCAGCGTCAGATAACCAAAATTGGCAATCAGTACTTTTCCGTCTTTGCTGCCTCGGATTTTGCTGATATATTTCTGAAACTTACTCATGCACGGCTTCGACTAATTGCATTGCACAGTTGCTGCAAAGCCTCTTGGCACCACTGCAAAGATGTGTACTGCGCATCATCCAATAACGGGTTGTATTCTACGAAATCCAAGGCTGTAATATGCTGTCCCTTACAGGAAAGAGATGAGGTAAATTTCTCAAAATCCTGATTGTTCAGTCCGTTGGGAACCAAACATCCCGTTGCCGCAACAATGGTCGGATCCATAGCGTCCACGTCGAAACTGCAATGCACATTCTTAATGCCGAGCCGTTGCATCTTATCGGCAACTTCAGCCATGACGCCATACATTCCTCTGCGATGAATCTCATCTGTGGAATAGACATTCAGATGCAAATGCTCAATGAGTTTCTTCTCTCCTGCGTCCAAACTGCGTGCACCTATCCAGAATATATTCTGTGGTTTGACATAGTTGGTGGGGATATCGTTCAGTCTTGACTTGCATAGACCCATCAAGGCTGCCATGGGCATTCCGTGAATATGTCCTGTAGGAGACGTCTCCTCCGTATTCATGTCTCCGTGGGCGTCAAACCATATCACTCCGATGTTGGGGTCTCGTTTGGCAGATGCGGACACGCTCCCCAGTCCCAAAGAATGGTCGCCCCCTACGACAACGGGAACAAAGTTCGCTTTCTGTGTCTGTTCAACCACATCGCGTATCCGGTCTATAGACAATACTACATCGTGATAATGACATATAGGATGATCGGGAAAATCTTTGACGTCATGCACAGATGTGTCTAAATTGATATCACCATAGTCGCTTATAGAAATCCCCTTTGATAGCAGATTGCCTAAAAGATTACCGCTGCGTATAGCCGTAGGCGCTAAGTCTGTCCCTTTTTTGTCGCAACCATACCACAACGGCACACCAATGTATGCAAATCTTGCACTCATCACTACAATCTTCCGTCCACAATGTCCCTGTTCAGGAATCCTTTTACATCATATATGACGTGTTGCGGTTTGACCAATGCCGATACATTCAGGTTCTCAAATTCCCTGTGGGCAACAGCCAGAATAACAGCATCAAACTGCTCCTGTGGGAGCGTGTTCGTTATATCAATGCCGTATTCACGTTTTGCAATCTCCGGATTTGCCCACGGGTCGTAGATGGTCAATCCTAAATCGTACTCGGACAATGCTTTGACAATATCTGCCACTTTGGTATTGCGGCAGTCGGGGCAGTTCTCTTTGAACGTAAATCCGAGCAACAGAATCTTTGAACCAAGCACTTGGATGCCTTTTTTCAACATCAGTTTGATGGTTTGGTCTGCCACGTATGCCCCCATGCCATCGTTCATACGTCGTCCGGCAAGAATAATCTCAGGATTGTAGCCGTATGACTGTGCGCATTGTGCCAGATAGTACGGGTCAACGCCAATGCAGTGCCCGCCTACCAATCCGGGTTTGAAGGGCAGGAAGTTCCACTTGGTGGAGGCTGCTTCCAGTACATCGTTGGTGTCAATCCCCATACGGGTGAAGATTTTGGATAATTCGTTCACAAAGGCGATGTTGATGTCCCGTTGGCTGTTCTCAATCACTTTTGCGGCTTCAGCCACCTTGATGCTTGGAGCCAAGTGTGTACCTGCAACAATGACCGACGAATAAACCTCGTTCACCAATTGTCCTATTTCGGGAGTGGAACCGGAAGTCACTTTCTTGATTTTCTCCACGGTGTGCTGTTTGTCACCAGGGTTGATGCGTTCCGGCGAGTAGCCGCCATAGAAATCTGTGTTGAACTTCAGTCCCGATACTTTCTCTACAACGGGTATGCACTCGTCCTCTGTCACACCCGGATAAACGGTGGATTCATATACCACTATATCGCCTTTGGATATTACCTTGCCCACGGTGGCACTCGCTCCGTACAAGGGAGTCAGGTCGGGGCTGTTGTGTTTGTCAACGGGGGTCGGCACCGCTACTACATAGAAGTTGCAGTCCCGTATTTCATTGATGTCCGATGTACAACGGAATCCGTTCTTTATTGCGGTTTGAAGCAACTCGTCGCTTACTTCCAAGGTTGCATCGTGTCCTGCCATCAGTGCTTCCACACGATGTTGGTTCATGTCGAAACCGATTGTGCTGTATTTCGTTGAGAACAAACGTGCCAAGGGCAATCCTACGTACCCTAAGCCAATGACGCAAATTTTAATCTCTTTTTTCATTTATGTGTATATTATAAGTTTTTCCAATACCATTCACATGCCTCTTTCAGCCCTTCTTTCAGCGAGTACTGAGGGGCATAGCCCAGTAACTCTTTGGCTTTGTCAATGCACGCCAAAGAGTGGGGTATATCGCCTGCACGGTTCGGACCGTGTGTAGGCACAATATCTTTGATGGCAGCATCGAACTGACTCAAGTCTTCTTTCAGATAATCCACCAGCATATTCAGCGTGGTGCGTTCTCCGTACGCCGTGTTGTATATCTGATTGACAGCCTGCGGGTTGGTGGTCGTCAGTGCCAGCATATTCATCTGTATCACATTGTCTATGTAGGTGAAGTCGCGTGAGTACTCGCCGTCTCCGTTGATGTTGGGGGCTTCGTGTGCCATCAGTTGCTTGACAAACAACGGTATGACTGCCGCATAAGCACCGTGCGGGTCTTGGCGGCGCCCGAATACATTGAAGTATCTCAATCCGATATACTCTGTGCCATACGTGCGTGCAAATACATCGGCATACAACTCATCCACATATTTCGTGATGGCATAGGGTGACAGGGGTTTGCCTATCACGTCTTCCTTTTTGGGCAGCGATTTGCTGTCGCCATAGGTGGACGAACTGGCAGCAAAGACGAAGCGTTTGATACCGGCATCGCGTGCCGCAATCAGCATATTCAGAAACCCGCCGATGTTCACGGCATTGGTGGTTGCAGGGTCTTTGATGCTGCGCGGAACGGAACCCAAAGCCGCCTCGTGCAGTACGTATTCCATACCTGCCACCGCTTTCTCGCAATCGCCAGTATTGCGGATATCGCCTACTTGCAACTCGAACTGCTTGCCGTATTTGTCAATTAACGGCAGCAGATTCTCTATGTGTCCTGTGGCAAAGTTATCCAAGCAGCGCACAAAATATCCTTCCTGCAAAAGGTGTTCGCATAAGTTCGAGCCGATGAAACCGGCTCCTCCTGTTACTAATATCTTATTCATGTATATTATTTGTATCTATTTTTTATATAGTTGTATATTTCCGAAATAGGAGATCAATCTCTTCCAAACAGGTCGCGGGTATAGACTTTGTCTTTTACGTCGTCCAAGCAGGTGTCGTAGCGGTTGGCTATGATGGCTTGGGAGAGCGATTTGAACTTCTGTAAGTCATTGACAACCTGTGAACCGAAGAACGTGCTGTCGTCGGGAAGGGTGGGTTCGTAGATGATGACCTGTGCGCCTTTGGCTTTCACACGTTTCATAATTCCCTGTATCGATGATTGGCGGAAATTGTCCGAATTGGACTTCATTGTCAGACGATAGACGCCTATAGTGCAGGTGTGCTCCTCGCTCGGGTTGAAATCACCGCGGTTGTAGTAGTCGTAGTAGCCTGCTTTTGCCAGTACACGGTCGGCAATGAAATCCTTGCGGGTGCGGTTGCTCTCCACAATCGCCTCGATGAGGTTCTCGGGCACATCTTGGTAGTTGGCGAGCAACTGTTTGGTGTCCTTGGGCAGGCAGTAACCGCCGTAGCCGAAAGAGGGATTGTTGTAGTGGGTGCCGATACGCGGGTCGAGGCATACGCCGTTGATAATGGCTTGTGTATCAAGTCCTTTCATCTCTGCGTAGGTGTCCAGTTCATTGAAGTAACTGACGCGCAGGGCAAGGTAGGTGTTTGCGAAAAGTTTGACCGCCTCCGCCTCGGTGAAGCCCATATAGAGGGTGTCGATATCCGTCTTGATGGCACCCTGTTGGAGCAAGCCCGCAAAGATGTGCGCCGCCTCTACGAGACGGGTGTCGTTGAGATCGGTGCCGACAATGATACGCGAGGGGTATAGATTGTCGTAGAGTGCCTTCGACTCGCGCAGGAACTCGGGCGAGAATAGGATATTGCGGCTGCCCGTCTTTTGGCGGATAGCCTCGGTGTACCCCACGGGAATGGTCGATTTGATGACCATAATCGCATTGGGATTGGCTTCCATCACAAGACGGATCACTGTCTCCACCGCCGAGGTGTCGAAATAGTTCTTTTGGCTGTCGTAATTCGTCGGTGCGGCAATCACCACAAAATCAGCGTCTTGATATGCAGCGTGAGCGTCCAAAGTGGCGGTAAGGTCGAGCGGTTTCTCGGCGAGATACTTCTCGATATATTCGTCCTGAATGGGCGATTGGCGGCGGTTAAGCATATCCACCTTCTCGGGGATAATATCTACTGCGGTAACGTGATTGTGCTGCGCCAGCAACGTGGCGATAGACAATCCTACATATCCTGTTCCTGCAATGGCGATGTTCATTTCTTTCAAGTAATAAGTAATAGTTAATAATTAATATGCATTGGTTTGGTAGGGGAGACTCCTGTGCGGTTGTCTGCGCTTATGGTCTTTTGACGACGCGAGCCGATAAGGAGTTCTACTCAGCCCACTGGGCTTCGTCTCGCTCCGGCGCTCAGTGCGTAAAGCGCACCCGCCTTACCGCTTCACGTCCCCCAAGCAATATCCACCTTACTTTTTCGCATTTTACTTATTATGGTTGTTTTATATTTTATAACTTTTCTCTCGGTGCGGGGTGCACAAGGGTTCGTTATAGGTTGCTTATACCTTGCTTATCCCTTGCTGTTTGACCCGACTTTAACTTTGTTAAACTATAGGCGTGCGTCCACAAGGCTGCGGTCGAAAATCCACTTGGTATCTATTTCTTGCCATATTCCACAGCGAGCGGGGCCCCACGTATCCGAGCCCTACCACCGCGATTATGCGATTACATACATCCATTGTTGTTGTACAATTTCATTATATCCGATTCTGTAAAAATGCACAAAGATACTGCTTTTTTTTTGATTGTGCAATGCCACTTTGAAGGAAATGAGAGATTGTAAAAGAATGTTATCAAATGAATGGCATGGATATACTAAACAATATCACTTCTTGGCTGCCAATTTTATTCTGATTTTTCCGAGAGGATTCCTTGAGGTTGCCCTGAGGATAAGCCTACCTTAATGGGTACTGTTTTATATTCCGATAGGGGAGTCTGGTCTTTTATATTTGTTCGACTTTTCCCATTGCCACGTACACCAAATACCCGTCGGTGGTGTAGCCCATGCGTTGGAGCATGGTCATGTAGTCGCGTACCTGTTCGTGGTACTGGCGCTTGTGCTCGCTGCCGAACTTGTAGTCGATGACAACCGCATAGTTTTCGTTGAGCATAACGCGGTCCGGACGGCAGGTAGTGCCTTCGGGCATAAGGATGTCGCGCTCTGTAAGGACGGAGTATGTGCCGTCGAACCAGTCTGTATGTTGCTCTGTTTCAAGTAGTTGCCTTAGTTGTTGCAGTTGCTCGTGGAGCAATGGGGCTTGTGCGGCAGTGACGCGTCCTGCGTCCAACAGGCGTTGCAAAGATGAGTCCGCGTCGTTCCACGTGGTGATGCAGGACAGCCATTCGTGCATCAAGATACCGAGGTCGATGGTTGCCAAGGGGGTGTCGGGCGTGAAATCGTCCTCCGCGCGGCTGCGGAGCATGAGTCGCTCACCAATGGGCGAGGAGACATACAGGGCATGGCGGGTGTGCGTGTCGGCTGTTTCAGGGCGTTTGCGGGGACTCAAATCGCCCTCTGCCGTGCGGAGATAGGTGCCGGTTTCGTCCAAATCGTTGCGGTAGAGGTATGATAACAGGTGCCCAATGTTGGCTATTTTCGGGTTGCCCTTGCTGTCGTTGGGGCACATCTCGCCGAAGGCATAGAGACGGTATTTGGGGCGGGTGAAGGCTACGTAGGTGAGGTTGAGGTTGTCGATGTACTGCGACACGACTTCGCGTATGTAATCATCACGGAACCAAGTGTTTAGCAATCTGCTGCTTGCGGGAACAGCCACCAGCGGCATACGGCTGAACGGCTCGTTGTGCGGGGTGCACCAAAGTATGCTCTCGTGGCGAATCTTCATCACATCCCACGTGAGGAAGGGCAGGATGACGACATCGAACTCAAGCCCTTTGCTGCTGTGAATGGTCATGATGCGGATGGCATCGCCGGCATCGGGTGACGGCACGGAGGCACGCTGCGATTTGCGTTCCCAGTATTCGAGGAAAGACGCGACATCTGCCACGCGATTCTGCGTGAACTGATAGACATAGTCCTGAAAGGTGGTGAGGTACGGCAAAGCACCCTCCTGTCCGGTGAGGCGGAGTGCGCCGATGAGGGACTGCACCTGCTCGTAGAGAGGCAGGAGACAGGCATGCCCGATAGCGGCGTTCTCGTCGTCGCTGAAGACGGGATGGAGTTGGTGGATTTGTGCGTCAACTATCTCATTTACAGTGTTTTGTTGGCGTAGTACCTGTTGCTGCAAGAGGCACACGATGAGTTGCACTGCGGGGTGCGATTGCACGCGCAAGCCCTCTGCCGATTGGACGTTGTAGCCGTGGTCGATGAGGTAGTGGGAGAGGGTCTCGGCTTCGCGTGTCTGCCGCACAAGCATGGCAATGCCGCCCATGGCAAAGCCCTCATGCTGCAACTGCTCCAATAGGGGCGGTAGCGCGTCAAAGCATTGCTGCTCAATGTTTTCGCTATCGAAGAACTGCATCTGGAAGACACCCGGCAGGTGTTTTTGCGCGTCTTGGTGGACACTCTGTGGGGCATAGATACGCCGCACGGAATCCGACAGGTCGGGGGTGTGCCATTCGGTGGCATTCGCGTCCAAACAGTCGGCTACCCAATTGCTGTAGCGTGTTATAACCTCCTCATTCTCAGCCACTACCACGGGTGCAGCGCGCCAGTTGTCCTTCATGGCAGGCAGGCAGGTGTTGGCAAACTCGTGTTCCACTTCGTCCAACAGCCGCCACTCGGAGTTGCGCCAGCGGTAGATGCTCTGTTTGACGTCGCCCACGATGAGATTGGAGCGGTTGAATGCCTCGGCTTCTTGTATGAGCGGGCGGAAATTCTCCCATTGCAGGCTGCTGGTGTCCTGAAACTCATCCATCATAAAATGATGCAGATACTGCCCGATACGCTCGTAGATAAAGGGTGCGTCCTGACCGTCTATGATGTTGTTAATCAGCATGTTTATGTCCGAGATGGGGAGCCGTCCGAGTCGTCTGTTGGTGGCTTCGACCTGCCCTGCCACGTCTTGCAGGAGCCCCGTGGCATAGAGGTTGCGGAGTATGGCGTCGGCGGTGTAGTAGTCGCGCATGCGCGTGCCAGTGAACAGGTCGTGCATCTCGCGGAACAGCGGTTGGAGGTGCTGCTCGTAGAGCGCGGTGATGTCCGCCTGCTGCGCCTTGGTGGTCTTGGAGACGGTGCAGAGGGACTTGGGGGTGTCGAGGACTTTGAGGAATGTAGCCCCGAGACCTTTGTCAATGAGGTCGTTGAGGGGTTTGGTGAATGGTATGAGTGCTTTGGTGTTCAGCCCCTCCACGCCGTTGGTGAGCGTGCGGACTTGTGCTTGTAATTGGCTGATATACTGCTCGGTATCGTGGCATAGTTGCTTGAGTTGCTCTTGATAACGGCGCAGTCCGTCCTTGTCGGCAAAGGCTTTGCGTACTTCGGCAAGGTGACGTATGAGTTGTTCGCGCAGCAGTTCGCGGGAGAAGAGCCCGACGGCATCCCTGGGGTTCCAGCGGCTGTCGTTGTCGATGTTGTCCTGTGAAAAGGCTGTTAGCCAAGTGGTTACGGTGTCGTCTTGCCGGTTGCGCACCTGACGAAAGACATCGTCCACGGCTTGCAGGATGATTTCCTCGCCGTCCATGGAGAGGTCGTAGGTGGTGGGCAGTCCGAGTTCCATGGCAAAGGTGCGGATGACCTGTTGGAAGAACCCGTCGATGGTGGAGACGGAGAAATGGGTGTAGTCTTGCAGTATGCCCACCATCAGCGATTTGGCGCGTGATTGTATCTCGTTTTCCGTGAGGTGGCACTCGCGAATGAGGTCGGTGAGGTAAGGGGAGTCGCTCGGCGTAACCGACAGAGTATAAAGCGATTGCAGGATACGCTCCTTCATCTCGGCGGTGGCTTTCTTGGTGAAAGTAACGGCAAGGATATGGCTGTGCGGCAACCTTCCGTCAGCGGCAAGACGATAGTCCGCAAGCATCATCTTCAGATACTCGCGCGTGAGCGTGTAGGTCTTACCGCTGCCTGCCGATGCCTTGTAGATACTGAGCATAACTAATTGTGTACAACCAGTTTATATCCTGCCATAGTGTGCGATTCTTGCACACGATATTGTTTCAATGCATAGCCTGTAACTCCCGTTTGCGGCGTGCAAAAGCCGCCATTCAAGTCGAATTGTTCGCCGCAGGTAGGGCAGACGGCAAACATACCGTCTATTTCCACTGGTTTGTTGCGTAGTAGGCAATTGGGGCAGCAGAGGTCGGCGGCACGATAGGTGTTGAAGCCGTCCACCCAAACGAGCAATCCTGCATAGCCGATAAAATCTTCCTCGAAACGGCGTTCCTTGATGGGAGATAGCGTTTGGAATCCGTTGTCTTTCATGAAGTTAGGGTGCTCCGTGGTTACGTTGACGGTGTATTGCACGGGAGCATAAGGTACGGGGCTTTCCCGATACGAATTGTCGTCGCATGCCGCCAATCCCAATGCTATACACCCTATTGCAAACCAGCGTTTTAGCATTAGTTGACGCTCTCTAATGTTACCTCAAAAATCATTGTTGTATAAGGGGGAATATAACTGCTATTGCCTTCGGCAACACTATTTCCGCTACTTCCGTATCCTAATTCCCATGGGATATAGAATCGGTATGTATCAAACTGCTTCATTCTCTTCAAGCCTTCAATGAAGCCCGGCTTAAAACCGGTTATATAAGTAGCGAGAGACTGCGCATTATCAAAATTGCAACCATTGATTAACCATCCTTTGTAACTGATAGTCACCATTTTATAGTCGTCCGGTCGTATCGGGTAACCTGTGCTTGGTCCCGATTGTATGACCTCGTACTGCAACCCCGTCGGAGTCGTTATCACGCCCTCTTTCTTGCCGTTCTCGATGAGCCACAACTCGTTCTGCGTTTTCCAGTCCAACCAATCGTTTTGCTTGCAGCCGCTGAAAGCAGCGACCAACAATAGTAGTCCTATTAGATGTTTTGTTTTCATAATCAATCGTTTATGCTCCTACTGCGCCAGCCAGAGACTCGGGTTGAGTATGGAGCGGTCCTTGTATATTTGGAAATAAAGTTCCGTCTTGTTGTCCTCGGAGGTGTCGGTGTAGATACTGCCGATAGATTGTTTGGCTTTGACCTTGTCGCCCTGCTTGACGTAAATCTTCTTCAACGGCGAATACACACTCCGGTAGTTACCATGCTGCACGATTACCGCATAGTTGCCGTTCATTTGGGCGCACCATGTTACCTCGCCCTCGTATATCGCGCGTGCATCTGCGCCCTGTACGGTTTGCAGATAGATACCCTTGTTATCCACCGTAACGTGCTCATGCACAGGGTGTTGGTGTTTGCCGAAGTAACCGCTGATATACCCTTTCTCTACAGGCCATGGCAGACGCCCTTGGTTTGCCTCAAAGCCCCCCGCAATGAGTTTCTGCTCTTTCGTGAGGGTGGTCGTGGTGCGTACCTGTTTTGCCACCATCTCCTCTATCTTGCGGTTGAGGGCATCCACTTGCTGCTGCTGCTTCTTCTGTTTGGCGAGGAGGTTCTTCTCCTGCTTTTTCAGGCTTTGGAGCATGGTCCGTTGTTGCCGCTCGTCTTTCGCCAGTTTGTCCTGCTCGCGTTTTTGCGTCTTCAACGCGGTGGCACGGTCGTCACGACGTTGTGCCAACAGGTCGTTCTGTATGTCAATGTCCGTCTGAAGACTCTCAATCTTCTTCACCTGTTCTTTGCGGTAGGCGGCGAACTGCTGCATATATTGTATGCGCCGCAACATCTGTTGGAAGTTCTCCGCCGACAACAGGAACAGCAATGGCGACTGCTGCATATCCGCGTAGTGCGTCTCGCGAATGAGGTTGGCATAGTCGCGCTTGCACGCCTCCAACTCCTCTTGCAGGCTCTGACGCTGCTTGCGCAAACTGCCCATCTCTTTGTCCAAGGCGGAAATCTCCGAGTTGATGGTGGCAATCAACTTCTTACGTGTGCGGATGTCGTTGTTCAGCAGGTTCAGTTTGTTCACGGTCGCCGTCTCCGTCTTCTTGGTCTGACGGAGCATCTTGTCCGTTTGCTCCAACTGCTGTTGCAGCGCGCGTTGCTTCTTCTGCAATTCCTTCACGCTCTCTGCCGACACGGGCAATGCCAGCAACGCGCACACTATATATATAAGGTGTCGTCTCATATCGGCAATATCGTGTGTATGGATACTTGTTTGTATTTACGTGTGTCCTGTCGTGAGGGCTTTTTTAGGGTGTCGTACTCGCGGCTGCTGAACGAACAATCCACTTGCAGCCGGTGTTCCCCTGCCGTAAATGTCTTGCTCACTTTGGCTGATTTCTTGGGTGTAACAGGCTCAGTAACAAAGTCTTGTATCATCTTATAACTCGGTACGGGCTGTATCTTGTGTGCGGCATCGTGGTAACTAAGCACGGCATAGCGGCGGTTCATCTTGTCGAACACCCAAACGCTGTCCTTGGTGGCTTCCACGCGTGCCATCTCGATGCCCAACATAGGCTGCAACGATATGACTACCAACTCATTGCGCCACAATTGCACTGTGCAACTCATAGAGTATCTATGAG
>ERZ808278.1050-NODE-1050-length-13275-cov-4.908245_pt1 | contig 13275 bp, 13 predicted proteins | sample MGYA00521239_ERZ808278 | MGnify/ENA primary metagenome ERZ808278 (study PRJEB31516, sample SAMN03275600) | gut metagenome | biome: mammalia-associated habitat; material: feces | host: Papio cynocephalus | place: Kenya | collected 2012-07-17 ... | reverse complement strand
CAGGATGTGCTAGTAGCTCAGCTGGATAGAGCATCGGCCTTCTAAGCCGGTTGTCGGGGGTTCGAATCCCTCCTGGCACGTTTTCACTAAAGTGAATATTTTTAAGATGGGATATTAGCTCAGTTGGTAGAGCACTTGACTTTTAATCAAGTTGTCCGGGGTTCGAATCCCCGATGTCTCACTAACTTTCATATGAAAGTAATATGCGGATGTGGCGGAATTGGCAGACGCGCTAGACTTAGGATCTAGTGGGAGACCGTGGGGGTTCAAGTCCCTTCATCCGCAGTTACATAATATAATGCATCTCGGGGTGTGGCTCAGCTTGGCTAGAGCGCTTGATTTGGGATCAAGAGGTCGCAGGTTCGAATCCTGTCACCCCGACTATTTACCTGTGTCAGTTGTTACGTTGCAATGATACAGGTTTTTTGATATTGATTTGAAAAAAAGACGGACATTCTACATTTATGTAAAGGCTTTTTTAAAAATCGATTTAAAATGAGAAAAAATGCCCCTCGACTAATATTGAATTTATTGTTACAATAGAATGCAGAAACTTGAAAGGCATGGTATTTGTAAATGAAAGTGATAAAACCGTATGTTTACATGCGTGAAGCAGAGCTAGATAAATCAAAATTATATAACGTAGAGTATGCTGCAAGGCTTTGTTATAAGTCAGAAGGCAGAATGACTGATGAAGTAAATGAGACATTTCTTAAAAATATTATAACAAGACAGCACGAGTCAGTTTTAGAGCATGAAAAAGTTACGGTATATTTTGTAGTAGACCGTGGTATCACCCATGAAATTGTTCGTCATCGTGTTGGAAGTTACAGTCAGGAATCTACGAGATATTGTAACTATACGGGCGATAAATTCGGTAATGAGATTACAGTTATTGAACCTTATTATTATATAGGGAAAGAAAAAGAGTACAAAGAATGGGAAAATTGTTGCAAAAATATTGAACAGGCTTACATGAAACTCTTAAAAGATAGTACTCCACAAGAAGCAAGAGCTATTTTACCTAATTCATTAAAGACAGAAATTGCGGTTACTTATAATTTGCGCGAGTGGAGACATTTCTTTTCGTTACGTTGTGATAAGACCGCTCATCCACAAATGCAACAGATTACAATTCCATTACTGTTAGAATTTAAAAAACAGCTTGCTCCAGTGTTTGACGATATTTCTTATAATGAGGAGTTTCCAGTGGAAGCATATGGAGAAGTGAAATATATTTAATTTAATAAAATGAGGAGTGATAGATAGTGGCAAGAGTATATATTTTTTTAGCAAACGGATTTGAGGAAATTGAAGGATTAACGGTAGTTGATTTGTTGCGTAGAGCGCAAGTAGATATTCAGATGGTGTCTATAGAAGAAAGTATACACGTCACGGGAAGTCATAACATCACAGTAAAAGCTGACTGCCTTTTTAAAGATGCGAAGATAGATGATGCAGATATGCTTGTATTGCCTGGTGGGATGCCTGGAACTATCAACTTATTACATTATACGGGGTTGGTACAGAAGATTAAAGAGTTTCATAAGAATAAAAAGCTTTTAGCAGCAATCTGTGCAGCGCCTAGTGTGTTAGGGGCTTGTGGAGTGTTAACTGGTAAAAAGGCTTGCTGTTACCCAGGCTTTGAAGAAAAATTACTTGGTGCTTCTATTCAATACGAGCCGGTAGTACAGGACGAAAATGTAATTACCGGCCGTGGAATGGGTGTTGCCAATGATTTTGCATTAAAAATAATCGAAGTATTGTGTGGAAAAGAAAAAGCTTGTGAAGTAAAAGAAAGCGTTTTGTATGAAAACTAACATTTAATTTTCTGGTGAAGTAGGAATAGTGCTGTGATATTAGGAATTAATATGCACGCATTTATAAGGTCGGTCATTTCCCAGACTAAGTCTAGAGACATAATGGCGCCTAAGAAAATCATAAAAAGGTATGCAATTTGATAAGTTTTCTTGTAGTGTTCTCCACAGAGAAAGTGAAGTGCACGCTCTCCAAAAAAGGACCAGCCTATTAATGTTGCCATTGCAAAGGCAATAAGAGCAAGTGTCAATATAATGTTGCCGCAAGGCAGACTGGAGAAAGCCACAGTGGTATATGAACCAGGAGAAGAATATTCAAAGGCACAAGGATGTTTAATTCCTTCTGTTACGATAACTATGCCTGTAATTGCACACATAATAACAGTATCCCAAAAGGTAGCGGTCATTTGAATGAGAGCCTGCTTTTTGGGATTCTTTGTATTTGCATGGCCAGCAGCAATCGCAGCAGAGCCTAGTCCTGCTTCATTTGTATACAATCCTCTTGCAATTCCGTGCCTTGCTGCCATTTGAATAGTAGAACCTGAAAAACCTCCAAGAGCTGCGTTTGATTGGAAAGCAGATTTTAATATAAGCTGGATTGCACTTAAGAATTCATTTCTATTTATATAAAGAAGCACAAAACAACATAAGATATAACCGAATCCCATAATCGGTACAATAGTGCTACATACATTTCCTATGGTTTTTAATCCGCCAATAATTACAAATCCACACAATATAGAAGCAATTATTCCAACAAGCATAGGAGAGAGGTTCCATGCGGCAGTGGTAGCTTCTGTCATGGCGTTTGCCTGAGTAGCGCAACCAATGCAAAGTGATGCTAGAATTGTGCAACAAGCATACAGAGTGGCTAGCCATTTTTTATGTAACCCATCACGAAGCACATACATGGGACCTCCTTCATACGTATTCGGTTCTATTTTTTTTCGATAAATAAGGCTAAGATAGCATTCAGCATAAGAAGTGGCCATACCAAGAATTCCAGTAATCCAGCACCAGAATATAGCACCTGGGCCGCCTAGTGCAACGGCTAGTGAAACTCCAACAATATTTCCAGTGCCTAATGTTGCAGCCAGTGTTGTAGTAAGGGCGGCAAAACCTGATAAACTATTGCCGTCATCAGCTTCATTTTTAACGGAAAGTTTAATTCCGTAAAATACTTTTCTTTGTGGAAAGTGAAGTCGAATTGTAAAGAAAATATGGGTTCCTATTAGTAGTAGGAGTATAGGATATGTCCATAAAAAATTATTAAATGCTTTTAGATATGACATGGCATGCTTCCTTTTTCTTTCTTTATAGAGTATATCGCTTTTTTACGAGTTTCATGACATAAAACAAGGATGAAATTACCATAATAAAAAAAACAAAATGAGTAACAATAATAACAAGATAAGTGATGAAAAACAACGTTATACAGAAACAACAGTCCGGTAGCAGAATTGCAACTGCAATGTTCTTTCTCGATAAGCGAAGTGAAGTAATCGCTTATCTCATACTAAGCCGAACATGTAAGATGCATCGGCAGGAAAACTCACGGAGGTGTACGTTATGTCAAGTAATAACAACAGCGGTTCAAACAGAGTAGAAGTACCTCAAGCAAGAGAGGCATTAGACCGTTTCAAAATGGAAGTGGCATCTGAAATTGGTGTTCCATTAAAACAAGGTTATAATGGAGACTTAACAAGTGCCCAAAATGGTTCTGTTGGTGGAGAAATGGTTAGACAAATGATCAGAAGTTACGAGCAGAATATGGCTGGTAAACAACAACAATAGATATCGTATAACATGAAAATGGGCGTTATCTATACAAGGGAATAACACAACGAAAAATAAAACATCATCTAGTATTGTGACGATTTGGGATTAATCTTAGAGTACTCGCGTAATGGATGATGTTTTTTATGTTACATACATTGCATAAATTCACGGTTTATGCTAATATATACAATTGCGTACATGAAAAATTAAAACGTAGAATATATGTTATTAGACTGATAAATTTAATGGATAAAGACAATTAGCAGGATTAAGGAGGAGCACAATGGGTAAGTATTTTGGGACAGATGGTTTTCGTGGTGAAGCGAATAAAGTTTTGACAGTAATGCATGCATTTAAAGTAGGACGTTTTTTGGGGAATTATTTTGGTAAGGATCATAAAGCTAAGATTGTAATTGGTAAGGATACTAGAAGATCCAGTTATATGTTTGAAGATGCACTTTCTGCTGGATTAACAGCCAGTGGTGCTGACGTGTATTTACTGCATGTAACAACAACACCAAGTGTTTCTTATGTAGTAACAAGTGAAGGATTTGATTGTGGTATTATGATTTCTGCAAGTCATAATCCGTTCTATGATAATGGTATTAAAATTATCAATGGAGAAGGACACAAACTAGAAGCCGAAGTAGAGGCATTAATTGAGCAATATATTGATGAAGAGGTAGACAGTATACCGTATGCTGTCGGAGAAGACATTGGAAGAACCATTGATTATTCAATGGGTAGACATCGTTACATGGGATACTTAATCTCATTAGCAAAGCGTTCCTTTAAGGGCGTGAAGGTAGGACTTGACTGTGCCAATGGTTCAGCATCTACGATTGCAAAACCAGTTTTCGATGCGTTAGGTGCTAAGACATTTACGATGAGTAATGAACCAAATGGCGTCAATATAAATACGAACTGTGGCTCAACACATATTGAACATTTAGCAAAATTCGTTGTAGAAAACAATTTAGATGTAGGATTTGCATACGATGGTGATGCAGATAGATGTTTAGCTGTAGATGAAAAAGGGAATATTATTGATGGTGATTTAATTCTTTATCTATGCGGAACTTATTTACATGAACATGGAGAGTTAACAAACAATACGATTGTTACTACAATTATGTCAAATATGGGGCTTTACAAAGCATTGGATGAAAAGGGTATTTCTTACGAGAAGACTACGGTTGGAGATAAGTATGTATATGAGTGTATGATGAATAACGGTTATACATTAGGCGGTGAACAGTCAGGTCATATTATTTTCAGCAAATATGCATCCACAGGAGATGGTATTTTAACATCTCTTATGATTATGGAAGTTATGCTTGAAAAGAAGATGAGCATATCTGAAATTTTGAAAGATATTAAGATTTATCCACAGTTACTTGTGAATGTCAAAGTCAATGACAAAAAGGCTGCTAGAGAAGATGAAGTTGTCAAGGCAGCAGCTGCGAAAGTAGAACAGGAACTAGGGGATGAAGGAAGATTATTATTACGTGAAAGTGGCACTGAGCCACTCATTAGAGTCATGGTAGAAGCGAAGACAGATGAACTATGTGCAAAGTATGCAAAAGTAGTTACAGATGCATTAAAAGAACAGGGTCACGAACGTGCGTAAAGCACGTTCCTTTCCGTGTTATAAGAAGATTAGGTATTTACAAAAATCCTAGCTTATACTATACTAGTGCTTAGATTGAGAATGGCTGAGTGTCTGTTTTCATGCTATATTAAGGAGGAAAATTAATGAGTTTACAAGTGGAAAAGTTAGAAAAGAACATGGTAAAGCTTACAATCGAGGCGAGTGCAGAAGAACTTGACGCTGCCATTGAAAAAGCATATCAGAAGAATAAAGGAAAAATTTCAGTTCAAGGATTTAGAAAAGGTAAAGCACCTCGTGCCGTTATTGAAAAATTATATGGAGCAAGCATTTTCTTTGAAGACGCAGCAAACGCTTTAATTCCTAAAGCTTATGATGAAGCTGTAAAAGAAAGCGACTTAGAAATCGTTTCTCAACCAGACATCAATGTTGTTCAAATTGAAAAAGGAAAACCATTTATCTTTACAGCTGAAGTAGCAGTAAAACCAGAAGTTACTTTAGGTGATTACAAAGGTATTGAAGTTGAAAAAATAGAAGTAACAGTTTCTGACGACGAAGTGAACGCTGAATTAGATCGCGTTAGAGAACAAAATTCAAGAACAATCACAGTTGAAGATAGAGCAATCGAAAACAACGATATCGCAATTATTGATTTCGAAGGTTTCGTTGATGGTAAAGCATTCGAAGGTGGAAAAGGTACAGATTACTCCTTAGTAATCGGTTCTCATTCCTTTATTGATACATTTGAAGAACAATTAGTTGGTAAGAAAACAGGTGAAGAAGTAGAAGTTAACGTTACTTTCCCAGAAGAATACCAAGCGAAAGAGTTAGCTGGAAAGCCTGCTATGTTCAAAGTAACAGTGAAAGAAATCAAAGTAAAAGAATTACCAGAATTAAATGACGAGTTCGCTCAAGATGTTTCTGAATTTGAAACTTTAGAAGAATACAAGGCTGATGTAAAGAAAAATCTTGAAGAGAAAAAATATAATGCAGCAATGTCAGCAAAAGAAGAAGCAGTAGTTGATACTGTAATCGAAAATGCAACAATGGAAATTCCAGAAGCTATGATCGAAACTCAAATGAGACAGATGGCTGATGATTTTGCTAGAAGAATTCAGCAACAAGGTTTATCATTAGAACAGTACTTCCAGTTTACAGGCATGGATGCTAAAAAATTCTTAGATTCTATTAGACCTCAGGCTTTAAAACGCATCCAAAGCAGACTTGTATTAGAAGCAATCGTGAAGGCAGAAAATATTGAAGTATCAGAAGAAGAACTTAACAAAGAACTAGAAGGTATGGCAGCAGCTTATAAGATGGAATTAGACAAATTAAAAGAACTTATGAGCGACAAAGATAAGGAAACTATGTCTATGGATATTGCTGTTCAGAAAGCAGTTGACGTGATCGCAGCAGCAGCTGTAGAGAAATAGTTCCTGTTTAAGGAGGAATGTTAGATGAGTTTAGTCCCATATGTCATTGAACAAACGAGTAGAGGAGAACGTTCTTACGATATTTATTCCCGTTTATTAAAAGAGAGAATCATCTTTCTAGGGGAAGAAGTAACAGACGTTTCTGCTCAGTTAATTGTAGCACAGCTCTTATTTTTAGAGTCCGAAGATCCGAACAAAGATATTAGCTTATATATCAACAGCCCGGGTGGATCAGTTACAGCTGGTATGGCAATTTATGATACTATGAATTATATCAAATGTGATGTTTCAACTATGTGTATTGGTATGGCTGCTAGTATGGGTGCGTTTCTTTTATCTGGTGGTGCAAAAGGAAAGAGATTTGCACTTCCTAACGCAGAGGTTATGATTCATCAACCTTCCGGCGGTGCTAAAGGCCAAGCTACAGACATTAAAATTGTGGCAGATAATATTTTAAAAACAAAGAAAAAATTGAATGAAATTTTAGCTGCTAATACAGGAAAACCTCTTGATGTGATTGAGATCGATACGGAAAGAGATAATTATATGACAGCACAAGAAGCAATGGAATATGGATTGATCGATAGCATTATTACGAAACGTAGCTAATTTTGTAAAGGAGTTTATTAAATGGCGAATAGAACAGATGACAGAAAGCAGTTAAGATGCTCTTTCTGTAATAAAACGCAAGATCAGGTACGTAAACTTATCGCAGGTCCAAATGTATATATCTGCGACGAGTGTATCGATCTTTGTGCCGAGATTATTGAAGAAGAATTTGATACAAGCGAGAATGATAGTGAAATCAATCTATTAAAACCTCGTGAGATTAAGGAATTCTTAGATGAATATGTTATCGGTCAAGATGATGCAAAAAAAGTATTAGCGGTTTCTGTTTATAATCATTATAAGAGAGTTCTTGCCGGTAAAGACCTTGATGTAGAGCTGCAAAAAAGTAATATTATAATGGTTGGACCAACAGGTTCAGGTAAAACATATCTAGCTCAGACACTTGCAAAACTATTAAATGTACCATTTGCAATTGCAGATGCTACTGCATTAACAGAAGCAGGTTATGTAGGTGAAGATGTTGAGAATATTTTATTAAAAATTATTCAGGCAGCAGATTACGACGTAGAGCGTGCTGAGTATGGAATTATCTATATTGATGAGATTGATAAGATTACGAGAAAATCTGAAAATACATCAATTACACGAGATGTTTCTGGTGAAGGTGTTCAGCAGGCACTTTTAAAAATCTTAGAAGGAACAGTTGCCAATGTCCCTCCTCAAGGTGGTAGAAAGCATCCGCATCAGGAATTCATTCAGATTGATACTACTAACATTTTATTTATCTGCGGTGGTGCTTTTGATGGTTTGGAGAAAATTATTGAAAGCAGAATCGGACAAAAGTCTATCGGTTTTGGTGCTGAATTAGGTGCAAAACATGATAATACGATAGGTGAAATGTTTAAACAGGTATTACCTGAGGACTTTGTTAAATTCGGGCTTATTCCTGAGTTTGTAGGACGTGTTCCTGTTAGTGTAGGACTTGACTTATTAGACGAAGAAGCACTTACCCGTATTTTAACAGAGCCAAAGAATGCTATCGTAAAACAATATAAGAAGTTATTCGAACTTGATGGCGTTAATCTTGAATTTGAAGATGATGCTGTAAAGGCAATCGCAAAACTTTCTTTTGAGCGTAAGACTGGTGCCAGAGGATTACGCGCGATTATGGAATCCGTTATGATGAATTCTATGTTTGATATTCCTTCTGAAGAGGAAGTTGCCCGTTGTGTAATTACTAAGAAGGCAGTAGAAGGTAAAGAAGAACCAAAGTTGATTATGGTGGATGGCGAAAATGAGAAAAAGCCAATACCGAAAAAGGCAACGAAGCGTCGCAGCAATGGCGATGATATAGCATAAAAAAGACCCCGTTAGCTTATGTTAACGGGGTCTTTTTTATGCTATTTTTAGAGTTGTGCTGTTACAAACTCTTACTTTTTTACTTGCAAACATGGGTCATTATAGGTAATATAGTATCATATGAAATACAAGTTTTTGTAGAATATCAATATACAGGGCATAAGGGGAATAAAAGGGATAAATAGAAAAGAGGATGCAAGATGGAAAATTACAATAAGAATTTGCCAGTTATTGCGTTAAGAGATTTAACAGTATTACCTGGAATGATGATACATTTTGATGTAAATAGGGAAATTACGATAAAAGCAATAGAAGAAGCGATGCTAGGAGATCAGATGGTTTTCTTAGTAAGTCAGAAAGATGCAGAGGCAGATGAGCCAAAGGATGAGGACTTAGAGTCATTTGGAACTATCGCACTAGTAAAACAAGTGATTAAGCTAAGTGATGATATACTGCGTATTATGGTAGTGGGAATACAGCGAGCAGAGCTAATCTGTCTTGAAAAAGAAGAACCATTTCTTTTGGGCGAAGTTGAAGTAGCAGAAGATCATAGCTTGGACATGATCAACCCTCTAGAGCAGAAGGCTATGGGGGATCAGCTAAAGAAGCTGTTTGAGTTTTATTGCATTGAAACCAATAAAAGTGGTTCCAAAGCATTAGAAAAAATTCAAGAAATTCAGAATATTGATAAATTAGTAAATGACATTGCGATTAATTTAGCCTTAACTCAAGAAGAACAGCAAAAAATTCTGGATCAGGATAACTTAGCCAATAGATATGAATTTATGTGTATTCTGATGTCTGAAAAACTGCAGTTATTTGAATATCGAAAAGAATTAGAAAAGAAGATTAAGAGTCATATAGATAAGAATCAAAAAGAGTATGTACTTCGTGAGCAGATGAAAGTAATACGCGAGGAACTTGGTGAAGACGATACAGATGATGAAATAGAGCAGTTTAATAAGCAATTAAAGAAAGTAAAGGCTTCCAAAGAGGTAAAAGAGAAAATTAAGAAAGAGATTAACCGTTATAAATCAGTCTCAATTAATTCAGCAGAAAATGGTGTAATTCGTGGGCACATAGAAACTTTATTGGCGTTACCTTGGGACAAGGAAAGCAAAGATACTAATGATTTAAAAAAGGCGAAAAAGGTATTAGAAAGTGAACACTACGGACTGACAAAGGTCAAAGACAGAATCTTAGACTATCTTGCAGTTAGAAGTGTTGCAGAAAAAGGAGATTCCCCAATTATCTGTTTAGTTGGACCACCTGGAACAGGTAAAACATCCATAGCACGTTCCGTGGCAAAAGCTCTAAATAAAGAATATGTAAGAATCTGTTTAGGTGGAGTACGTGATGAAGCAGAGATTCGAGGTCACAGAAGAACGTATATTGGTGCTATGCCAGGTCGAATTATTACTGGACTTAAGAGCGCAGGAGTGAAAAATCCTTTAATGCTTCTTGATGAAATTGATAAGGTTAGTTCTGATTACAAAGGAGATACTTCAGCAGCATTGTTAGAAGTCCTGGACGCGGAACAAAATAATAAATTCGTAGATCACTATGTTGAGATACCGGTGGATTTATCCGATGTACTATTTATTGCAACAGCAAATTCTTTGTCAACGATACCAAGACCACTATTAGATCGTATGGAAGTTATAGAAGTATCAAGTTATACAGAGAACGAAAAAAATCATATCGCCAAAGAATTTCTTTTGAAGAAGCAGATGAAGAAAAATGGTTTAAAGAACAAAGAACTGACTATTTCTAGTAAGGCGTTAAGCAAAATTATTACTGGATATACAAGAGAAGCTGGAGTGCGAAATTTGGAAAGAGAGATTGCACAGATTTGCCGTAAGTCTGTTCGAGAAATATTAGAAGGTGACAAGAAGCAGGTTCGTGTTACCGAAAAGAATCTATCTAAATACCTGGGAAAAGTACCATATGATATTAATTTGGCAAATGAAGAAGATGAAATCGGTATCGTACGTGGACTTGCTTGGACAAGTGTTGGCGGAGATACCTTACAGATAGAGGTAAATGTAATGCCAGGTAAAGGAAAGTTACAGCTTACAGGAAAAATGGGAGATGTAATGCAAGAATCAGCACAAATCGCATTAAGTTATGTGCGTTCTATTAGCAATGAATACGATATTCCATACGAATATTTTGAAAAACATGATATTCATCTTCATATTCCAGAAGGTGCAGTTCCAAAGGATGGTCCTTCTGCAGGTGTAACTATGTCAACTGCCATCTTTTCCGCTGTTACAAAGCAGAAAGTTCGTGCAGACGTGGCAATGACAGGAGAAGTTACGTTACGTGGAAAAGTTTTGCCAATCGGCGGCTTAAAAGAAAAATTATTAGCAGCAAAAGCAGCGCATATTCAAACTGTACTAGTTCCAGGTAAGAATAGAAAAGATATCGAAGAATTAGATGCAGAAATTTTGGAAAAGCTAAATATTGAATATATTGATACGATGGAACAAGTTCTATCATTTGCGCTAGCTCATTAGAAAAAGGAGGACTAAATCATGCATATTAAAAGTGTGAATTTAGAAACAGTCATTGGAATCACAAGTAAGCTGCCTAAAAATGAGCTGGTTGAGATTGCATTTGCAGGAAAGTCAAACGTGGGAAAATCATCATTAATCAATGCATTGATGCAACGTAAGTCTTATGCAAGAACTTCGCAACAGCCAGGGAAGACACAAACAATTAACTTTTATAATATAAATAGCGAAATGTATTTTGTAGATTTGCCAGGATACGGCTACGCAAAAGTATCTCAAGAAACAAAAGTGAAATGGGGAAAAATGATTGATAATTATCTTCAGAAATCAGAAGTTCTTCGTTTATTATTCTTGTTAGTAGATATTAGACATGAGCCTGGACAGAATGATAAAGACATGTACAATTGGGCGGTACATTATGGCTTCAATCCAGTTGTTATCGCGACTAAAGCAGATAAGATTTCAAGGGGGCAAAAACAGAAGCACATTTCCATGATTGCAAAAGCATTAAATGTGGTAGAGGGCACACCAATTATTCCGTTTTCGGCATTAAGCAAAGATGGAAGAGATGAAATCTACGAATATATTGAAGGTGCAAAAGAATACTTTGACCAAGAAAAAGAATAAAATGACATAAAATAAGAGGCTTTCATACTAAAGATTGATATGCCCCTTGTCAAGTAGACAGGATAAATATCTAAAACAATTTATTGGCTACCGCATCATGCGGTAGTTTTTTTCATGCTATCCATTTTGACTTATATTTTTCAATACGTTTATTTTCAGGTATTGGATACTGAATTGGTGTATTTGTTTCGAGTACTTCGGTGCGTACTTCTGCTGGTGTTTTGCATCCGTATCTTTTTTGAGGACGTTCAGAGTTATAAAACTTTATGTAAGATTCTATCGCTTTTCTAAGCGATTTCTCATCTGTAACTTCATACATACAGTACATTTCGCTTTTAATGATTCCCCATAGACCTTCTGTGGGTCCATTATCTATACAACGACCAACATGTGACATGGATTGTTCCATTTTATTCTCACGAAGTTTTGCTTGGAATACTTTGCTTGTGTATTGAAAATCTCTATCGCTGTGGAATACAGGATTTGCTTCAGGGCTTGCTACTATGGCTTTATCAAATGTCTGAAATACTAGTTTTTTCATAATTCTATGGATTCTATTTTTATTATAGTTTTTTCCGTTGAAATGGTTAATCCATACAGTCATACGACGATATCCAAGGATATGATAAAACCTATCGTCATACTCACGAATTAATTCGGCAAGTTCTATATTTTCTTTTTCTTCAATCTGTCGTTTCAACCGTAAATTTTCTCTTCTAAGACGCTCTAATTCATCAACCTTGTCATCTGTTTTATGATGCCCTCTTCGGTCATGTAAACCTTCTTCGTCATTAGAATCATATTTTTTCATCCGCTATAAACCTGGCTATAGGAAACATCATATAATGCTGCCGTATCCTTATAATTACGATTGTGATTGACACAGTACTCAACGATTTCTTTTCGTTCTTCTAAAGTTGTCTTTCTTGTTGCTTCTGCCATATAGACCTCCCGTTTTGGACTATAATCCTTAAGTTCTCTATCGGCATTATACTTCTTTATCCAACGTCGTAAAACACTACGTGAAGAATAATCTTTTGGATACAAAAATGTATAAGGATGTCAATGTGCATTTGCAAAACTCAAATATATCGTACAACTTATACCTCAAGGTAAATGAGTTGCTAATGCTGTGTTTTGGAGATGACATGTCTATAGAATTGATTGAAAAGATGGGATTGAAAGATAAGATGAATCAATTAGTAAGAACGTTATCTGGTGGCGAGCTTTAAAAACTCAATAATATACTAGTAATTGCCTCAAACCCTAGAGTAGTCTTTGGGGCGTATTGGGTTATATAATATTATTATTGTGTATTATTTCTTATCAGATAGAACGAGAAAGGCAAAAGCTTTTGTATTAAGTATAAAATGTTGAGTTGTGAGAACTTTAGATTTTAAGTTTGTTCTTTTAGAGATTGAGCGTAAAAAACATTATATACCAATAAATTTTTGATTGACATGAGGGGATGTATCTGCTATACTAGTCCAAGTCAGCAGCGAGTTGTTTGAAATGTCCAAACAATTCGGCGATATGGCAAACAAATTTTATTTTTTCTTATTCAG
>ERZ808278.1047-NODE-1047-length-13323-cov-6.128052_pt1 | contig 13323 bp, 19 predicted proteins | sample MGYA00521239_ERZ808278 | MGnify/ENA primary metagenome ERZ808278 (study PRJEB31516, sample SAMN03275600) | gut metagenome | biome: mammalia-associated habitat; material: feces | host: Papio cynocephalus | place: Kenya | collected 2012-07-17 ... | reverse complement strand
GTACGGTCGACCTACCACTTTAAAGCGCTAAAGTTCCCCACTGTAGTGTGCTAAAGTGTAACACTGTAGTGCACTAAAGTGTATACAAAGGCATAGATTGTATACAATGCCTGAGATTGTATACATAGGCGTAGATTGTATACATAGGCGTAGATTGTATACTTTGGACTAAATTGAAAATAACAGTTGACACACGTTCACAACAGGCGTTATAATAGGGCAACAAATCAATTCAACAAATGTTAGTAAAGGAGAAAAACATGACGGTATTTATTTATTTAAATGATAATTCAGTAAAGATGATTGAACACGTTAAATCAATAGAGTATAACATGGAAGATAACGTAACAGTTATCGAACATAAATATGGTGGTTCAGTTATCAACAATTATACAGTAAAAAGAATAAAGGTTTGTAAGTAATGATTATCACAGTAACATTTAGTGATGATTCAAAAACTACGTTTTATCATGTAGAATCAACAAAATATGTTGAAGGCAAACTTGTATTTACGTTTGAAGACTATCACAAAATTGAAATGCCAATAGGTACAATAAAGGAGATAAACGTAGATGACCATAACAATTAGAGATAAATTCAACTACATTATACAGAAAATCGTAAATGTAGAACGCATTGATTCAAAGGGTGACGCAGTAACAGTACACACTCCAAACGTATCATATACGTTCAATAAAAAAATCGACAAAATACACGTTAAATTTTAGAAAAAGTGTTGACAACGATAAGACAAAGGTGTATATTAGTATCACCGAACAACTTACATCAACAGATTAACAGTAAAGGAGTTTAAAGATGAAAATAAAAGTAATGACTAAAAGCGGATACCCAATTGCAGAACACGCAGGAGCTACAGCAAAGGTGGAGAACAATAACATAGTTATTGAAGATGATTTTAACACTTACATATATCCATTATGCACAGTTAATGTAGTAGTAAAGTAAAGGAGATTAACGAACATGAGAAAACGTACATTATATATGAATCCATTAGAAACATTAATATTCAAGTCAGCAATGACAACACTTATTGAAGATACAACTGTAAAGTTATCACAGATATGTGATAAAACAATGTCAACAGTATGGGAATCATTCAAGACAAATTGTGAATTATTTAGAGATAGCGTTAGAGAATCAAGCAAGGGTGATAACAAGCACATTGTAACAGTTGATTATGCTTCACTCACAACAATGCTTATTCCTGCACTTGAAACTGAATTAGAGATGTTAAACAAAGAATATACATCACCAGAATTTATTGATGCAGAGGACAATTACAAAATTAAAATTTATCTTACAAATGAATTTTTAAAGCGTTGTTCAGCGTTACCATTAGTGTATAGAAATGAACTTAATTAGCATAATTCACCTCCTTTCAAATATATAAATCACGAAACGCCGACTAATTGCAGTTGGTCGGCGTCACACAGCATTGGTAGCTGTGTCTGACGAGTCACCAAAGATTTATCAGTATTCTGTTTCTAATCCAAAATACAACCACATATTTTAACTGAGAAAATCGCAAAGGAGAAAAACCAATGGCAAAGAATTTTAAAGCATTAGCAAACGCACAGACTATTATATCTGAATTAATGAACGGTAGAGATAAACTTACTACAGCAGATGTAATAGCAAAGTATCCCAATGGGGCTACAATAGCAGACTTTGACATAGTAGAATATGTTGACGATGCAGGCGAAATAAAGGAATATTGCGTACTTGTATTTAACGACGATGATACCAAGTTTTATTGTGGCGGAGCACTGCTTACAAAGATTGTTAAATCGTGGGTCGGTACAGATGATATAATTGTAGTTAGAGATGAATATAAGGCATCTGAACCAGTAACCGTAAAGTTATCGCTTGCAAGAACAAAGCGTAATAATAACATTACAAAGGTAGAAATACTTTAGCACATTGAAAATTTAATATGGTCGAATATCCGTCTGGTCAACGGATTAATCAATACACATCTTAATATAAGGAGTTGACAAATTCAACTCCTTATATTATACTATAGGAGTAAACCACAAATGATATATAGTTTATACAATGATTTATACATTCTAAATGACACAGGTTATAGTGTCGAATTGTTATCAGAAACAGAGATAAAAATAGTAACACCAGATTATACTATTTTTATTACATCAACAGATAATAATTATCTTAAATTAACATTAGAAACACCACAGCATATACGTTATATGGGCAGTGTTTCTACATACGCCGTAGATGCTAAAAATCTAACAGTATTAGTATCTGTAGCGTTAGGTCAAATTGTAGCATTTGCTGAAATGGGGGGAATAGATTAATGAATATATTTGATTTAGAATTTATAGGAATAGCGTGCGGTAATTATCGTAAGTCTAAAAACATACCACGTCATATAGTAGCAGATAAAACAGGTTACACCGAACAAATGATATATAAATTTGAAAAAGGAGATAGCACTAATTTACCAATTTTCTTATGGTATATAGATATGGGGCTTACATTTGAAGCAATGGAACATTATTATAATATGATGTTTGTATACAATAAATCAACAGGCGAATATATGAAGGTTAAAATAGATGAATAGAAACACTTATTTAAAGGGTAAAAAAGTCAATGATTTGTTAGAACTAAACACGTCAAGAATGAGCACAGCAGAAATACGTGCTGTAGTAACACGTTTAAATTCCGCAGCTAATAAGCGTATTAAATCATTAGAAAAAAGTGGTTTATCCACACCAGCATTAAGGGCGGCTACATCGAATCAAACTAAATTCAGTACCAAGGGAATGATTGGAGCTGTAGAATTACGAAACGCTTATTATAGAGTACGTGATTTTTTAAAAAGTGAAACGTCAACAGTAAAAGGATACAAAGCAGTACAGAAACGGACAATTAATGAATTAGAGAAACGAGGAGTAAAAAATTTAACTCCTGCTAAACTTGATGAAATGTGGACAATATATGATAGGTTAGCAGAAATAGACCCACAAGTTACACAACGTTCTGTGAAGTATAAAGTTATGGACGAAATATCAAGACTCATAACAGAAACAACCATGACGGCTGATGAAATCATAGAATATATGACTGGTAGGACAAACGAAATTTATGAACAGAAACAGCAATATTATGAAGAACAATTTGCAAGTCCGTTCAGCATTTCATACGATGAATTATTCAAAGACTAATGTACAGAATCTTTTATCATTAGCATTGTTTCAATATGATGAAATGCCGATAGTACGGAAAAAGAAAATTGAATATTTAAACGTGCCAGTTTCATTTGATATTGAAACATCGTCATTTTATGACAAGGGAGAAAAAACTGCAATTATGTATATTTGGCAGTTAGGTATAAACCATCATGTAATTTATGGTCGTACATGGTTAGAATTTATAGAATGTATGAAAATAATTCGTGATGAATTATCTTTATCTGCTGAAAATAGACGTATGGTTATATATGTACATAATTTAGGTTATGAATTCCAGTTCATACGTGAATATTTTATGTGGTGTGATGAAATGGTTGCGTTACAGATGCGAAAACCAATTAAAGCTGTTACAACAGATGGATTTGAGTTTAGATGTAGTTATTTATTAAGCGGTTATTCATTAGCTAAAGTTGGTGATACTTTAGAAAAATACAAAGTCGCGAAAATGGTAGGTGATTTAGATTACAGTTTAATAAGACATTCTGAAACACCATTAACAGATGCTGAATTAGGTTATTGTATTAATGATGTACGTGTTGTAATGTCTTATATACAGGAGTGTATAGAAAAGGAAGGTGATATAACAAAAATACCATTAACGAAAACTGGATATGTACGCAGATATTGCCGTAATGCGTGTGTAGCTAATAAACGTGATAAAAAAGCTAATTATAAATATCGTAGAATAATATCAGAATTAACAATAGATACACCAGATGAATATAAAATGTTAAAACAAGCGTTCCAAGGTGGTTTTACTCATGCTAATCCAGCGTATGTAGGTAAAGTAATGCATAATGTAAAAAGCTATGATTTTACGTCAAGTTATCCTACAGTAATGATTGCTGAACAGTTCCCAATGAGTAAAGGAGAATTTGTTGAAATTACCAATAAGTCAATGTTTATTAATTGTTTAAAAAATTATTGCTGTGTATTCTCTATTGAATTACATAATGTAAAACCTATATTATCACAGGATAATTATATATCTGCTTCAAGATGTGCAACATTAAGCAACCCTGTTATTGCTAATGGACGTGTAGTGTCAGCTGATTTATTAACAATAACAATAACTAATGTTGATTTTGAAATTATTCGCAAATTTTATACATGGGATAGTATGAATATTGGTAAATTTATTCGTTATCGCAAGGATTTTTTACCAACATCATTTGTAAAATCAATTTTAAAATTGTATGAAGATAAAACAATATTAAAGGGTATAGCTGAACGTGAATCAGAGTATAACGTTTCTAAAGCTATGTTAAATGCCACATATGGAATGACTGTAACAGATATTATACGTGATGAAATAAAGTTCTCTGATGATTGGATAAAAGAACATACTGATATAAATGATGCATTAGCAAAATATAACGATGATAAAAGCAGATTTTTATTTTATCCATGGGGGGTATTCATTACAGCGTATGCACGTATGAATTTATTTAGCGGCATTATTAACGCTGGCGATGATTATGTATATAGTGATACAGATTCTATTAAAATAATAAATTCAGAAAAACATAACGATTACATAAAACGTTATAATGATTTTATTATTAACAAATTAAAATATGCGATGCGTGCCCATGGTTTAGATGAATCTGCAATAGCTCCAAAGACAATTAAGGGAGTTGAAAAACCTTTAGGCGTGTGGGATGACGAGGGTATCTATACACGTTTTAAAACATTAGGGGCTAAACGTTACATGGTAGAAAAAAACAACAAGGTAAATATAACTGTGTCTGGTTTAAACAAAAAAATAACAGTTCCTTATATATTAGAACATAGTACAGATGCGTTTGATTTTTTTACTGATAATATGGTTATACCAGTTGGTTATACTGGTAAAATGACACACACATACATTGACGATGAAAAAACTGGTGTTATTACTGACTATTTAGGAAATACCATCAGATACTATGAACGTACTGCAATACATATGGAAAACGCACCTTATAAAATGGAATTATCAGACATATTTAAAAGTTACATTGAAGATATACAAGGAAGGGCTATATATGATTAAAAAGAAACCAAAATTCTATTCATTAGACAAAATACTGGCTACTAATAGCCAGTATAATATGATTATCGGTGAACGTTCAAATGGTAAAACATACGCTGTATTTAAAAAGTGTCTGGAAGATTACATAAAAGACGGTTCACAGATGGCATTAGTTCGCCGCTGGCGTGATGATTTTACAGGGAAACGTGGTCAGCAGATGTTTGAAGGTTTAGTTGCTAATAACGTTGTAACTGAATTAACTGGTGGTGAATGGACTGGAATAACATACTATGCTTCTAAGTGGTATTTATCCCGTGTTGACGAGGACACAGGCAAAGTAATTCGTAATGAAGATGTATTTGCATATGGGTTTAGCTTATCCAGTATGGAACATGATAAATCGACTTCATACCCAAATATACGCAATATTGCATTTGATGAATTTATGAGCCGCCAGAGATACATTCCAGACGAATTTGTATTATTTATGAACGTGTTATCTACAATAATTCGACATAGAAACGATGTAAAAATATATATGATGGGTAATACAGTTACAAAATATTGCCCTTACTTCAATGAAATGGGTTTAAAGCACGTTAAAGACATGACGCAGGGCAGTATTGACGTATACCAGTATGGCGATAGTGGTTTAAAAGTAGCTGTTGAATATTGTAACGAAAATAAACAGGGTAAAGAATCTGATATTTACTTTGCGTTTGATAATCCTAAATTATCAATGATTACAGGTGGTTCGTGGGAGATGGAAATTTACCCTCATTTACCAATGAAGTATAAACCTAAAGATATAATATTGACATACTTTATTTTATTTGATACAGAATTGTTACAGTGTGAAATAATATTAATAGATGATATTATGTTTACGTATGTACACAGGAAAACTACTGAATTAAAAGAACGTGACACAGATATTATATTTTCACCTACTAATACACACAAACGTAATTGGTTTAGAAATATCGCAAAGCCTGTGAATAAGGTATGTAAGGAAATACTTAAATTCTATGCAACAGACCATGTTTTCTATCAAGATAATGAAGTGGGTGAAATAGTACGTAATTATTTTCTGTGGTGTGGGGGTCAACAGTTTATGAAATAAAAATAAGGACTGGAATAATTCCAGTCCTTTTATTTTGACATATGGGTTTACCAGCGTGCTTTGTTTCCTCTAACATCAATGTGTGTAAATGTTTTGTATTTACCTACACCGCCATTATTACCGATAATCTCACAGCAATACTTATATACATCATCTGGTGCAATACCCTGTACAACTATATCAGCGGCTTTACCGAGTAAATGCTGACTATTTTTTGAGCCGCCCACCTTTGTATTATGTTCTTTAGTTCTGTATGCTGAATTGATAATTACAGGACGTTTGAAATGTGCCCTGATTTTTTCTAAATAATCTACAAGCTGTGAATCAATAACAATTCTTCCTGTACCATCTTTACATCTGAACTCCCTTGCTCTGAAATGTTCAGAAACACGTAAATTCCAATCACCAATATCATATGTCATTATCATTAGTCATTCTCCTTATGTTCATGTTCAAATAAAGTAGCTAATTTCTCCATTATTGAAGTGTTAGCTTTTATTGTGTTCTGCAAGTCTTTTAATGTTGTCATTATGAAATACGCCATAAATCCACAGCATACTATTGGAAAACCTACAGAGGATATAGCACTAACCATTAATTCGTATTCCATTATAAATATACTCCCTCTAATAACTGTGATTCGATTAATTTTAGTTCAGATAATTCAGCATTTAAATTTTTAACAATAACTTTTTTAAATTCTGTATATCCTGTGTAATCTCCTACTTTACCATCAGCATTAGATGGTATTCCCTCGATTTTTTCCATATTATCTGGTAATGCAGTTATTGGTCGTTTTACTATTAAATATGGTATTTTACCACCCATAGCACCAGCATTACCGGAGAAACTGCCTGAATGTTGTACCGATGTTTTAGCGTTCATCGCTGATGCTATCCCAGCACCTACCATAGGTAACACAGCCCCACCAGTAAGGACTCCTGCAATAGAACCTGCTACACCTAATACCCCAGATACAACACCCATATATGAACCTGAACTAATAGGATAAGTAACAGAGCAATTACCTGAATACTGATACAATACACCACCAGCATTATCACGCTGTACATTTACCTTAGCTAAACAAGCACCAGTTAATACATCTACTCCATATTTAATAGATATTGTGGAACGTAATACATAATCTGGCTCTAAATCAACTATACCTATAAAAGGTAAATATAATTTTACTGTAGTGTATGGTGCATAATCAAACACATTTCCGAAATACTCTAATAAGTTTACAGTACCGCAGTCAACTTCTATATACTGTTGGCTAACAACATTTGAAGATACCCCACTATCTAAATAACCAACCTGTATATTCTGTGTTCCGCTTACACTTACAGGAGAATATACTTTATGTAAACCAATAATTGCCTGCATTGGGTCAGCAAATATTTTTTTAATTTGTTCAACAAAATCATCTGCCCATAACCATGCACCAAACGTTCTTAACTGTTCCTGTGTAGGGTTATATATTGCCCATAAACCCTGAGATGCCCCAGACGGTAAAATAATAGTTGGTGTATTACCTGTGCCAGTTTCATCTGGATTACGTGACGGAGTATCTGGTGATAATTCTTCTTGCATACCCGATTCGGTATCCGCATCAGGGATATATTTAGGATTATCTGCTGGGTCGATTCCCCATATTGGTAAATCTTCGTCCCACTGGTCAATATCTTCGGTCGTATTCTGTGTATTGTCTGGTGTGCTTTTTGGTGGTGCTACTGGTACATATGTTTCTGTTGTTACTGTACCATCGTCTTGTATAGTTCCAAGTGTTGCCCTGTTATCTGCTATCTGTGGTATTTTTTCATATATTTCCTGTTTAGCTGTAGCAACTGATGTTATATTTGCTGGATTTATCTGCTTTTTATTCACCTGAGTTGTTGAGCCTGTAACAGCTGGTTTAGCAATGTGTACGCCGTCACTGAATAAAGCTAATTGCATAAGGTCATCAACATAGCCAGATATATGAACCCCGTCACCAATTTCACGTACATTAATCTCTGTAATAACATTTTCTCTAAAATCGACTTGTCTTGACGCTAATACAACATCAAAGGTATATACAATAGTGTCAGTACGATTACGATAATTGTGCGTTAATGATTCTGATTCAACAAAATTCGGTGTTGCATCTGGTTTATAAGGGGCGTAATTAGATGCTGTCATTCTTGTAAATGGGGCTAATGAATAACATCTCAAAACATATGCGTAATCATCGCTATATACAGTACCAAATGATTTAATTAAACAAACCATTACATTTGATGAACCAGCTTTTATTTTATATTGATAACGCCATGCTTTTTGACCTGGGTATTCAGCCCATACACTACGTTCTCCCATTACACGCCCTAAATAAAATTCATTGCCAGGTGAAACGATAGTAAAACCGCCAGTAAGTAATGAAGTATAATTTGATAAATCATTATCTAATGTGCTAATATTTACATTACTTGAATCTATTATATAACTGCTCTCCTGTTCAAAAAATCGTTTAGTTTTTAACAGTAAGGCAATTACTCCCATAGTGTCCTCTGAAATATAATTAACACCACCAATCGGTTCTCCAGATTCGTCATTTTCAACCTGAAAAATAAATCTAAATAATTTATCTCCGATAGTATCTCTATTAACAATTTTTCCCCATGTAGTAGGGTCAAGTGTTTCCATACCATGTGCATCCCAAAAATCAGGGGCGGCGTCATATAATTTTTTTTCTATTCCTTTACCTATTGAAATAACAGCACTTGCTCCATCCCATGCCGTAGAAGCTGCACCTGTAATTGCGTTACCTCTACTTGCTACTTTTAAAGCTGTTTTTGTTATACCAGATTTTACAGCATATTTTCCAGCTGTAGCCGCAGGAGTTACATTCATAGGGATTTTTACTTTTACTTTGGTAGATGCGCCACCTGTAGACGGTAAAGTAGTGCTATCGCTTACACTACCAGCCGTACCACTGATTTTTTTAGCTACATTTAATTCAGTTTCTAAATAACGCCATGCTACAGAACCATCTTTATTATATACACTTTTAATTGATGGAGTTTTTTTGATTAAATCCATTACTTCACTTGAAGTAAGTTCACCTTTGAATAATTTTTCTAATGGGTCATAACCGTAATACTCATTAACTGCCTTCCAAATATCTTTACTATTAAAATTACCCATATCAACCACCTGCCGTAATTAATATAAATTCGCCATTATCAGACAAACCAGTCGGAAAATTAATAACTTCTGTTTTATCTCTAACACTTGTTATCCATCGTGAATCATTAATATAGTTATTAGTTTTTACATTTTCGGTATCTCTAACTATACATTCACAATTTTTTATTTCATTAGCATATGTGCTTAAAACGTCAATGTATAAATCTATTTTCCATAAACCATTTACTAATGACGTTATATTATTAATAAAATAATATCGCTGAAATTCTGTAATGTATGCATAATTAAATATATAAGGTGAAACAGCTTTTAATTTAATAGATGGAGTAATTATTGATGTTGATTCTAATAATATACAATCAAATGTTGTTTCATTAGTAAGATATTTATTCAATCGGTTACGTTCCGAATTATTTTTATATAATTTTACATTCATTAAATCACCTATTAAATAAAAAGGGGGTTGTTAGAACCCCCTCTATTTTAAACTAAGCTACGAAAAATACTACTGCATTTTCATTGAAATCGTTATAATATCCAGCATCGAACTTATACCAGTTGTTATAGAATTCTGCCTTTGGATTGTAATTGCTTGTTACCCTTCTATCAAGATTTGATACACCAAGTGCATCTCTATCAAAGATTGTACAAAGTACACCTGTAACCGTTACATTATTATTTGACGCTGTTTTAACGCTAATCTTTGACGTATCAGCAAAAGCGAAACCTGTTCCTGAACCCTGCCAATATGGAACAAGTTCAGCGTTTGGAAGTGCTACAAACTGATTGTGGAATGTGTCAGACTGTAAATAAGATTCAGCCGCTTTAGCAAAATCAGCAAGCATTACAATATGCTGTAAATCTACAGGTGTAAATCTATCTTTACCGCCTATATTGAATAAAGTTGATAACTTTGTCATACGTAAACTGTACATACCTATTTCATAAGTTGCGTATCTAATGAAATCAGGGTCAGTAATTGCCTGTTCTGCTGTAAGTGTCTTTGTATATTTATCATTGTACATCTTTAACAGATTAACTGCACGAACACCACTTTTTGTATTAAGTGCTACTGAATCATATTCACTGTGTACTGTTTCTGCAATCATGTTATTAATTGTTCTCATAATGAGAGAATCAATCTTTACTGACATTGACTTATCTACTGAATTATACAGCATTGACATAAAAGCGTTTAACTGTGAAGCAGAACTGAACGAGCTTTTAACCTGTCGTTCTGTAAAACTCATTGGTATTTCAAATGTAATTTTCTTATTAAAGAACTTTGCAGAAACCTTTGGCTGATAGAATATGTTAGGGTCATAGCTCTGTCCGTCTACCAATTCCCATGATTCGTTTTCCTGTGCTTCTGGTAAATCAGCTGTGATTTTTTCTACTACTGAGCCATATTCCCATGAATCCATTAATACAGATGGAGCTGAACCTCTGTAAGTTCTGTTTACAAAGATTACTTTGCCTATGTGGTCAACTAATGATTTAACATAATTTTCTACTGCTGTAGCGTTAAAAAGTTCTGTACCAACGTCTACAATGTTTGATAAATCTTCATTAACTGTAATCCCCTCTGTTCCTAAAATCTCCTGTGTAATATCATTTACAATATTATATATCTGCTTTACTTCCATTTGTTTATTCTCCTTTACTAAGCAACTTTAGCTATTGAAATAACAGTTTCTGAAATTGTTATAACTATTTCATTATCTGCACCACCTAAATACAGGCTTGCTATAAAAACCGTATCAGCTTTTTTGACTAATGGAAAACATGGGAACTGTTCTACATTGTCAATAGTAAAACCTGTGTACATTAGTGGTTTTGTTGACCCCTCTATACCTGAGTAAATTCCTTTAAGCTGTGGATACTGGGCAACGTCATACTGCTGTTCACTTTCGTTAGACGTATCTAAATTCACTATACCTTTGAAATCAACTACTTTGTAACCGTTTGTCATGTTGTTATATCTCCTCTATTCTATAATTTGGATTAGTTAAGACGTTATCAACGTCAGCGAATACTTTTTCGTAAAAATTCCACATATACAATTCACGTTCTGACTGTATTAACTGCTGAGATGTTGTAACTCCTATGTTACCACTCCTTTTAAGTGTGTTATTTTCTTCATGGGTGTTGTTTGTTATGTGTGTGCTACTTCCATTACCTACACTGGTACTATCTGTTGTATCAGATGGTACTGCTGTTTCACTATTGTACCCATATGTAGCTGTATTACCTGTAGCTGTTATATTACTCTGTGATGTATCAGTTTCGTTTGCTTTATCAGTGTGTTTATTATTAGCAGTTTCAACCATGTTATAATTCTCTATTGGGTTATATTCCAATGATAATGTATTCCATAATTTTGTCCATTGTTTAATATATTTGTGATAAAGCAATGACGCTAATGTATCTATATTTGTAACATTTACTGTTACATTAGATGCTATCTTTGTACCAGACCTATTATTATAATATTCTATGTCTAACAGGTTGCCAGGCATATCCCACGGAGTATTTAATTCCTCTAAGGCTGTAAATATTCCATTGCCTGTTACACCTGTTACATGACATTCATTTAATATTTTATTCATCTTCTGATTCTTCCTTTGGTTCTTCTGGTTCTTCTGAATTATCGTCACCAGTACCCAAAATATCAACGATAGTGTCAATAACATTATCAACAATATTATCTGTAGCATTTACTTCATTATTACCATCATCAATATTAGTGGTATCATCATCATTACAAATGTCGTTATTGCTTGTATCATTTTCACCCCATGAGCTGTTTAACTCTACTGTTATATTTGTTCCAAACATTTCATTAATTTGTTCTACAGCTTTTTCTCTACATTCAAGCATATCATCAATTAATGGTTTTAAGGAATCAACATTTAACTCTGTTTCACTTGTATTAATTCGTTCACGTTTCATATTGAAATTAGCGTTTAATCCTAACTCATTAAGCCATGACGCCTTCCAATATTGTTCATTTTCTATTAATGGTTTGATTGTTCCTGTATTGCTTGTAGTCCATGGATATGTTTTTAAGCTGTCGATTAAAGCAGTTTCGCCAATACAAGCAAGTTCACCGTTTACTACGGATTTAATGAAATCCTGTACTGACGCTTTTGTACGTTCATCACTTGCAGACATTAAAGCCATTATACGTGTGTTGTACATTGCCATAAACACTGATATTTCATTCTCCACTAATATAGATGCATACTTATTATGTAATGGTAATAATCCCATGTACATAGTGTCGTTTGGTATGATTACACAATCTTTATCAATCTTAAATGTTTTATTAAGTTTTAATGCAGGATTCGCAACTATATACTCTGTAGGCATATAATATACGTCTGGTTCTCCACCCATACCACCAGTAAAGGCGTATAATTCACCATTGTGTTCTGCTATACAACAATGTCCGTTATTCTGTATATATAGCTCTAATATTCGTTCAGGTATTGTGTCAGGCAGTCCTGTATACTTAAACATTGAATGAGTACGATTCATCATATATGTTACGTATGTGTCAATGTTTGCGTCACGGTTTTTATAATTGTACTTATTAGTGTACTGTAAACCGTATGCGTATTTACTTATATCCCCCATTAATAACTCCTTCCTTTGTGTTCTTTATCCTAATTGTAAAACGATATTAGAATGTTGACAATAAATCGTTATTGTAATTTATTTTAGTCCTATGTATACAATCTACGCCTATGTAT
>ERZ808278.1044-NODE-1044-length-13371-cov-5.753454_pt1 | contig 13371 bp, 15 predicted proteins | sample MGYA00521239_ERZ808278 | MGnify/ENA primary metagenome ERZ808278 (study PRJEB31516, sample SAMN03275600) | gut metagenome | biome: mammalia-associated habitat; material: feces | host: Papio cynocephalus | place: Kenya | collected 2012-07-17 ... | reverse complement strand
GAACCCTGCATTCGCTCCCGTACGGCTCATTCTTCGCCTACGGTAAGCCTATCATTTTTTTGTAAATTATTCTCGAATTATTTTTACATTTAACTCATAAATAAATTTTTACTCTGGTAATTATCACCTAGAGCTACTTTCAACTGTCAAGTCCGTAAAAATACTTACGTACAAATACGGACTTTAAAAATTTTCAAAATTCGTCATAATAAAAAAGTCTTAAAAATATTATTTAAGAACGTAAGCAAATAATATGAGAATTAATGGAGTCAAAAGAAAAATGAAATATAAATTTAAACCTAAAAGTCCAACAGCAAAATAAGAATTTATAAAGGCAATCGGAAACCCTATAAAGATAAGACCTATATTTTGAAACCAAAATACAAGTTTTGATTTTAAAAATTTTTCACTGGTTATTTTTATCTTTAGAAATACTTCTAGAAATACTATTACCAAAGATAAAAGAATAAAAACTGCTTCTATTCCAATAAGAAAAGCCATTATAAAAAACAATGGAAATCCTAATTGTTCATTATACGAAAATGGGTGCAATTCTCTAAAGTAAGTATATATATATATAAAGCAAGTTATCCAGCCAGAAAAAGCTAAAAAATTAAAACTATATCTATTTCTAAATTTATCTAAAAACATAAAAGTATCTTACACAAAACAAGAAAGGAGAACAATAAGATTTATGAATAGCAATTTAAAATTTGACAACGAAATGAAAGATTTATCAATGTGTGTTTACAAAGGAAATGAAAAATACAAGCCAAAAGATTGGATAAAATTTGATGAATATAACTCAAACAATGGTTTTCATGGAGAAGCTTTCTATAAAAATGGAATTATTGTTATTGCTTTTAGAGGGACAAACATTTCCGAACTTGGAGATATAGCAAGCGATAGAAGTATGACAACTAAACATGTTCCTAATCAATATGTTGATGCACAAAAATTTTATAAGCAAATAGTACCTAATTTTTCAAATGAAAAAATAGTTTTTACAGGACATTCCTTAGGTGGAAGTTTGGCTCAACTTATTGGTGCAGAAACGGGTAGTGAAACAGTAACATTTAATGCTTATGGCGTTGGTGATTTAATTCAAAAAGATAATATTAAAGGAACAAATATTAGAAACTATGGAAATATTGATGATACTGTTTTCAATGCTAATTTAAAAAATCAATTGGATAAAACTTATATCATTGGAAGCAAAGAAAAATCACCATATTTAACTAGTAGTGATAATCTTGGTTATAAATCTGGACAATATCCTATGAAAAAACATTCTATTGAAAATATGGGTAATCTTGAAGATGCAGTTGAATACAAAAAGCCAGAAGAATTAGGCTCAAATTTATTGAAAGCAAATGTTTCTTATGATATCAATGCTCGTGATATTGATAAAAAACGAGTTATCACAAGGGAAGAAATCGCAAAAATGTCAAAAGACGAATTTGAAAGAAATGAAAATTTTATTAATCAACAACTAAAACTTGGTAACATCATGTCAAAAGCACAAGCAGATGAAAAAGTTAAAACAGGTGATTTGATTTGGGTTAATTCTTACACACGTGATGACGGCACAAAGGTTTGTGGATATTACAGAAGAAAATAAAATACAACACACAACAGCACTGTAAGTCTATCTGGCTTGCAGTGCAAATTATTGGCAATAGAGCGTAGGTCGGGTTTACTAACCCGACAATGTTTTTACTCAAAATCAAACAAATCTTTAATTTCTACACCAAGATTATCAGCTATAATTTTCAATTTTGTAATAGTAACATCAGTTCTTGCAAGTTCTAGTCGCAAACTCCTCGCAATGACATATTTATTCAGCGACCATAATCTTTTTTGTAAATTATTCTTGAATTATTTTTACATTTAACTCATAAATAAATTTTTGCTCTGGTAATTATTACCTAGAGCTACTTTCAGCTGTCAAGTCCGTAAAAATACTTACGTACAAATACGGACTTTAAAAATTTTCAAAATTCGTCATAATAAAAAGTAATCTATAGATTATTAACCACTAAAGAAATAAGTGGTGCAATAAAATAGTAAATAATCAATACGTAAAAAGGAATAAACACAAAAAATATTCCTAGCCAGAATATAGGAGGAAATTTTTCAAAAATAGGTTTTGGAAATTTGAAGTTCTTCTTTTTCATAAGAAATTCAATAAAGGTTAAAATACACAAAACGAATAGTATTATTGTTTGAATTAAATAATAATAAATAGTATAAACACCTATTCTTATTGAATATTCCATACCTCCATCAATAAAAGTATCATCTAATCTTTTTATTTCTGGATAAAAATAAAATATCCAACATAGTAAGATACAAAGGCTAAAGTACCCAAGTATTGATATTAAATTTAAGAAAAAATATTTTTTTGCATTACAAATTTTCATATAAGAATTATAACACATTTAGAAAGGACATAAAATGACAAACAGTTTAGACTACCAAAATAAATTACTAGAATTAGCAGATGAAGCGTATTATTTTGCAAATCAGAAAAATTTTGACTTTAGTACAATCCATAATGGAGAAGTAGATGCTTTCAGACACATTTATAGTTCAGCAATACTTACGATAGAATATGGAAAATTTGCTCAAAATCTAGCCGGAAATCTGTACGAAATAATGCATCAAAATCCAAGTAGAGAAAAAGTTATGGATTTTTATAACAATCAAGTTGGACAAGAAATTGGGGATAGACACTCTAAAAATTTAAAAAGTTTAAAATTCAGAGACGATGAAGAATTAAAAACTTATATTGCTCACGAAGTAGAACAAGCTATTAAAAATAAAAAAAGCAATAACGACAACCTCAGATAAAAGAATTACAAACGCGTTAAATAATACGCCAGACCACCCTTTAAGGGTTTACACAAGAGAAGAGATAGATAAAATGAGTAAAAAAGAATTTGAAACAAATGAAAAAAATATATTAAAAAATTTATCAAAAAATCAAATTCTTACTAAAGCACAAGCAGATGAAAAGGTTAAAACGGGTGATTTGATTTGGGTAAATTCTTACACACGTGAAGACGGCACAAAGGTTTGTGGATATTACAGAAGAAAATAGAATACAACACATAACAGCACTGTAAGTCTATCTGGCTTGCAGTGCAAATTATTGGCAATAGAGCGTAGGTCGGGTTTACTAACCCGACAATGTTTTTACTCAAAATCAAACAAATCTTTAATTTCTACACCAAGATTATCAGCTATAATTTTCAATTTTGTAATAGTAACATCAGTTCTTGCAAGTTCTAGCAAACTTATCATTGAACGAGAAACTCCATTCATTGCAATATCATCTTGTGTTAAATGTTTTTCTGCTCTTATCTTCTTTAAATTCTTCGCAAATTTTTCTAAATATGTCTTGTTCATTTTTTGATTGTTAGCTATACTAGCATTAACTACAACTAGTACTACTAGCAAGACAAAAGGTATTATTATGTCAAAGAAAAAGATATTAATAGATTTAGACGGAGTTTTAAACAACTATGGAAAAGATATTTTCGACGAAAATTCTATTCCAGAAATAAGAACTGGAGCAAAAAATTTCCTTGAAAATCTTAGTGAAAAATACGAACTACACCTTTTTACTTCACGTAATCTAATCCTTGCCACAAAGTGGCTCATCTCTAATAATCTTGATAAATATTTTAAAGATGTTACAAACGTCAAAATACCGTCATATCTTTATATTGACGATAGAACTGTTTGTTTTAAAGGTGATTACAAACAGACTCTTGAAGATATTGAAAACTTCAAAGTTCATTGGCAAAACTAAAGAACTGCTCTTAAATTTTCAACCATTTCACTTAAAATATCTAAAGTCTTTTCATTGGGTTGTTTCAAAACTTTTACAAGATTTTCTTCAAAATCTTTTGGTAAAATTTTCAAGTTATCTTTTGCATATTTAATAAGTCTTTTTTCTCCGCAGTGAAGTTTTTCATTAACGGCAAAAATTACATCAAAATAACTCGCAATAAACGCAGAAATTCTATGATTTACACTCACGACATCATTTCTTTTCAAAGCTTTTTCAATTTGTTCATAATATGATGCGAAAGGTTTATCCTTCATCAACATCATGCTTCTTTTTATAATATTTTGTTTCAATCTTTCTGGATATGGAGTATTAATTTTATCCTTCAAACCTTGTAGCCAATTATCTTTATCGTATACAATGTCAAAAATATTCAAAGTATACAAACAGCATGTTGTATAACCATTTTGGACATAATTTTTTATCCAAGTATTTTCAACAACGTCTTCAAACCAGTTTGTATTCCAATACATAACATCAAGTTGTTGACCTAATTCATCGACAAAATATTCATCGCCGTTTCCAAAATATTCGCCACCAACTTCAAATTTTGAAGATATTTTTTCGACAAAATTTCTTCTATCTTCAACAGCAATGTCTTTATCTAAAAAGATATACAAATCAATATCAGAAGCCTTATCAGAAGTTTTTGCACTACTAGAACCACCAAAAGCAATGGCTTTTACTTGTTCAAAAGATTTATAAAAATCAACAATATTTTCTAAAACTCTATCCATAACTAAATATTTGCACCACCATCTTTGATTTTTTTCAAAGCTTGTTTGCTACCTTCTGAACCTTTTGCCAAATCAACAACAAAGTTAATTGCATCAGTATCACGAGCAATAGCCTCCTTCAAAGACATGATTTCTTCCATTTTTAATTTTGAAACATCTCTATCGTTTTTCAAATATTTTTTAAATATTTTTTGTGCTTTTTTATCAAATCCTGGTAAGTTTAATTTTTTCGCATACCATTTGTGGAATTGATGAATAAGTGAATAAGGTTCAACATTTTTATCTTCAACGACAAAACAATCTTCAAATTTATTTGATATTTTTTTATTCAAAACTAAATTCAAAAATAGAGCTTTAAGTCCGTCAATTTGAGTTAAAAAGCCTTTTTCTTCACCAATAAAACCTAGAATTTTGTCGGCAAATTTTAGATTATAAACCTTTGTACCTTCGAGTTCAATATAACCTAAAATTTTATCAACATCATTTTCAAATTCTTTTAAAATATGTGTAACTTCTTGTTTTAGTTTTTGTTTATTTTTTTCAGTTTCAGTATTGAAATTTACAGTATAATCCTTTGATAAAACTGTCTTAGATGTAGAGTTAACAAAAGTTGTACCCATTGCACCTTTAAGCTTTTTCGACAAAATCTTTTCTTGCAATGACAAAATAAATAGTGATATATTTTTGAATAATTTATTCATAAAAACTCTCAATCCAGTCAATTCATTATAAACTATTTTTAAAAAATATATCAACCCTTTACAAATTATTTCGGTAATATAAAGGATATAACTGTTCCGATATCAGATTTTGTTTTAACAGAAATTTTACCTTTATGCGCCAAAACAATTTGTTTTGCGATAAAAAGTCCTAAACCTGTACCTAAACGCTTTTGAGTTCTTGATAAGGTTAAATCTTTGCTAAAAATATCATCAGGGTTATCCAAAGTTATTCCACGACCGAAATCAGCAACTGAAAATCTAACATATTTTTGGGTTTCAGATATTTTTAAAATAACTTTCTTTCTCGTAAAATCAATAGCATTTGCAAGTAAATTTGTAACTACACGTTTTATTTCAATATAATCAAATTTTTGATTAGGATTTTTCAAATTATTTTGAACTACTAAATCAATATTTTTCTCTTCAATTAAATACTTAATACCTTCGATTGCGTCTTCTACTAAATCCTCGACAGAATTAATTTTAATATTAAATTTCTGCTCGTTAATATCCATTTGATATTTGGTCAAAATATTATCAACAATATCCTTGAGGTATTTGGCGGAGCCTAAAATATCACTTATGAGTTCATGAAATTCATTAGGTAACTTTTTGGATTGCAAAAGACACGTTGCAGCTAAAATTTGAGCATTTATAGGGGTCTTTAAATCGTGCACCGCAAGAGCCAAATAAGTCTCTAATGATGATTTTGGTTGAGTAAATTGCATACATTATATTGTAGACACTTTTGCATACAAGGGTAATTAACCAACTGGCTAGTATTTTATTCTTTAACAGCACCTTTGATTAAATCGTTTATAAAATATTTTCTACCTGCTAAAAATACTACAATTACAGGAATAATACAGATTACAGCACATGTCAGAAGTTCTCCCCAAAGAGTAATTTCTCTAAAACTACCTTTGAATATTGCAAATCCAACTGGCAGAGTTCTCATACCTTCGCTACTTGTTACAATCAACGGCCACATAAAGCTATTCCAATTTAAGACAAAGGTAAAAATAGTCAAAGTTACAACAGCCGGTAAAGCTAGAGGCAAACATATTTTAAAGAATGTTTGAAACAAGTTGCAACCGTCAAGCAAGGCTGATTCTTCCAATTCTTTTGGCAAGCCTAAGAAAAATTGTCTCATCATAAATATTCCGAAGCCACCAAACAATGCTGGAAAAATCAATGCTGAATAAGTATTTACCATATGTAACTCTCTCATCAAAAAGAATAGAGGAATTATATTCACTTGAGGTGGAATCATCATTGTCAAAAGGATTATAAAAAATAAAACATTTTTACCTTTAAAATCAAATCTTGCAAAAGCATATCCAGCCAAACTTGCAATCAAAACTTGACCTATCGTTGATAAAACTGCGACTATCAAAGAATTTAGAAAATAAGTTAAAACAGGTATATCATTAAAAACATTTCTATAATTATCAAGACTCAAATTAAGTCCGTAAGTATGAGAGAAAATTTGAGAGGTTGGCACAAAAGAAAGATAGACCATGACAATAAAAGGAAATATCATGGATAACGCCAACAATAATAAAATTAAATTTGAAATTAAAATTGCAAATTTTCTCATAACCCAATTATAACATAGTTTTCAGAAACTAAATTTTCAAATGTTAAATAGTGTAAAAATTGCATTTTAAATGGTTTTTATACCATGTTTGAAGTATAATATTTTCATACATTAGTTTTGAGTATAAAAATTAGGGATATAGTTTGAGCTTAGCTGATTTATATAAAAAGATAGTAATATTATGTGCAATTTTTGCGTTGGTTATCACAGTTAACCAACCAGCGAACGCTATTGGCTCAAAATCAAACAATAATACTCAAAACGCCCCTACTCAAACTGATAATATTACAATACAAAAAGAAGCTCAATTCATTAGAAATATTGAAATTGAAGGAACTAATGTTATTAAGCCAGAATATGTTAAAACCCTAATTGACATAAAAGCTGGCGATGAATACGACACAAGTGCTATTCAAAGAAATCTTAAAAACATTTACGAAACAGGCTTTTTCACAGAACGTATGAGAGCAATCCCTGTTGAAAACTCAGACAACACTATCACATTAAAAATCGTTCTTGAAGAAAACATTCCTGTTACAGACTTTTTAATCGACGGCAATTCAGTAATTCCGACTGACGAAATTCTGCAATTCTTATTACCCCTAAAAGGACAACCTCAAAACTATGCAAAAATTAACGAAGCTATTGAAAACATTCAAAACTATTATGCAGAAAAAGGTTACATCTTAGCTAGAATTAGCTCTTTAACTGATGATCCAGACGGAACACTGAACATTGAAATTTCTGAAGGCGTAATCAACAAAATCATGATTTCAGGTAACCACAAGACAAAAAGTTACATTATTGAAAGAAACATTTTGACTGAACCTGGAATGGTTTACAACGAAGATCTTATCAAGGCAGACTTGGTAAGATTGTATGCTACTCAAGCATTCAAAGATGTAAACAGAGAAATTGAACCGTCAGAACAAGATGCTAACAAGTACGACGTTACAATCACTGTAGACGAACAAAGAACAGCTCAAATCTCTGTTGGTGGTGGTTTAGACAGTGGTACTGGTATCTTCGGATCTTTAGGTATCAGCGATAACAACTTTAGAGGTATGAACCAAAGAGTTGGACTTAACTTCATGCTTGGTTCTGGTGTAATCTTAAACGACTCTTCAATTGAAGATCACTTAAACATTCAAGCAGAACTTAGTTTCTTTGAACCTTACTTCATCAACGCTGATACATCATTAATGAGCAAAATCTATTACCGTGATTTTGGTAGTTATCAAGTTCCACTTGCAATTGAAAGAAGATTTGGTATTCAAGGTACAGCTGCTCACATTTGGAAAACAAACAGATATTTATCTACAACCTTCACTGCAGGTTTAGAAAATGTTGATGTTTCAGAAGGGGATGCTGGTAAAATTAAAGCCTTATACGATATCTACAACATACCTATCTCAAGAAGAGCTGAACAATTGGAAGGTGGTTTATTCTTAACCCTTGCACCTGGTATAACTTACGATACAAGAGATACAACTATAAACACAAGACGTGGTACTTTAGCTAACTTCAAATTTGAAGAAAACTTGGCATTAAACAACACAAGCTACACTCACGGAAAATTAACAGGTATGTTTAAACAATACATGCCAGTTGCAAGCAAGTCTTCATTCTCTCTTACAGCTAGAGCAGGTGGAAACATTCACGGCAACATGCCAGAAGTTATGGCATATCGTTTAGGTGGACCTTACACTGTTAGAGGTTTCAAAATGAGTGGTGTAGGTACTGGTGATGCCTTCGTTATGGGTAGTGCAGAATTGAACACTCCATTCTTCTTCTTAGATAGAATTAAGAAGGTTCCATTCTTCGATAACGTAAAACTATCAATATTTGTTGATGCAGGTAAAATCTTCCACCCAACAATCTCAGATATTATTTATGATAGACCAATGCAAGCTATTACAGCTGGTGTAGGTATCAAGGTTTACATTCCTGGTGTTGGACCATTATCAGTTGATTATGGTATTCCACTTACAAACCCAGGAGCTTACGGAAACTCAAACGGTTACTTCACATTTGGTGTTGGTGATTTAACATACTAATAAAATAATTATTTTTAAAGAAAGGATAATACAATGAAAAACTTAAAAAACATTCTTATCGCATTAGGCTTAACTTCAACTCTAATGGCTGGTTCAATGGCTTCTGCAGAAGGTATTGGTTACCTTGATACAGAAAAAATATATAACGGTTACGATGCAGTAAAAACAACAATGCAAGAAATTAGCCAAAAAGAATTGGCATTACAAGAATACTTATTACAACAAGAAAAAAAATCTAAAACTTTAACAACTCCAATTCAAAAGAAAAACTTTGAAGAACAAGTTGCTAAAGAATTCAAAGCTAAAAAAGAAGCTTATTTAAAATTCAAAGCAGAAAAAGAAAAAGCTGTTTATGACAAAATTCAAGCTGCATCAAGAGCTGTACTTGTAGAACAAAAACTTGATGCAATCGTTGATGCTAGAGTAATTTTTGTTGGTGGAATTGATGTTAGCGATTTAGTTATTGCGAAACTTAAAAAAGGTGTAAAATAGTAAAATATAATTTATACTGAAAAATATCATTCATCTTTAAAAGGAGAAAACAATGTTCAAAAAAACTAAACTTCAATACATAATAAAAACAGTACCAGCTGATACAACAGAACCATTAGAAAACTTATTGAACGAAATGGCAGCTGACGGTTGGGATTTGTACTCAATGCACGAAGTAGAATCAGACGAAGGTTTTAATTTCAATTGTATTTTCGTTAAAGATTCTAGCGTATCTGCAAGCAGTGCTTATGATGAAGTAATGAACATTTCAGCTTTCAAAAGCCAAATGGAAAAAATGCTTTCTCAAAAGCTAACTCCTTATGAAATTACAAAAGATATTCAATCAAAAATTAAAGAACAAAAGAAAAAAGTTCAAAAATACAAAAACCAATTAGAAATTGCATCAGTTGGTTCAAGCGAAAGAAAAAATCTTAACGACAAAATGTCTGCCGGATATAAAGAACTTGAAAACCTTCAACACAGCTTGGTAAGAGCTATTTCACCAGACGAAATGTTTGATTACATAACAACAGAAAAATTTGCTATACACTTAAACGAAGAAATTGTTGAATTTGTTAGTCCTGATGCCGAAAACAACAATGATTTGTTGAGCGAAACAGTAAAAGTAAGACAACAACTAACAGATGAACTTGGTTACGTAATTCCAAAAATCATGTTCAAAGATGACGAACTACTTGCACCTTATGAATTTTCTATTAACATCAGAGGTCTAAGTGTATTCAACTCTTTTGTATATCCAAATTATTTAATGTATTTCCAAGATGATATCAGCATCAAAAAGAAAAAGAATATGTTCACAGGTATTGATTCAATCACTGGTAAAAAGATTATTTGGATACCTGCAGAACAAACAAAAGATTTTTGGCAAAAAGGCATAACACCTTCTGAATACATTGGTAGAGCATTAGAATATGTTTCTATCAAGTATGTTGATGAACTTTTAGACTATGACACAGTTAACAAATACGTAGAACTTGTTAACGACAAAAATCCGTTCTTAGTTGAAAACATTATTGGAGACTTTATCTCTATATCAGAACTTAGATATTTACTTGTAAGCTTGATTAGAGAAAGAGTTTCTATAAAAGATATTGTTTACTTGTTTGAAAAAATCAATGATTTTTCAGATGAGCCAACAAAAGAAGATTTGCTAGATAAAATCAGATTGTCATTAGCAAGACTTATCTGCAACAGATATTTAGCAGAAGACGATGTAATAAGAGGTATCGAGTTCGGCGACAAGACAATGTTAAACATGTTCAGAGCTCAACAAGAAGATAACGACGATAACATCGTAAGATTAGAAGCTTCTAAAATTGAAACAATTGTAAATAAAATAGAAAAAGTTGCTGAAAAAGAGAACCTAGACGAAATCGTTTTAGTGGTTCCAATGGAAGTTAGACATATGATATTTATGATATTCTCACAATACATGAATAACATCTCAGTACTAGCGAGAGAAGAAGTAACAAATTATTACAATTTTGAATCAATTGCAGAGGTATAGTAGCAACTTTTTTTTTCACGAATGTTTAACCAGATATGAAAATACATGCTATATCAAATCCAATAGTTCCAAAACGCAATGATAACGTAAATTTCGGACGTAAATTAAAAGAAGAAGAAAAACCAGAATATTCTAAGGCAATACACGATGCTCTGGATTATTTGGGTATAAAAAATTTATCAATGATTGTACACGGTTCTAGCTTTCCGTCAGATAACCGTGATACAGCAATCGGTTCTCCATACTCTAAAGGCGCCGATAAATTTGTAGATTTTATTAAATTGAATGGTTTTAATTCTGTTCAATTAGGACCTGGGGGTTCAATTGGCAAAAAAGATAACTCGCCATATATTTCAAAAGTATTTGCTAAAAACGAGTTGTTCATTGATTTAGAACCTTTAAAAACAAAAAAATATGCAAATATTTTAAGCGAAAAAACTTATAACAGCTTAACTACAAAAAACAAAGAAACAAAAGATAAAAACTATAATTACACAGATTTCAATAAAGCATTTAACAACTATGATGTAGCATTAAAAGAAGCGTATGGCAACTTTAAAACAAAAGTTGAAGCAAAAGACAAAGATGCGTTGAAATTAAACAAAGAATACCAAGCCTTCAAAGAAGAAAACAAAAATTGGGTTGAAAATGACGGCTTATTCAAAGTTTTGAAAAAGATGCACAATGACAAAAATTTTGAAGTTTGGAACTCAGTAGATAAGAATTTACCTCAAGGTTTAAAAGCAGGCGACAAAGAGTCGCAAAGACGTTACAAAGAAATCATGGCAAAACATGGCGAAGATGTTGAACTTAATACATTTACTCAATTCTTAGCTGATAAACAGCTAAAAGATAACACAAAACATAGAAAAGAAATTGGATTTAATTATATAGGTGATTTACTGGTAGGATTTAACGAAAGTGATGTGTGGGCTAACCAAAACGCATTTTTAAGCGGTTGGAAATTAGGTTGTCCATTCGGTGGCGTTGATAATTCACCACAAACTTGGGGTATTCCAGTACTTGACCCTAAAAAATTATTGAACAAAGACGGTTCTTTAGGTGAAAGCGGTAAATTATTAAAAGAAAAAATCGCATATTCACTAAAAAATTATGACAACGTTAGAATTGACCACGCACTAGGTTTGGTTGACCCTTATATTTATAAGGAAAACACTGTTCATAAATCAGCAAACGGTGCAGTTCAACGTGATAAATTATGGGCAAACAATGTTTCTTATATGCACGATATTGACCCAGACGGTAACTTTAAACAAGTTTTAAGCAAGATTGTATTACCAACATTCAAAGAATTTGGCGTTGATAAAAATGAAGCAGTATGGGAAGACTTAGGCTCAACAACACCAGCATTTGATTGGGTATATCATAATCAAGAAAATCTTCCAGGTATAACACAAACTCTTTGGAGTAGAGCAGAAAATGCTCCTAGAAAAGAAAACTGGAGTTTGGTTGTATCACATGACTTTGAACCAGCAAGTGAAATGGTTCAAAAAGATTGGGTAAGAAATTCTGATGCATGGAATGTTGATTACTTATCAGGCTACTTAAACCCTGATCCTGCAACATCTCAACGCAGAAATGATTATAAAAATGAAATTATTAATAGCAAACAAAGTCGTGTAGATTCTAAATTTACAGAATTATTTAGAGGCACAAAGAACTTACAAATTATGTTCTCAGACTTTTTAGGCATTAATAAAACATACAACGTAGGTGGTCAAGATAATAAAGACAACTGGAAATTACGTGTAGATAACGATTTTGAAGACGATTATTATAGAAGTCTACAAGACGAAAATAGTTACGCATTAAACATGCCAGAAATCTTAGCACAAGCTGTTAGAGCAAAATCTGGTATGGAGGTTGCAAAAATTAGTGGTGATGCTTATAAAGCAAATGCTAAAAGAACAGAACTTGATAACAAGTTAAATCCTCTTTTAGAAAAACTTGATAGCTTCAAAGATATTTTGAAAGAAAAAGAAGTTGAAGAAGTAAAAATTAAATCAACTAAAAAAACAAAGAAAATGGCAGAGGCAAAACCACAAGTTGAAACTGCGACTAAAAAGGATACTCCTGTATCAAACCCTATCGAAAACAAGAAAACAGAACAAAAACAAACAGAAGATAAAAAATCATTAAACAAAGCAGGTGCAACATTAGGTGTTGTTGTCGGAATGGCAGCTTTGTACAAAATAGGAAAAGCTATTGTTAATAAGTTCAGACATAAAAAAGAAGAACAACCACCTCAACCACAAGTGGTTGAAGAACAAGAGTTTGTTCCAGAACACATTAAATTAAAAGTAAAAGTTGAAGCGTAAACATTAAATAAACGAAGATAGAAAGACCGATATTAAAATA
>ERZ808278.1042-NODE-1042-length-13376-cov-8.837400_pt1 | contig 13376 bp, 10 predicted proteins | sample MGYA00521239_ERZ808278 | MGnify/ENA primary metagenome ERZ808278 (study PRJEB31516, sample SAMN03275600) | gut metagenome | biome: mammalia-associated habitat; material: feces | host: Papio cynocephalus | place: Kenya | collected 2012-07-17 ... | reverse complement strand
AGATTATGAATTTCAGTAACGATAAAGCCATATACGTTCAGATAGCCGAGCGTCTCTGCGACGAGATTCTGGCTGGCAAATACAAGGAGGACGAGCGAATACCGAGTGTTCGCGAATACGCCGTGCTGCTGGAGGTAAACGCCAACACAGCTGTGAAGGCATACGACCTGCTGGCTAGTGATGAGGTTATCTACAACAAGCGAGGACTAGGCTACTTCGTTTCGGCAGGAGCCAAGAAGCAAATCAAGAAGACTCGCAAGAAAGAGTTTATGAAAGAACGCCTCCCGGAACTCGCCCGACAGATGTCGCTCCTCGACATCTCCATCGACGAGGTGAAGGAGGAATTGGAGAAAAACCTCAAGAAAATCAAGGTTTAACCAAGCCATTGGATGCCTTGGTACGCATCCAATGGATCAAAACATAACCGATATGATAGTCCCCATTTTGCTCAAAAGTATCTTTTTCGCCTCAATTTTAGCTTTCTATATAATAAGATGTATATGAGAATGTTTTAGAAATATCAGTTCGCTTGCAACTTTCCAAGAGTTGCAAGCGTCTAAGGTTTATAGTTCTAATCAATAATAACCGTTGGGAGTTTCTCCCGACACTAAATACAACATCATGTCATTGATTCATCTAAAAGACGTCAACAAGACTTACCAGGGTGCCCAGCCTCTGCACGTGTTGAAGGGCATCGACCTCGACATCGAGCGAGGCGAGTTCGTCAGCATCATGGGCGCATCCGGCTCGGGCAAATCCACCTTATTAAATATATTGGGTATTCTCGACAACTACGACACGGGCGAATACCGACTCAACGATGTCTTGATAAAAGACCTCTCGGAGACTCGTGCCGCTGAATATCGCAACAAGATGATTGGATTTATCTTCCAGTCGTTCAACCTCATCTCCTTCAAGACTGCCGTGGAGAACGTAGAGTTGCCACTATTCTACCAGGGTGTAAGCCGCAAGAAGCGACACGAGATGGCGATGGAATATCTCGACAAACTAGGCTTGAAACAATGGGCTAACCACTACCCCAACGAGATGTCGGGCGGACAGAAGCAGCGCGTAGCCATCGCCCGAGCCCTCATCACCAAGCCCGAAATCATCCTTGCCGATGAACCTACCGGCGCCCTCGACTCCAAGACGAGCGTGGAAGTGATGGACCTCCTGAAGGAACTCCACAAAAAGGAGGGAATGACCATCGTGGTGGTGACCCACGAGAGCGGCGTAGCCAACGAGACCGATAAAGTTATCCACATCAAGGATGGCCTCATCGGAAGCATCGAGGAAAACTACGACCACCATCTCGTATCGAAAGACTACGTCAAGTAATTTTTTATCTCAAGAATTTGAGAATTAGAGAATTTTTGAAAAAACTCGAATATAATGAGAGAATTAATCAAAGAAATATGGAGCACTTCGAAGCGCAATAAGTTGCGAACTTCGTTGACAGGCTTTGCCGTTGCCTGGGGTATCTTCATGCTGATATTCCTCCTGGGTGCTGGCAATGGTCTGATTAACGCACAGTTGCAACAGAGCGACCGCTTCCTTGCCAACTCGATGTTGGTCTTCGGCGGACAAACCTCCAAAGCTTACAATGGTCTAAAGGAAGGTCGCCCCATCATCCTCAACGACAAGGACTTGATGATTACCGACAAGACATACGGCCATGTGGTGGGCGACGTGGGAGGACAATTACAACAAGCCAACGTCAACATCGCCTATGGCGACAACTATGTGGCAGCACAGACCTTGACGGGCGTCGGGCCATCACACGTGAAAATCGACAAGACTGAAATCTTGGTGGGACGCTTCATCAACGACATCGACCAAAAAGAACGCCGCAAAGTGGTGGTGTTGAGCCGTGGACAAGCCAAGGAACTCGTCAAGGACTACCGAGCCTTGGTGGGCAAGAACGTCAAGGTGGATAATCTCTCGTTCAAAGTGGTGGGCATCTACAAGGATGATGAATCCCGACAGAACACCGAGGCTTTCTCCGCCTTCTCCACCGTGAAGACCATCTATGCCAAGGGCGACGAAGCGGGAACCATCGAGTTTACCCTCAAGAACCTGAAGACGGAAGAACAAAACAATGCCTTCGAGAAGAATTATCGCGCCAGCGTGAACACTAACCACCAAGCAGCTCCCGACGACGACCGAAGCATCTGGCTATGGAACCGATACATGGACAACATCCAGATGAACAAGGGTATCGCCATCATCCAGACCGCCCTTTGGATAGTAGGTCTCTTCACCCTGCTGAGCGGCATCGTGGGCGTGAGCAACATCATGCTCATCACCGTGAAGGAACGCACCCGAGAGTTTGGCGTTCGCAAAGCCATCGGAGCCAAACCTTGGTCGATATTGAAGCTCATCATCACCGAGAGCATCATCATCACTTCCTTCTTCGGATATATAGGTATGGTATGCGGCGTGGCAGCCAACGAAATCATGGATGCCACCATCGGTCATACCACCGTGGATACAGGTTTGTTTAAGGCAGCTATGTTCGTGAACCCAACAGTAGGCATCGGCACTTGCATCGGAGCCACCATCACCATCGTCATCGCAGGCACCATCGCCGGACTCATCCCTGCCATCAAGGCAGCGAGAATCCGACCGATAGAGGCGCTGAGAGCGGAATAAAAATAAAGAGATATGAGATTCGACTTAGATACATATAAAGAGATACTCGACACCATCACGAGGAACAAGAGCCGCAGCCTCCTGACGGGGTTCGGCGTGTTCTGGGGCGTGTTCATGCTCATCGCCCTGATGGGTGGCGGACAAGGACTGAAGGAGTTGCTGCAAAGCAACTTTACAGGATTTGCCACCAACACCGCCGTGATTTGGGCGCAAAACACCACCAAGCCATACAAGGGTTTCAACAAAGGACGCTCCTGGGAAATGGAAGAGAAAGATATGGAGCGATTGCGCCAACAGATGCCCGAACTTGACGTTATCACTCCCCTGCTTTTTGGAGGCAGAAAATCGGTGGTGTTTGGTGACAAGAAATTCAGCGGCTCCACCCAAGGTGTAAACGCCGACTATGCCAAGGTCTCAGCCCCTAAGATGTTCTACGGCAGATACATCAACGAGATGGATGTGCGCCAGCAACGCAAGGTCTGCGTCATCGGAAAGCAGATATACAAGAATCTCTTTCCTGGCGGTGGAGACCCCTGCGGCAAAAGCCTAAGGGTGGATTCCACCTACTATACTGTGGTGGGAGTAGATTACCGTTCGGGCAACGGCGTGAACTTCGGCGGTCGTGCCGATGAGACCATCACCTTGCCGCAATCTGTATTGCGCACTGCCTACAACCGAGGCAACGCCGTTGACATCATCGCCGTTACTGGAAAGCCGGGAGTAGTGATGAGCACTCTGAGCAAGCGAATGAGAGAGACCGTGGCAAGGGCGCACAGCATCGACCCTACCGACGAGAAAGGCATCATGATATTCAATACCGAGGTACTCTTCCAGATGCTCGACAACCTATTCAAGGGTGTAAACTTCCTCATCTGGATGGTGGGCATCGGAACCCTGCTGGCAGGAGCCATCGGTGTGAGCAACATCATGATGGTGACGGTGAAGGAGCGAACCACCGAGATAGGCATTCGCCGAGCCATCGGAGCCACCCCGAAGATGATACTCTCGCAAATCATCTCCGAGAGCATTATCCTGACGCTGGTGGCAGGAATGAGCGGTATCATCTTCGGTGTTGCCATCCTACAAATGCTGGAAATGGCGAACACCACGGATGGCATCCTCACCGCCCACTTCCAAGTAAACTTCTGGACGGCGATATTCTCTGCCATCCTGATTTGCATCCTCGGTGGATTGGCAGGACTAGCCCCTGCCTGGCGAGCCATGAACATCAAGCCTGTGGATGCAATGAGAGACGAGTAATAATGTAGAATGTTAAGTGTTGAATGTTGAATTATCACTAGAAAATATAAAGAAACTACGATATGAAAAAGTATTCAAAGTTGATTGTTGCGGCGATTGTCGCCTTGATTTTCATCGGAACCTTCGTGTTCCTCTACGAGAAATCACAGCCTAAGCCTGTGGAATACACAGAGTTTACCCCAAAGATGGGCGATGTATTGAAGACCACGGTCATTACGGGTAAGATTGAGCCACGCAACGAGGTAAATGTAAAGCCTCAGATTAGTGGCATCATCACCGAGATTTGCAAGCAAGCGGGCGATTTCGTTCAGGCTGGCGAGGTGATTGCCAAGGTAAAGGTAATCCCAGACATGGGACAGCTCAGCTCGGCGCAGGCTCGTGTTCGCTTGGCTGGCATCAATATGAAGCAAGCGCAAGTAGATTACGGTCGCGAGGAACAACTCTTCAAGAAGCAGTTGGTCAGTGCCGATGAGTTTGACAAGGTGAAACAAGCCTTGAAGCAGGCGAAAGAAGAAGTGGTAGCAGCCGAGGATGCCCTCGAAGTGGTACGCGACGGTGTAAGCAAAAGCAATGCCAGCGCTTCTTCCACCCTCATCCGCTCCACCATCTCGGGTATCATCCTCGACATCCCTGTCAAGGTTGGTAATTCCGTGATTCTCGCCAACACCTTCAACGATGGTACCACCATCGCCAGTGTGGCAAACATGAACGACCTCATCTTCCGTGGTAACATCGACGAGACAGAGGTGGGCAATCTCGTGGTAGGAATGCCAATGAAAATAACCATCGGAGCGATGCAGGACTTGAAGTTTGATGCCGACTTGGAATATATCTCTCCGAAGGCTGTGGAAAACAACGGTGCCAACCAGTTTGAGGTAAAGGCAGCCGTGCGTTCGGTAAAGGGCGGAAAAATTCGCTCCGGCTACAGTGCCAACGCCGAGATTGTGCTCGCCAAAGCCTTGAAGGTGCTCACCGTACCAGAGAGTGCCATCGAGTTTAGCGGTGACTCAACCTTTGTTTATGTGGTAAAGGGCAGCGGCGACAAGAAGACCTACGAGCGCCGACAGGTAACCACAGGCTTGAGCGATGGTGTGAACATCGAAATCAAGAAGGGCTTGGGATTGAAGGACAAGGTACGCGGTCCGCAAATTGTGGCTGATAGCAAGGGGGATGACGAATAAAATCGCAAAAGACCAATATAATTTCTGAAAAAAGGCAGCAAGAAAAGTTACTTGCTGCCTTTTTTCAGAAATTATATTTTAGACTCAACATACATCCAATAGGACGCAGTTGATAGATGTATTTATAATTACTCTCCCTCACCTGCTTATTGACTACATAAACTTTTTGATTTGTCAAGTTTTGGGCTAGCAACTCCAATTCTATGCTCTTCTTTTTGTATCGAATACCAGCATTGGCGTTGCTCTCATGCTCATGATAGTCAGCATCCTTCAACCAGTTCATACTGACATCGCCGAACAACTCCAAATCCTGTACCAAGAAGAAGGAAAGTCCCAAGCTACCTTGGTGCTCACGCATGGTTGTCCCTGCATTTTGTACACTGTTTTGAGTCTGATAATAAGAGTACTCCAATGAAAGGCTCAACTTTTCATCCCAAAACGCCTGTTCCAACCTAGTCGTTACCAAATAACGATTGTTTACGAGCTTAAGCACATTTTCCTTCGCCAGAATATTGGTACGATAGTTTCCCAAGCTTGCCATCAGCGATATGGATGTATCCGTACTGCGAAAATTCTTGCTGGCATTGAGGGTGAGCGACTTGTCGAGCATGGTATTTTTCTTCTTGGACACCTTGCTGTAGACATCCCCGTCCGATACTCTCGTTTGGCTCATCGAGTTGGTTTGCGAACGAGTTATCATCGCCATCAGCGAGGCAAAGACTCCATTCATCGTATTGTGGAAATCGAGATGGGAGCTTGCAAAGAGAGAGTTACGATTGGTCAAACTACCCGTACCCTTGGTCACAGCATCCTTGTAAGTGTAGAATATCGGCGAAGTAACAAAGTTGGATATATCCCCAAAATTGCATCTGGATCCTCCTCGTAGCCTAAACTTCAGCCCCTTTGTCACATTCCATGCGATACTGGTGTTGACATTGGCATAGGTATTGTCCTGGCGGAATTCCTTGTCCTCTCCCACATTCTCGAAATGCAAATTGAGCAAAGACAATGGCACTCTGACTTCCCAAGTCAGACGGTTCCAAGCCATCTGGAAGTAAGGCTCTACGCTTGTATTGAGCATATAGCCTTGGAAAGAGTTAGCTAGATTCTCATCGGAACGAAGTCGGGAGAGGCGAATCTTGTTGTAATAGGATTCAAAGTTTACCTTGATTCCCATTTGTATCAAGCGACATAGTTGCCATCCGAAAGAGGTATGTTCATCGGTCTGAAAAGCTGTCTCGTTGAGGCTTTGGCTCATTTCCCAACTCCTACCGGTAGGAATCGCCTGAAGGCGATTGACTGGGGTGTTGGAAAACTTGATGTTGCTTTGCAACTGAAACACTTTCTTGCCAATATGGTAAATGGAACTAAACTGATTGGATAGCTGATAGTTGGCAGACTTCTGCTTTTGTACACCATCAAAGTAGTCTTCCAATCCATACTTCTTGTGATAGAACTTGGAGTTGAAAGTGAGCTCATCCAAGAAGTACACCTTCTCCATATTATTCTCCAACTTGATTTTTCCCATCAGGGCATTGGAATATACCGCCGCCTGCATTTTTTCGGCAAAATCTTGATACAGGTTGTCATCCACGAAGATACTAGAATTCTTCTGGTTCTGGTAGTGGAGGTCATCACCGGCATAGCGCAAATTGAGGGTAAGCGTTCGCTTATCCTTCAGTTTGAAGAGAGAGTTGAGTGCGCCTTCGCCCGACTTATTATCTACATATCGGCTCAAAGATACGCTAGGGATATCTTGTGCCGATAGACTAATACCATCCCAAGTGAACGATGAGAAATCAGAAACTTGGTCGAGTCCAAAGGTCTGCGAAGTATTGTAAGTCGTTCCTGTATCATTGGCTTTCAGTGACAAAAGTTGCTGCGAGTTCTTGTTGATTTGCATGGCGAACACATCGCTCTTCCATAACGTCTGGTCATCATAACCCAATCCTTGCTGGAGATAGCCGATAGGCTTCAGCTTGCAATTGCTCTTGATTTTCAGGTTGAGTGCAGCCTTGTCGGAAAAGGCGACATTCTTCAAGGCTCTTATTGGCTGGTGGTTTTCATAGACATTAACCGCAGCAACGTCGTCAGGTCGAATATTCTTGGTTGCTAAAGTGTAGTTGCCTGACAGCATGTCCATGTTTTCGATATAAAACTTGCTGATGCGCTCACCCTGGTAATAGATGCCCCCCGTGTTGTCCACGCTGATACCAGGCATTCGCTTCAGTACATCCTCGATGCTTCTATCCTTTTCTTTCTTGAAGGCATTGACATCATAGGTCAAGGTGTCACCACTCTGTCGGATAGGCACACTTCTCACCACTACCTCCTTGATATTGATGGCCTCATCATGCAAGGTGATGTTCTTTAGCTTTCCAAAGTCCTTTCGTAGGATGGTTTTTGTCTCATAACTCAATCGAGACAAGGTGACGTTGGCGATAGAGTCACGATCGGTGGTGGCTAGATGGAATTCTCCTTGTCTATTCGTCTGCGAATAACGCTTCAACTTCTGATGTTGATTGTAGGCTCTGACCATCACATTGCCAAGAACTTTTCCAGACTCGTCCCTAACAATTCCCGAGAGATTGTTTTGGGCAGAGAGAGGAAATGACATTAGCAATGCAAGGACAACCATCCCGATATGCTTAATAAAACTCATGCTAAAACTTTTGTGCAATCAACTCGTTTTATACTATTCCTTTTCCAAAGGATTATAGAATAACTTTCTCTTTTTAATTGGCATTGGTTTTCCATTCATGTCCTTAGGAGCCAATTGAGAATTCTTCCATAATTTAGTTGGATCCAACTTGTAATCAGCCAAAGCTTTGTTAAAATGCTCACGAGTAGTCTTGAAATATTCTGTGTCTTTGACAGTTATTGGTGAGCTTGATTTTCTAACAGAAATGGCAGTTAAAGTATGCTCTTTATCTTCTGTTTGTGCCTCTAGAATTAACCCTGGCAATCCATTCAACTTCCAAGGCCCCAGATTCTTAGGTATATCACAATACCAAGCTATCCAATTACGTCCACGGAATGTAGCTGTTGCTTGATGACATAAATACCCACAAATCACTTTTATACTATCAGACAATACCCAATCAATTTGAGGTATATCCTCTTGATAAGTATAACTATCTATAGATATCTTACCATAATAAGACAATCGATTTGTATTTGCATTTTCTAACAAGACTTCTTTAAAGTCAGGTCTATACATATTATAGGTTTTTAAAAACTCTCCATTAGTCATCTGTTGTTTGCCAACAAGAACAGAATCTAGCCTATAAGAACCATAACTCTCATATTTAGAAACTGTATCTCCTATTTCCAATATAGCAAAATACTCTCTCATATCCCCAATACTATTGTCAATAATACGATAGTTGTAGATACATTCCATAACACTAGTGTCTAACGTTTGATTTTTAGCCAACTTTGCTGGTTCGTTAGCCCAAGAGCCTCCTACTGAAATTTCCTGCGCTCTTACCAACAAAGGAAGTAGAAATAGCAACAAACAAATAATTCTTTTATTCATAATAAATACAATTTATGCAAGAGGTTTTACGTTATATAAAACCTCTTGCACGATAACCTAATTAACGAACTTCTGCTGAAAAGCCAAAACGACTTCCACAATAAGCTTCATTCAAATCTTGCAAATAATCTACAAAATCATCTGTTCTAGAGAAAAACGCTGGACCTACAGTCATTACTTGTTTGCCACAAGAAGTGGAAACAACAGTACCTGCATTAGCCGCAACTCCCATCAGCATAAAAGCTGACATTAAAAAAAATTTCTTCATAATTCTATTCCTTTAAATGTTTATGGTATAATTTTGGGTGCCTTCTTATATCTCTATTTTAATTCTATCATTCCTTGGTACATACTATTACCATCAGAAATCATCAGAGAATACTCACCACTAAAATCTTCTGGAATTTGGAAAGTCGCATCTATTATATAATAGGTGTAGACTTCACCATCTTCGCTTTTGAGTGTGAGCGTATAGCCTGCCACTAGGCTCGGCATATTCAATGTGTGTTCCACCAAATCAACAACCAAAGGTCGCTTAATACTTCTGCTACCTTTTGAGCGTACCTGACCAGGATAAACCAAGCTATATGATAACGTATAAGGCTCAGCTCTAGAATGGATAGGGCATAAAAGTAATGCCCCCCCATAAATCATAAGGTTTGTAATTAACTTTTTCATATTCATAATTGTTTTGAAATTATTTTCGCTGCAAAAGTACTAATTTACAACGAAACGAACAAGAAAAGCGTTATTTTAAAGTTTACCTATTTTTTACCATTCAACACAAATTACTCTGTTTTAAGGATTTACGACTAATTTACTTAAATTTTACCTTACCACATATTACCGAATTTGTAGAACATACTCATCAAATTCCTTTGGCTTACCATTCTTCCCACAAAGTTTTTTCAACATATTTTTTCTACTTTTTGAAATTGCAGCATCTGACAGACCCAGAAGTCTTGCAATTAAGGACGTGGAGAACCCTAATCTAATCAACAAACAGATTTGGTAATCTTTATCACTGAGCCTATTCTTTAATACAGGAATGAAGTTGGGGAGAGCATTCTCTATCGTATCCGCCAAATCTTTCCAATCTTCCTCACTCATGCTCTTTTTAGGATGCATCTCTATAAACTTAATTTTCTTAAAAATAGACGAATCCATCAATGTCAGCTCCACATCAGACATCGAAGACAAAGAGTATTTTCCTTGTATGTCGTCTATTTCTGCTTTTAATTTATTGATGGTATTTTCCTTTTCTGTGATAACATGAGCTAGTTTTTTGTCGTTTTCAGCGACAAGTTTAGCTTTTTCATCTTGTAACCTTTTGAGCTTTAGCAAACTGTCTTCATACAACAGCTTTGACACAGCTATTTTCTTTTTCTTGAGAGCTAGCTGCTTTCTATAAATATAAGAAAGTAATAAGAACAATATGACACCAGCAAAAACTATCATATAGTTCATTTGCGCACTTCGTTTTGCTTTTTGCTCTGCTACTTTTGCAAGTTCTTGGTTTCTACCATAATCATACATGGCTTGCACTTGTTGTAATTGAGTTTTTTTTGCCTCTAACAAATTTGAGTCATTATACTCAGAACTTTGCAAAGCATACTTCATTGCCTGTGCTGGTTGATTAACCTTTGCATAATATTGAGCTAAGGCTTTGGTTGCAGCAGCTTTGACACTATATGACTTACACTGTCTTAGGCTCTGCTGTAGATAGTAATAAGCAGAATCCAATTGAGCAGTTAACATATAATATGTTCCTTTTTGGCACAAAACATAAGCCTTAGAATCCTCATATTCTGAATTTCCCTCATATTCTGTAGAGAAGTACATCTCAAAAGCCTTCTTTGCATTTATTGTGTCTTGCCTCTCCATATAATAATCAGAATTGCAGCCGAAAGCTATTGCTGCGTTATAGTCATCCCCTATTTTCTCGAACATCCTTGCAGCTTGCAAGTTTATCGTAATTACTGAATCTGTCTTTCCTAAATAGTAATATGCACTGCCTCTATTTTGATAATTCACAATGGCATTGAATGTGTCCTTTGCCAAATAAGCATACTTCTCAGCCTTACCAAAAGCATCCAGCAATTGATAAGGTAAATATTGCTTATCAAACAAAAATCCCATCTGGCTATACACTCTGTAAAGCGTGCCATAGTCACAATCCGCAGCCGTGGTGTCAGCTTGCTCTGTTGCCTTATTATAGTATTCCAACGCCAATGGAGCTTCATGCATATCTCGATACACACAGCCCAACACATAGTTGGCAAGCATACGCTCATTTGCTGAACCGTGATGGTCATAATAATCCACGACCTCCTTCATCACGCCATCTGATGTAAACGTGATGCAAGCCTTGTTCATTGCCTTATGATAGAGCAGTTCATAACGCATACGCTGTCCTTTGGTAAAGTCATCCAACTGGGGCTTCACCTTGTCCAATAACTCGATGGCAACTTTAGCCGAGTCATCGTTACTATCTATGATACTGTCTGCTCGCTGCATCAAATAGTCATATCTCTTATCACCAGAACAAGAAACTAGTGAAATCAAAAGCAGAATGATATACATTATTTTATGTTTCATACTCTAAATTATTTATGTTTATCGAAAGTTGTACTCTTCACGAAGATACATACAGGTTGCAAAGATAATAAAAAAATCCTACTACCACAAGTCATTTTAGAAATATATATATAGTTTGAAAAAAAGCCTATATCATTTAGGAATTCTACCATCTCGGGCATCATCCTCGACATCCCAGTGGTAGTGCTAACGCCGAGATAGTTTTAGCAAAGGCACTGCATGTGCTCACCGTGCCAGAGAGTGCCATCAAGTTTAGTGGCGCCTCCACCTTAGTATATGCCGTAAAGGGCAGCGGCGACAAGAAGACCTACGAGCGCCGACAGGTAACCACCGGCTTGAGCGATGGCGTGAATATCGAAATCAAGAAAGGCTTGGGATTGAAGGACAAGGTAAGAGGTCCTCAGATTGTGGCAGACAATAAGAGCGATGATGAATAAATTTATAACAGAAGAGCATAAATTCAATCAATACGGAAAAGAGGGAGTAGCATAAGTTTCTATGCTGCTCCCTCTTCATCTTCTTACATGGCTAGTCGGGTTCTTTCTGAGAGTCCCACTCGATTTCCACGATACCTGCTATTGGCAGAGTTAAACTTATAGATAGCTGTAAGATAAACGCCATTATTGAAATCATAGGATGACTTATGCTGCCAAACATTGCCTAAGCCTATAGTGTATTTATCTTTTTCGGTCTTAAAGAAATCATTATAATAAATGCCAATATAGAGATTATCTCCCAAGAAATTCTTGTAAACTCCCAATTGTAGCATTCCATTCGCATCCCTTTCTTTTATATTTTGATTTCCTCCACTATAAAAAGTGGCATTTACATCGAAATTATATCCATTGTGTGTGGAAAAAGTATTGTACAACTGGAAAATAGCCTGCAACTTGTTATATTTCTGTTGGTCAATTTTCAAAAATGGTTTTTCCAGAGAGACACTAGCATAAGGTTTCCAAAAGCCTATCGTACCAAACCAACTTCCCGTTGCCACCAAATGCTTATAGGTGTTTACATTTTCTGGGCGAGTAATCACAGCCTCATTGTTTCCATATTGCCTTATCATACTAAAAATCGGATTCTTCTGAATCTCATAAGAGACCGATCCACTGAAATTTCGATAAGAAAGCAACGCACTGATAGAATGAGAAATGGTAGATTTCAAACCTGCATTTCCTGTGGAATACTCAAAGGGAGAATTATAAATAATATTATTTCTAAGAGAATAATACACAGGTCTCCGTATCTTGTTCGTATAACTCAAACTCAAATTTACCCTACCCAATGCTTTCTGTAAAGAAACAAATGGGAACCAATTGGACTCACTCCATGAGTCATCATATTCATTGCTACCATAATCCACCTTACAATATTCATATCGCACTCCGGCAGAAGGAGAAATGACGTTGCTTTTATAAGTAAAACTAGTATATGCTGCCACCGTGCTTTCTTTTCTCTGACTACTAGCCGATGGAGTTAACGAACTGTTATTCTGATTTTCATAATCTGTAACATATCGGGTATGCGAATATTCCACACCATATTTTATCTCTCCTTGATGAAATGAGTGCTGCATTTCTACTTTACCAACCAGCATCTTGTTGGAATATGTGCTGTTTGCACTTGATTTCTTGATAGCAGAAGCTGGATTATTTTCCTCAATTTGCTGCTCTGTATCATTGTCACTTTTACTAAAATACCAATCAGTAGTAATTTTTGCATGTTGGGTTAATTCATAAATAGCATAAACACTTAAGTTCTGAACAAACGTATCTTGATCTATCATATTTTTCATCGATAAATCATAGAAAGCTTCATCATTCTTTAGCACTTGCACATTTCCTTCAGTAATGTCCTTAAGATAAGGAGTTTTGGTAAAGGCATATTTTACTCCTAAGTTCCAATGTTCGTTGGTAAAGTCCATACCGATATTTCCATCATAACCAAACCATTTGTCCTGACTAATAGAATTTCTATTTTGAACCAACATATCATCCATTGTTGCCAAAGAAGTCTTCTGTTCTACCTCTGTCTTTGTTCTTGTATTTCTAGCATTGAGCGAGGCAAAGAAGTCCAATCCTCCCGTCCTATAATCCTAAAATCCGCAGAATAAAAAAAATGAGCAGCCTACCGAAATTTTGGTTACA
>ERZ808278.1041-NODE-1041-length-13386-cov-6.882905_pt1 | contig 13386 bp, 14 predicted proteins | sample MGYA00521239_ERZ808278 | MGnify/ENA primary metagenome ERZ808278 (study PRJEB31516, sample SAMN03275600) | gut metagenome | biome: mammalia-associated habitat; material: feces | host: Papio cynocephalus | place: Kenya | collected 2012-07-17 ... | reverse complement strand
CGGGGTGTAGCGCAGCCCGGTAGCGCTCCTGTTTTGGGAACAGGTGGTCGCAGGTTCGAATCCTGTCGCCCCGACTTAAGAAAGCTAAGAAGATTAATTCTTCTTAGCTTTCTTGGTATATATGCGTTTGCTATTGGAGCAGGGCATGTGAACAGTTTGAGATTTAACATTTATAATTTAACATTTTAATTAGAGCTATCATGATTATTACGATTGCGCGCCAATGTGGATGTGGCGCAGTTCGTGTGGGCAAATTGCTTGCCGAGCATTATGGTATTCCTTTTTATACCCGTAAGAATTTGATGGAAATGGCGAAGGAACGTGGTGTTCTGGAGGAAATGGAGGCCTTCTTTGATGAGCATCCTGTGGATGAGTTGCTTTTTTCCATATCTTCCTTGGGCGAGAACCAAAAGCTTCTTACGGAAAAGCCTCTTCGGGTCTTGGCTGATATGGTGGGGCAAGAGAATTGCATCATCATTGGTCGTTGCGGCAATTACATCTTTCGTGAGCGCAAAGACTTGGTGTCTGTCTTCCTGAAGGGAAATATCGCCGAGCGCATTGCGGAGATTCAGGAGGACGAGCATCTTTCGAAGGATGAGGCGGCAGAGTTTGTGGAGCATATAGACGATTGCCGTGTGGCTTATCATAAATATTATACGGGACTTTCTTGGGGCAATGCCGATGATTATGACATTTGTCTTGACACTACGAGATTGGGAGTAGAGAAGACTGCTTTGGCTATCCAGACTTATGCCGAGGCTGTGCTTAAGTAGAACGAACGCATTCGATTAGCATTTAAAATATGTATTTGGGATGAAGTTTTTAATTCAGTTTTTAATCATCATTGCATTCTCCTTTGCAGGAGAGTTATTGCATTATTTGTTGCCGTTGCCTATACCTGCCAGTATCTATGGCATTATCTTGTTGTTTGCGGCATTGGAGTTGAAGATTATCAAGGTGAAACATATCAGGGAAACAAGTAGCTTTTTGATTGCGATTATGCCTGTGATGTTTATTCCTGCTGCTGTGGGACTCATCGATTCCTGGCATTCCATCGGTAGCGCTTGGTTACAGTATGTCGTAGTCACGGTGGTCAGCACCTTTGTCGTCATGGGTGTCTCTGGATGGTTTACCCAGTTTGTCATCAGAAGAGGAAAGGAGGCGAAGAAATGATTTCGATGTTTCAGGATTCCGTATTCTTTGGGGTGCTCATCAGCTTGGCGGCTTATGCCATTGGGTTGTTTCTGAAGATGAAGACGGGCTGGTCGTTGATGAATCCATTGCTGATTTCCATCGTTTTGGTCATTGTCTCCTTGTTGCTCACGGGGGTGGATTATAAGACTTACAGTGCGGGTGCCAACAGCATCAGTTATTTGCTCACGCCAGCCACGATTTGTCTTGCCGTTCCTCTTTATCAACAGGTGGAACTGCTCAAGAAGAACTATCGGGCGGTGCTCATTGGCATTTCTTCGGGCGTGTTGGCGAGTCTTTGCTCGGTGCTTCTGCTTGCCCTCCTGTTCCACTTCGATCATGCGGCATACGTCACCTTCCTGCCTAAGTCCATCACTACCGCCATCGGTATCGGTGTTTCCGAGGAGTTGGGCGGCCATGTCTCAGTCACGGTAGTGGTCATCATTGTCACGGGTGTGCTGGGCAATATATTTGCGGAGAAATTCCTCAAGTTGCTTTGCATCAAGGAACCTATCGCCAAGGGTATCGCCATAGGTTGCTCTGCCCATGCCCTGGGTACTGCCAAGGCCATGGAGATGGGTACCATAGAGGGTGCGATGAGTAGTCTCTCCATCGTGGTTTGCGGTGTGATGACTGTGATAGGCTCCTCTATCTTTGCGATGTTTATGTAGTTTCTGCTTCCGCTTCTATCGTCTTGTCCTAGAGATGAAATCGGCGAAGCGTTGAGGCAATGCAATATTCACTCCCTTTTTTCGTTTTATAGATATGAAACGGAAAAAGGGATTTTTTTATGTCATAATCGCTGCATGTACTTCTGTTGCGATAATGGGGTGTGCCGATGATGAGACTTTCTCGTCGTCTCGCACCGATTTGCTGTCATTTTCTGCCGATACGGTAAGCCTGGACACCACCTTCTCTAATGTGCCTACGCCTACTCGTAGCTTTTGGGTGTATAATCGTTCGGGAAAATCCATTCGTTGTGCTTCCGTCAGGTTGGAAAATGGTAACCAGACGGGTTATCGTGTCAATGTGGATGGCTCTTACTTGGGACAATCTTCGGGTTATCAGGTGCAAGATGTGGAGGTGAGAAAGGGAGATAGCATCCGAGTGTTTGTGGAGCTTACCTCTAACACGCAATATCAAGACAGCCCAAAGCTGGTGGAAGATCACTTGCTCTTTCTTTTGGAGAGTGGGGTGCAGCAAAAGGTCAACCTCAAGGCATTCTCTTGGGATGCCCTTTTGCTGAAGGATGCCCATATTCGGAGAGACTCTGTGATGCAGAGCAGCAAACCTGTTGTCGTCTATGGAGGAATCACGGTGGATAGCTTGGCTACGCTCTCGATAGGTGCTGGTACTCGCCTGTATTTTCATGAAGATGCAGGGTTGAAGGTGTATGGCTCATTGCGTGTTGCTGGAGAGGCCGGCAAGGAAGTGGTGATGCGTGGCGACCGTCTCGACAATATGTTTGATTATCTGCCATACGATCGCACGCCAGGACAATGGCAGGGCATTCATCTGATGCCTTCTTCTTATGATAACGTCATCACTTATGCTGACATCCATAGTGCCTATGCTGGCATCGTAGTGGATTCCAAAGGTGCAAGCAGCCAGAATTTGCAGAGGCAGAAATTGCTGATGCAAAATGCCACGGTGCATAATTGCCAGGGATATGGCGTGGCTGTTGACTCGGCTAAAGTTCAGTTGTACAATTGTCAAATCACGAATGCCCTGAATCATCCTCTTGGTGTGCATGGAGGTGATGTGGAGGTAAATGGTTGCACCATCGCCCAGTTTTATCCCTTCGATGGACGAAGGGCTACAGCCATAGGGATGGAACCGCCTATAGAGAACCTAAGGGTAGTCAACTCTCTGGTAACTGGCTATCACGACGACGAAGTGGTGTGGAGCGCACCCGCCGAAGGACAGAAACTGAATTTTAGTTTCGACCATTGTGTGCTGCGTACGGAGAAAATGAACACGGATGACAGCTTGAAGTTCACGAATGTTATCTACGAGGACATCAAGGATACGGTTCGATTCGGAGAAAAGCATTTCCGATTGTTGGATACCGATAACTTGAAGTACGACTTTCGACTTCGCAAGGAGTCGGCTGCCATTGGGGTGGCTGATCAATCTACCTCATTGCCTATAGATCGTCTCGGGCTTCTACGTGATGAGAAACCCGACGCCGGGTGCTATGAGTTTGAGGAGCCGTCGGATGGCGAGTAAGGCCACCATTCGGCATATCCTCTTTTTGTATCTTTTGGATGATAAATCTCTTGATGCTCTTATTATTCTTTCATGTTGGCATCCACAAATGAGAATGGCAGCAAATCCTTGATGCTATGAAAGCAATAGATGCCATTCTCGCCATAGAGCAGGATGCGAACAGGGCATCGGTAGCGGTCTTCCATCTCCAGGACTACTTGTCGGCATGCGCCGCAAGGGGAGATGGGCGACTTCAGGAAGCCATGCTCATTGCATGCAGCGATGGCAAGAGTGGTGATGGCTTGCTCGGGATAGTTGCTCTGAGCGGCGAAGATGGCGCTGCGCTCTGCGCAAAGACCCGATGGGAAAGCCGCATTCTCCTGGTTGGCGCCAATTACGATTCGTCCATCCGCCAGCAGGCAGGCTGCACCTACATGGAAGTGGCTATAGTTGGCGTATGAATTGCGGGTGGCTTCCTTGGCCTTCTTTACCAAGAGCTGCTCGTCTGTGGGCAGCTCTTCCAACTGGGCCACTTGATACTGGATATGCAAGGTATGCTCTTTCATAAGCTTGGGTATTTTATTTGGTGTAAAAGTCTATGATGTCCTGCAAGGCCTTCTTGCATACAGCACAAAACTCTGGAGTCTCGTTGATGCGCATGCGGCAATCCTGCACGCCTCGATATACTCCCTTCGGACTGTAGCCTGCTCCCTCGAAGACACCCACTTTGGTTGTGGCTTCCTTGGCTTTCTTGGAGAGCGGGGTCGGAATCTTGGTTCCCTTTTTTATCATGTCTTCCCATTTTCCGTGGAAATCCACCAGGGTGGTGATGTTCTTTTCCCATGGCTCCACATCGTGAGGATACATCGGAACTTCTTCTGTCTCGTAGGCATACTCGTCGGCAAGACCCGCGAAAGAATGGCCGAATTCGTGTACCACCACTGGCTTGAACCATTGCTGGTGGCAAGTGGTGAGATTATAGGAGTTGAGGATTCCGCCTCCTCCATATCTGCTGGAGTTTACCAAGACGATGATGTGCTCGTATGGGGTGCCTGCCAGCCAGTCGTGCAAATCCTTCAGGTGCAGAGTGGTGAGGTATCTTTCGCTATAGAAGGTGTCGAAATGCGAGCTAAGGGCGGTCTTCTTCCATATTCCCTTGCCTGGTTCGCTGGTTCCGCTTTCCTGTGATGGAGACTTTACTGCCACTACGTTAAACTTGTCTCTATTGCTCTTGAAAGGCTCATGGTTGAAGATGGCTTCGGTGGCATCCTTCGCATCCTGCAAGAAGATGGGCATTTCCTCTTCTGTGTATCCTTCCGCCACGTATGCGATGTGGATGCAGTGGGTGGTGTCGGCTGCTTGCTGCAGGGTCTCGTAAGGGGTAGGGTGGTCTCCCTTGCGGTGTATCAAGATGTCGCCTGGAGCCACTTGGTGGGTAAGCGAAGCCATGATTTCGCGACGGTTGTTTCGCAAGTCGAGGGTCACGTCGATGGTGTCCTTCGGCATAGGTACGAGGAATACGTTCTCGAAGCTCTGGGTGTTGTTGTCGGAGCATGGCTCTGAGAGCCACTCCTGGAACAGGGTTGAGAAAGAGTTGCGATAGATGACTTTGCCCGAGCGATGGTCTCTTACCGTGATTTGACCATTGCCTTCTACCGGGAGTTCGCTCAGTCTTTGCTTCTTGCCATACCATCTCGGCTCTGCGTTGAGCTCATCCACGGCTATCATCTGCTTGTCTTTGTTGCCAGCGAATGTGTAGTCTATTCTCAGTGTCTGGTCCTTGAAATAGTCGTCGAAATTTTGGGCAGTTATCTTTCCGGGCATCATCATGATGGCGAGGGCTGCCAGCGATATCATTTTCTTGTTCATTCTTTTTGTCTTACTTTTTGAACGTTTATATTTCTTATTCTTGGTGATTATCTGATTCTCATTCTTGGTGATTATCTGATTCTCAATTTGTCTCCCACCTTGATTTGGTAGTCTGCATCAAGTTTGTTCATCTTGTACAGGTGCTTCAGTCGGATGCCGTATTTTTGCGCAATGGTGTACATGCTCTCCCCAGCTTGCACGATGTGTGGGTGCTTCTTGTATTGCTTAGGGGCCTTCTTGCGTTTTTTCTTCAGGTAGATGATGTCTCCCTTGTGCAAGGTGGTATGCTTGTCGCATTCGTTGTATCTGGCCAGTTTGCGCCAGCTTATTTCCACTTCCTTTCCTATTCCCCTGAAGGTGTCTCCCTCGCGAGCTACCAAGTAGTAGTTGTCGTTGAATTTATGGATAGGGTGCAGGAGCCCCAGGGCGTTCACTGGCTGGTCGTTGCCACTGTGCTCTGCCATGAAGCGATCGTAGCGCTTGGCCTTGTCGTAATCGAACAGCTTGTAAAGCTCGATGAGCTGAATCAGCTTGTTGGCGTATTGGGGATTGGTGGCGTAGCCGCATTGCTTCAGCCCTCTTGCCCAGCTCTTGTAGTCGCGCTGGTTCAGTTCGAAGAGGCGGGCATAGCGTGGTTGCTTGGCCAGGAATTTGCTGTGGTCCTCATAGCTCTCCCTGGCATCCTGATATACTCGGAAGCATTCGCCTCGTGCGTCATCGTCATGATACTGCGTGGGTCCCGTCCAGTTGTGGCATTTGATGCCGAAGTGGTTGTTGCCTTGGGTTACCAGCACGCTTTTGCCAGCGGCACTCTCAAAGAGTCCCTGCGCCAGGGTGATGCTGGCGGGGATGTGGTAACGAAGCATCTGCTCGATGGCTAGATCCTTGTATTGATTGATGTATGTCTGATAGGTCATGTTCCATTTCATTTGTGCCTGGATGTGGCCGCAAAAGAGCAGGGACAAGCCTATTATATATGTTTTTATCTTATTCATAGTGCAAAAATAATAAAAAAAACGGATAAGCTACATTTTATTTAAGTATTTTCACTATCTTTGCACTTAAAATTAAGAAATATGAAAAGTAAACGTGTAAAAGTAGTGATTGCGTTAGGCTCTAATGTCCAACAGCAGTACCATATAGATTTGGCCAAGATTTGTTTGGAGGCAACCTTTGATGATATGACTTTTAGCAAGTCTATCTGGACAAATCCCATCGGATTGTCTTCCGACAAGTTTCTCAATGTCTTGGGGGTTGGCTATACCAACGTCAACCAAGAGCGTACCGTGCAGGCTCTCAAGAACATCGAGCGCAAGTGTGGTCGAAAGGTGGCTGCAAGCAGAAAAGGGGTCATTGCGATAGACGTCGATTTGATGCTTTTCGATACAGAGCGCTTTCATGAGCAGGATTGGAATAGGGGCTACATGAAGCGCCTGCTCTCGCAAATGGGAATTTCCTCCAAGAATGAGGCTGATGCATAAAAAAATCCAAATCCAGGGCATAACTGAGTTATAGCTCTGGATTTGGATTTTCTTTTGTCAGTTGGAGTTCCACCACCTTGCCTGTGGCAAGTGACTTTTGTACGTTGATGAGACGCTGGTTGCTGCTTCCTCGGAAGAAGAGGTCTTCGTCTCGGAGTTCCTTGACGAAAGGACCATCTACAAGCACGTCTATGAGTTTCAACAGTTCCAGCTGCTTGGGGTTCTTCAGGAGATTCTCGTATTTGTAACCCGTGAAGCACCAGATGTCTTTGTCGCTTTGCTCCCTGATGGCACGTGCCAGTTCGGCGAATCCTTCGGCCTGGAACATAGGGTCTCCACCGGAAAAGGTGACATTGGCGAATGGGTCGTCCATGATTTCCTTCATGATGTCCTCGGTAGAGGTCATTGTTCCGTGCTTGATGTCCCACGACTGCGGATTGTGGCATTCGGGACAATGATTGGGGCACCCGGCACAATAGATAGAGGTCCGGAATCCCGGACCATCTACCATTGTATCGTGTACTATACTTAAAACACTAATCATTTCCCCTCATTTTATTTGTTATGTGGAGTGTCGATGTGGGTAACACGGTCGTGGAGCTCGGCAAGCTTGCCGCTGTTCCAACGGTCGGTGGTGCCTACCAAATAACCAGTGATGCGCTGCAACTTGTCGATGTGGTGGCTGCCGCACTTAGGACAAACCTCCAGGTGGGCATCAGCATTCTCGTAGCCGCAGTCGAGACAGCGGTTGCGGTTGTGGTTCACGGAACCATAGCCCATGTTGTATTTGTCCATCATATCCACCACGCTGGCGATGACTGCTGGGTTGTGGGTGGCGTCGCCGTCTATCTCCACATAGAAGATGTGACCTCCGCGGGTCAGGTCGTGGTAAGGAGCCTCGATCTTAGCCTTCTGCAGGGCGGTGCATTTGTAGTAAACTGGCACGTGGTTGCTGTTGGTATAGTAATCACGGTCGGTTACGCCAGGAATCACGCCAAACTGCTTGCGGTCTTTCTTCGTGAACTTTCCGCTCAGTCCTTCGGCTGGTGTGGCGAGGATAGAGTAGTTGTGGTGATACTGCTCGCTGAACTCGTTGGCTCTGTCGCGCATATAGGTGATGATCTTCAAGCCCAGCTCCTGTGCTTCCTCGCTTTCGCCATGGTGCTTGCCGATGAGCGCCTTCAAGCATTCTGCGAGTCCGATGAATCCGATGCCCAGTGTGCCGTGGTTGATTACGCTCTCGATGGTCTCCTCTGGCTTGAGGTTCTCTGCGCCTACCCAGAGATATTTCATCAGCAGTGGGAACTGCTTCGCCATGGCTGTCTTCTGGAACTGGAAGCGCTCGTCTAGCTGCTTGGCTGTGATGTCGAGGATGTTGTCCAGCTTGGCAAAGAACATATCGATGCGCTGCTTCTTGTTCTCGATGCCCATGCACTCGATGGCGAGCTTGACGATGTTGATGGTGGTGAAGCTCAGGTTGCCACGTGCGATGCTGGTCTTCTCGCCCCAGCGGTCCTCGAACACACGTGTGCGGCATCCCATGGTGGCAATCTCCCACTTGTATCGCTCTGGGTCGTCGGCACGCCATTTCTCGTTCTGGTTGAATGTGGCGTCGAGGTTGAGGAAGTTAGGGAAGAATCTGCGTGCGGTCACCTTGCAAGCCAACTGGTAGAGGTCGTAGTTGCGATCCTCTGGCAGATAGTTCACGCCACGTTTCTTCTTCCAAATCTGGATAGGGAAGATGGCTGTCTCGCCATTGCCCACGCCCTGGTATGTGCTGAGCAGAATCTCACGCATGATGCAGCGGCCTTCGGCACTGGTGTCGGTACCATAGTTGATGGATGAGAATACCACCTGGTTACCGCCACGAGAGTGGATGGTGTTCATGTTGTGGATGAAGGCCTCCATGGCTTGGTGCACTCGGTTCACGGTCTTGTTGATGGCGTGCTGCTCCAAGCGAGCCTTGCCCTCAAGCCCGTCGAGGTCTTTCTCCAGATAGTCGTCGATGGCGATGTCGTAGAGGTCGCTCAGGTCTTCGCCTGTCAGTTTCTCCAGGTTCTTCACCTCTTCCTGGTAAGACATGCGCACGTAAGGAGCCAGATAGAAGTCGAAGGCTGGGATGGCCTGACCTCCGTGCATCTCGTTTTGGCAAGTCTCCAGAGAGATGCAGGCCAGTACGGCTGCGGTCTCGATGCGCTTGGCTGGGCGGCTAGAGCCATGGCCTGCCGTGAAGCCATGCTTCAGGATGATGTCTAGAGGGTGCTGAACACAAGTCAAACTCTTGGTAGGATAGTAATCCTTGTCGTGGATGTGGATGTAGTTGTGCATCACAGCATCACGAACGTCTTCTGAGAGGAGGTAGTCGTCAACGAAAGGCTTGGTGGTCTCCGAAGCGAACTTCATCATCATGCCTGCTGGTGTGTCGGCGTTCATGTTGGCGTTTTCACGAGTGATGTCGTTGTTCTTGGCGTTGACGATGCTCATGAATACGTCGCGTGTCTTTGCCTTTCGGGCAATGTTACGCTGGTTGCGGTAGGCGATGTACTTCTGGGCCACATCCTTGCGCGCGCTCTTCATGAGCTCCATCTCGATGGCGTCCTGGATGGCTTCTACGCTCATCTGGCTCTTGCCACGATATGCGATGTGGTCGGTGATTTGCTCTATCAGCGAAGAGTCCTCACCCTTATCAGTGTGCAACATGGCTTTGCGGATTGCAGCCATAATCTTTTGCTCGTTGAAGCCAACGATGCGTCCGTCGCGTTTTACTACAGTTTGAATCATTTCTTGTGTTACTTTTATGATTAATGTTTAATGTGCTTGGTATTAAGTCCTTATGTGTTGAAGGGGCTTAAAATACTGTCTTATCGACATTGCAAAGGTAAGAAAATAAATTGAAAGTGGAATGTTTTGGACAACTTTTCTTGCGTTAAAAAATATTAAGTCGCTGATAATTAGGCATTTAAAAAATCGTTTTGGAAAACTTGCGGTATCCGCTGCTTTCCAAAACGATTAATTGCTTCTGTTTCAATATGTTGCAGGAATGTGTCGGCTGTGTCGCTGTATTCTGTGCATTTGTGTGCGTGAGCCCTCGTCTCCTTTTCCTAGCCAGGATGGGGGCTTGTGGAGTGCCCTATGATACCTTTACCTGGCTTTTGTAGTCGAGGGCGGCACCGATGGCGGTGCAGAACTCCGAGTACTTTGGTATGTGGAAACGCACGCCGTAGAGCTTCTCCATGGCAGGATACACTTCCCGGCATTGCGGCATCAGGGTGAGGTTTCCGATGAGCACGAAGTCCTTGATGCCCGATTCCAGGGATGAGAGGATGGTGGCGGAGCCGATGCACTGCAATACCATCCAGATGAGTCCCTTGGCGATGTCCTCTCGGGAAGCGTTCGCCTTGGCATTGCTGAAGAGCGATGCGACGGCATTCATCGGGAGTCCTGGCAGGGGCTTGGCGCTGATGTCGCCGATGAGCAGGTTGATCTTGGAGACATCTCCTTCCTTGGCGAGGTTGGCTATCTGCTTCACGTCGTCGGTCTTGAGCATGATGCGGCTCAGTCCTGCTAATGTTCCGCCGCCCACGCCGATGCCACCGATGTGGCGGATGTTGTCGCCCTCGCATTTCACGAGCGAGGTGCCCGTGCCCATGCTGACCACGATCATGCGGTCGAGCTTGCTCTCGTACTTGGCTCCCAAGCCGTCGGCGACAAACTCCTCGCTCTTCGAGGTAGGGAGCCCGTAGATGGGTTCGTCGATATAGGCGGATCCTACACCGGTGAGCATGACGTGCTCCACTTCCGCCAAACTGATTTGGTTGTCGTGCAAGTACTTTCCGAATGCGCCATATAGAGAGGTGATAGGGTCGGTGGCCTTGATGCGGATAGGACTGACTACCACTCCTTCTTCGTCGATGCCCACGATTTTAGTCGTGGAGATGCCCACGTCGATGCCTATGACTATCTTTTTCATTATATTTTAGAGATGTTTCTGTTATAATACGATTTAGTTTGACTTTTGGAAAATCGACTGCAAAGATACTACAAAATAAAGACTCCACAAAATTATCCGATGGAATAATTAGTGGAGTCTTCCCGATTTATATTTATTTAATCATTGTGTCTATAGCACACCCATCTTGCAGAAGGTGATGAGCACGGCGTAACCGATGATCATGCTGATGACGCCGATGGTCAGTCCAGCCTTCACCATGTCGGTCTGCTGGATGAGACCGGTGGAGTAGGCGATGGCGTTAGGAGGGGTGGAGATAGGGAGCGACATGGCGCAAGAGGCAGCCACGGCTACACCTATCAAGATGGTCTCCGTGCCTCCGATTTCGGCGAGCTTGTCGCCCATGCCCGAACATACCACGGTGAGGATAGGGATGAGCAGGGCGGCGGTGGCGGTGTTGGAGATGAAGTTACTCAGGATGAAGCAAACCAAGCCGGAGACAACCATGATGACGAGTGGGTCGAACTCGGAGAATGGGATGCTGTTCACGGCGTTTTCTGCCAGCCCCGTTCCGTTCATCGCCAAACCGAGGGCAAAACCTCCAGCCACCATCCAGATTACCGCCCAGTCGATGTCCTTCAGGTCGTTGGCGGTGATGACGCCAGTGAAGGCAAACACGGCTATCGGAAGCATGGCCACGGTGTTGGCGTTGATTCCCAATTGCTTTCCGAATACCCATAGGATGATGGTCAGGAAGAAGGTGGCGCCTACCACGGCGGTGCGCCAGTTGTGGTTGGTGCTACCTTCTATCTTTAGTTCGATGGTCTTCTGAGAGAATGGGAACATCTTGCGGATGATAAACCAGGCGCAAATGAGCATGATGAGCACCATAGGCCCCATGATGACCATCCAGTCGCCGAACCCGATGCCCAGGTTCAGTCCCGCTGGGTCGTTCAGCACTTTGTAGGCGAATGCGTTAGGAGGTGTGCCTATCGGGGTTCCCATACCGCCCAGGTTGGCACCGATAGGTATGGCCATGGTCAGTGCGATTCTTCCCTTTCCGTTTGCGGGAAGCGACTTGAACACTGGCGTCAGGAAGGTGAGCATCATGGCGGCGGTGGCGGTGTTGGAGATGAACATGGAGAAAATGCCTGTGATGAGCATAAAGCCTAGGAGCACAAATTCCGATCGTTTGCCGAACGGTGCCATCAGGGTCTTTGCCATCATCACGTCGAGTCCGCTCTTGGTTGCCGCAATGGCGAGGACGAAACCTCCCAGGAAGAGGATGATGGTCGGGTCGGCAAAGCAGGCCATCACACCCTGGTAGTCCAAGAGTTTTCCGTATTCTCCCTCGGAGCCTTGCATCACGGCGAAGGCGGAGTCGGAGACAAAGAACAGCAACACGAAGATGATTACCACAGAGGTGGCCCATGCCGGGATGGCTTCGGTGAGCCATAGCATCACTGCCATCACGAAAATGGCGATTACGCGTTGTTGTACCACGGTTAACCCGTCTATGCCAAAGCTGTCGATGGGCAAGTTCCAAACTAGGATGGTGACCAGGGCGGTGATGACAAACATCAGCGCTTTCTTGCGATTGAAGTCGCCGGTCAATACTTTCTTTACAGTTTCTTGCATTTTCTCTATGTTTTTATGGTTCTACTTTTTTGTCTAGGTCGAAGCACTAGTTTTAGAATCTGGTGTTCCGATGCTGCAAAAATACACAATATTTTTGGATTAGCAACAAAATATCGAAAAAAACAATAGTAAAATGCACTTTTTTTGAAAATAAATAGAAAAAAGTGGCTCAGTTTCCAAACTTTTTCTTATTTTTGCATCGAAATGGCGATAGCGGTTATCGCCTAAACCGAATTTAAAATTTATTATCATGAGTCAGTCAGTATTATTTTGCATCATTGTTTTGGTGATTGTTTTTACAATCATTGTTTCTTCTTACTTCCATAAGCGTCATCATGAGTTCAATATGGAAGACATCGAGAAGGCTGTGCGTGGCGCATATCCCAAAGGGGTGTGCTCGATTTCCAAGGAGGAGTTGGTGAAGTCTATCAAAAAGCACTTCCATTGTTCAGCCAAGGATGCGCATTATATTATAGGTGTAGCTCGGCGCAAAAAACTGGTCGATATAGCGGCTGGCTATGTTACCTTGCTTTAGAAGTCAACGTGATTCACTACGTGATTTTGGGAACTACACTACGTGATTTTGGAAACTACAGAAGCAAAGTGTTCCACGGGCTGAAACGAAAAGTTTCATTGCCAGAAACGAAATGTTTCTTGGGCAGAAACAAAAAGTTCCACGGTTTAAAGCGCTTGGAACAGACGCGTGGCACAATTTGGCTTCACGCTTGGCACGATTTTGCTTCACGCTTGACACGATTTTGCTTCACATTTGATACATTTTGCATCTGCGTCTGATAAAAAAAATCAGAATACATTAGAAATAATTTAAATATAATGTACGCACGTATGCGTATATGCGTACGCGCATGCTAGCGCATACGTATGTATATAATAAGGTGAATCGTAAAATCTTCGTTATTCAAGTGTTTATATATGTTAAAAGTAGAAGAAAAACGAAACTTTTCTTCCGAAATATTTGGCAGTTTCGGAAAATTGTTGTACTTTTGCACTCGCTTTTGAGAAATCAAGCATTACTCAAAGCAATAAAAG
>ERZ808278.1040-NODE-1040-length-13411-cov-131.193396_pt1 | contig 13411 bp, 13 predicted proteins | sample MGYA00521239_ERZ808278 | MGnify/ENA primary metagenome ERZ808278 (study PRJEB31516, sample SAMN03275600) | gut metagenome | biome: mammalia-associated habitat; material: feces | host: Papio cynocephalus | place: Kenya | collected 2012-07-17 ... | reverse complement strand
TCGTCCAATTCAATATATAAGTCGTTAAGTTTTTCTAATAATTGTTCTCTTGAAAATCCGTTCATACCATCACCCTTTCTATATTTATATTATACTCTATTTTAATAATGTTGTCAACCTAAATAATAAAATAATTGTTCTTCTTATTGATAATTCCTATCTTTTTACTTATCCCACTAAATAAAAATTCTTCTTCTGCCGTAAACTTTAATTGAGCCTTTGCATCTTCTGAGCCGTGATGGATTAGTATTCTACTACAATTAATACCTTTCATATAAGAAATTAACTCTTTCCTTTGTATATGACCTGTGAAGCTATTATATATATTAACCTCACATTTTATAGGAACACTTTTATTTTCTATTGTTACAGATTTAGCACCTCTTTGGATTTTGCCTCCTAGAGTTCTTTCAGAACAATATCCTATAAAACATATACAGTCTTGTTTTCTAGGTAATATATGTTTAGCATATGCGACTGAATGACCACCTGCTAACATACCCGAAGAAGAAATTATAACACAAGGATTTTTAGTTTGTCTTGCTAATAATTCTGTTTTCTTATATTCGTCAATGAAAATAAAATTATCCCAAGACATTACTTCTTTCCAACGGTCTAATAATTCTCCTTGTAACGTATTTTCATAAACCTTATTTATTTCATTTGTTAATCTTGAATCCACTATAACTTTAATATTTTTAAATTCTTCTTCATCTTTAAAAGTATGATATAATAAATCCATTATAGCTTGGCTTCTGTCAAAACTAAAACAAGGAATAAGCACTCTGTTGCCTCTATAAGTCACTTCTCTTATCTTATTAAGCAATCCTTCTACATCTTTTTCTACATCTTTTTTTGAAAATTCTCTATTCCCATAAGTACTTTCAAAGATTGCTATATTTGCTTTAGAAACATTTCTTCTTTCATCGCAATAAGGTTTATACTGTTGATTATAATTAGAACCTAAATCAGATGAATAAAATATTTTTACTATTCTACCGCTTGGTTTTTTAATAAATATTTCTAAAGAAGTACTACCAAAACAATGGTTATTAGAAACAAATCTAAAAGATAAATTAGAATTAATTTTATGCATAACTTCTTTATCATATGTTTTAATTTTATCTAAAATTCTAAATACATCAGATTCATCATATAACATTTCATATTTTTTACCTTTACTATTCATGCTCATTATGTTTCTTCTTTGTATAAAAGCCGAATCAAGTAACATAGGACTTAATAATTGAGCAGTCTCATAAGTAGCTACCACATTCCCGTCAAATCCTCTTGTAATTCCACTAGGTACGCTAGAAACATGATCCGCATGGTCATGACATATAAATATATTACTTGCTAAATTAAAAGGTATATTATCTACCATTTTTTTATTAGCATTGAAGTCCTCTACCATTCTATTTGTTTGTATGCTTCCGCATTCTAATAAAATCAGGTCTCTTCCGCCATTGTCTAATGGATATTCAATGGCAAAACATGAGCCTGTAACATCTTCTGTTGAACCACCTAAAGAAGTAATAATTATTTTATTTTTATATTTCTTGTTATTAGCAAAATGATGTTTAAATTTTTTCTTTTCTATTATAGATAAATTTTCTTTTCTATTATCCAATATATTTCCGTTTATATATTCAATTTTATTATCCGTGTCCATTAAAAGACTAGGTAAATCAAATGTATATCTATCTGTAGAACCAACTATATGTTTACCTACTTTTTTCCAAACCACATTCTTTACTATATCTATATCTTCAATATCTATTAAAATTTTTTCTTCTATTTCCTCTTGATAAATGTCGTATAGAACAATTTCTGCATAATCATTGTGGACTCTAATTTCATTGGGTTCATTTTCTGTTCTGTCGCTTGTTGTTATACAAAACCCAAATTCATTATATTCATTTAAATGTTTGTCGCATAACATTTTTTTATTTTTATGTTTCAATTCTCTTCCACAAACTTCACATACTAATTTGTTCATATAATTATCAACTCTTTCTTATTTATATTTATGCTACTTCAAAATCTGTAATATAATAATCAATAGTATTACTCTTCTTTCTTTTCTTAGGGACAAATCCATATAAATATAATACTTCTCCCATTACAAATGGACATTGGTTATATAGCTGCTTATCCATTTTAAACGTTTTTACATTTCCACTATAAAAACAGAATAATTCAATTAAAACATCATATCTAAAAACTTTTAAATCAGATATAAAACAAGCGTTTTTATCCATTTGTTTATAAGATACTCTATTAAATCCACCTGTATATTCTATTTCGTTTTTTATTAATTCTATAATGTCATCTTCTATATCTTTTAAAGATAATTCTACATCTCTTATGAATGAATGATAATCCATAGTTAAGACTTTAGCAGTCTCTTTAGTCGCATTTTTTTCTGCTAATTCTTTATAAGTCATATATAATTCTATATCTTTAGTCTTAGACATTGTCTTTTTATTACCTTTATCTTTATATAACTCAAATACTTTAAGAAGCTTACTTATACAACCAAATTCAGAGAAATACCCTAATTTAATTAAGATTTCAAGACACCTATTATCTATCTCTTTAGCATCAAATAATACATCTGTAAAGGTTTCATATTTTTTACTTTGACTTAGTTCGTATAATATATTGGCTTTCTGTTCATTTAGATACTTAATAGAGCCGACACCTTTATATATTGTGTTAGTTTCCTTATTGAAGAAATATTCTGCTTTAGAATAACCAAATCTAGGGGATTGTAATTTAATACCAAATTGTTTACATTCATTTACAAGTCTAGGAGTTCTATTTTTATCGTTTCCATATTTATTTAATACAACCGTATAATATTCTAAAGGATAATGAGATTTCAAATATGCCCCAAACAAACTATCATATGTATATGACAAACTATGAGCAGAATTGAAAGCGTATCTTACGGCATCTTCTATTACTTGCCATGTATCTAAAAATCCTTCTTCTGTACCGACATGGGTAATCCAGTTATTAAGAAGTGTTTCTTTTAAATTATTTATTTCTTCTTGTGTGAAATTCTTTTTAGATATTTTTTTAATTATTCCATAGGTTTCATCTTCAGGAATTCCTAACCAAACTAAATATTTCATTATAGATTCTTGGTACATCATGTAGTGATAACTTTCTTTTAAAAGTTCGTCAAGTTCTTCTACTCCTGTACTATAAGGTTTTCTATCTATGAAATTTTTTAATAAAGATGCAAAACCCGGACGTATACCTGCGATAAAGGCACATAATTCTGCTACGGTTTTAGGTTTATATTTTGATACTAATTCTGTTGCCCAATCTGAATCTGCTTGATTAATAGTACAAGTCAAGCCTTTTTCGTATATTTCCCAAGTTTTATCATCTAATATTTTTTCTAATCCATCTATTGTGGGAACTTCAATTCCAACTAAATCACAAGTAGATTTTATTATTTCCCATACATTAACTATTAGATAGTCGTTTTTAAGATATTTATATTTATCACAATAATTTTTATCTAATAAACAACAATATCCTTCTTTTGTTCTTATAATTCCTATTTCTTCATTGACTGGCTTATTGTATAGAAGCATACTACATGGACTAGGAGAAACACTTTCTATAACTCCTATAAAATGCTTACTCTCTTCTATAATATCTGCCCATTCTTTATCGTTCCTATAATTATCCAAGTTTTTAGCTACTTCATTATAATCATCGTTTTCCATACCTAAAGCCTTACACCAAAGTCTAAAAGCACTTGAATCTTGTAATGGTTTATAGCTTAACATCCATGCACAGTTTTCTTTGCCCAATAAATCCTCTGTCGCCTTTATAAAAGGTTCTTGGTCTATTACATTTAAATCTATATCGGGTAAACTCTTAGTTTGTAAAATACGGGTTTTAGACATAAATCTTGTTGGATAAAGAGGTACTGGTGCTTTCATTCTATCTACTTCTGTGAATCCTAGCAACTTATTAATATAAAATGATACAGCTGATCCTCTTCCTGTCTTAGTTAAATATCCACCATATTTATTTATTGCTCTATCAACTATTTTATAATCTATAATGAAATAATCCTCCATATTAGTTTCGTGCACTATATTCTTTTCAAATTCTATAGCATCAATATATTCACTTATCTTTTCTTTATCTACTGTCGGCAAAGTATTCTCCCATTCTTTATTTACAATATCTTCGAATTCTTGTTTAGAATTTTTAGATATGCTAGGAAGCTTAATCTCATAGTTAATCATAGTTATTTCTTCTGCTTTATCAAAGATTAACGTACTGTCTAAAGCTTCTTTAATTAAATCGTCTGATAATACATTTTGCTTTTTATATCTTTCAATAATTGTCTCTTCACTTGGATAATCTAATATAAACGTACTTTCATCAGGATAATTTATACCTTTCCCTTTTAAATACATATCTCTATAATACGAATCTTGAGGATATATATAATGTGAATCATTTGCATGAATCAATTTTATACCGAATTTATTTCTATATGTAATCGCTAACTCATTTATTATCTTTTGTTTTTCTTCGTTGTGATTTTGAACTTCTAAAAAGAAATGATTTTTAAAATGTTTATGAAATTCTTTAACTGTTTTTTCCGAATCTTCCTTAGATAATATACCTGCTACACAGGCAGTTGTTATAACAACATCTTTAGGATTAAATATTTCAAACAGTATTTTTTTATCTATTCTAGGTCTATAATAGAATCCTTCTCTGTATGCTATTGTTACTGCTTTATTTATTTGTCTGTACCCGTTGTCATTAAGTGCTATAACAACTAAGTGATTATTGTATCTTTCTTTTTCTAATATATCATCAACGTAATAAAATTCGCATCCAATAATCATTTTTAATTTTTTATCGTCATCTAATTCTTTATTCTTTTTGTCTATTAAATCTTTAAGTTCAAATACATCGCCATGAAAACCATGTTCTGTCGAAAATACTGTCGTATGACCTAATTCGATGGCTCTATCTATATAATCTTGTGCTTTAGTAGTACTGTCTTGAACTCCTATATTCCCTTTATGGCTATGTTTATGATAATTATGATACATTTTAACCACTCCTATTTTAACTTTTTAATGCTTTTATCCCTGCTCTTACAGACATTAAAAACTGTATAGTCTTTATATAATCATCTGCTTCTTTAAAACTATTAATTCTTCTTTCGTCTTGAATTTGCTTATTGTGTTGAGCCGTCATCAATAAATCCATTCCATACGGGTTATTTAAACTCCATTTATTGAGATTATCTAAATTGTCATCAATCAATATATTTCCTTGTATAACATATTTATTTTTACAAGGTATAAAATGAGATAAATCAAATTTTGGAATATGAGTTTCTAACCACTCGAGTTTTTCTCCATATGAATCAGAACAATTACAACAATCTGATACTATAAATACATCATATCCTTCATCAATCCATTTATTAATATATTCTATACTATCTAATTTAGGAGTAATTGTAGTTAAAATATCTGATTGTTTATGCACCGAAAACAACCCATATTCAAAACTACTAGGTATCTCCCAAGAGGTAATTTCCTCTATTGAATGGTTTGTTCCATATATCCTATTATACTCTTTAACAACATCCTCAAGGTAGCAAGTTATAACATCATCCATATCAATTAAAATTCTGAAATCTTTATTTTTCATTTATTTATTCTCCCTTCTTATTTATACTTATATTATACCATTTTTTAACAATGTTGTCAAGTACTTATTCTATTTTTTCCCATTCTTTTATAATAATTTTTCTACCAAATTTATATCTAAATTCGGCTAAAACATCTAAAGTGATATAATCGTCATCATTTTTATCTTTAACTAATTCTTCATAAGATGCTTTACTACAAAAATATTTAGTTATTTCCATATTTTTATTTTTAAATTCATATGTACTTGTACCTTTTTTCTTAATATCTTTAACTTTAAATTCTGCATTTTTAATTAAATATAGTGGTGGTTTAATGTCGTGACACCATAAATTCTCATAAGAAACTATTTTTTTAATATCATCTTTGGGAACAAATTCGTCATAAATTTTCTCTACATTAATACTTTTTTCTTTTATAGTTACATTTTTATTAATATAATTTATAAAAGATTCGATATTTTCTTCTTTAATAGAAAACCCAAAACTATTGTCATGCCCTTTTGTATACTCAAATAATCCTGTGCTTTCACATATATATTTAAAGTCCATTTCTCCATATCCTCTAGCACTACCTCTAACAAATCCACTCTCATCAATGCTACCAAGTAATACAGGTTTCTCATAGAAGTCCAATAACTGATTACAAGTTAATCCTCTTAAAGATTTATCTATTTTCTTCTCTCTATCTACATATATGATAACTGTATTTTTTTGCGACACTTCTCTTTCAAGTTCCTCTCTAACCATCTCTGCAATCTTAACCTTTTCTTCTTTTTGTTTCTTTTGAAGGTTCGCACCTATTAATCTAGCTTTAGAAGGATAAGTTACAGCTTTACCTCTATGTGGAATTAATTCATCTACCCCTATAAGGGCATTAAATAAATTTTCTTTATCCTCTTTTTTGCCTAATCTTATAGTTGCATTTATTACTGGTGCTATGCCAAACCCAAAATCCTCTATTGTAAATTTATCTTTTTTACTTTTTTTCATACTTCTTGCCATTTCTATTAAAAATGGATTTGTAACATTTGATATTTTAGAGCCTGTATTTAAATAGTATCTATTCTCATAAGAATATTTCATATCACACATATCGGAAATTAATGAAGCAGCAACCAGATCTAAATATTTATTTCCTATTGTCCCATCACAACATTCCACAAGTTCTTTACAAAATTTATAACTAACCCCACAACCACTTAAATAAATGTTTTCAACACTTCCATCTTGATTATTGATAAGTGCTACATTATCTTCTATGTCATTTAATCTATCTCCTATTTCTATTATATGATGGTCTAATATTAAAACTTGAATACCTCTATCAACAACCTCTTTTAAAGGCTCAAATTCAACACTTCCGCCATCAGGTATAATCAATAATTTAATATTGTTGTTAACTAGGTTATCTAAATTTCTAAGTTGGAATCCATGTTCTCTTCCTTCATTAAGAATAAAAGTTATATTTTCATACTCAAAATCGTCATATATAACTTGATATACTAATGCCCCTGAAAAATATCCGTCTGCATCTGAATCTATTTGTATCGCTATATTATCATTATTAGCCATAGCATTTAATAAGAAATCTATACCTTTATTTAAATTCTTATAATGTTCTACGTTTTCTTCGAATCCATCATCTGCCAGAAGTAGACTGAGGGCTTCTTTCTTAGTTAAATCTCTTATTTCTAACATATTCTTTTCTATGTCTTCTGAAAGACTATTTAAAAACACTTTATTTCTTATATCTTTCATTTAATCACTCCTTATTTTCACTTAAATATAATAATTCAAAGTCTTTAGGAGGATTATATAATTCATTGTCTCCCAAAGAATCATAAGCCTCTTTTAAGTGTTTTATTTCTTCTTCACTCCACATTCTATTTCTTTCTTGCTTTAGAAAGTTTTTTAATGTCATATCTTTCATATTACCACCTCAAAATTCTTAAAATCTACCCTACTGTTAAATAATTTTAAATACACCTCTTTACCTTTATCTGTAGGAGAATCTTTATATTCCAATAATCCATTCTCTAAAGAGTCCCATATAATTGTTACCTTTACGTTTTCAGGAATCCTATAAGCTAATTTAATTATCTTACATTTCCATAATAACTCTTCTTCTTTATTTTGATATTGTTTATCAAAAGCAAATACTATTTCTTCTACTCCTAGAAGCAACAATATTTTTATTTGTTCATAGCTTAAATTAGACCCACAAACTGCAACAGAATTATTTTCTTCAAAATAACTATTAAGCTGCATAGTTCCTTTTTCTCCTTCAAAAAGTATCGCTATCTTTGTTTCCTGTATTGCTTCTTTATTTTGCCAATAACCATATAAATTATATTTTAAACTATGAGAATACATTTGCCCTCTAAAATAAAATGGCACATACTTTCCAAATTCATCTGCTATTTCTTTATTTAAATTTCTAACTCTTACTCCTACGACACTCCCATTGTCCCATGAGAAATGGGGGATAATAATTTTTTCTCCTACTTCATCATATCTTATATCATATTTCTTTAGAGTTCTAAATCTTATCCCCTCTTCTTCCCACATAGGCAATCTTTTAAGAGGAAATCTCCTATAAGCAAAAGGTTTTTTCTGTGGAGGTAGGGAAGGCATTTCAATTTCTTCTATATTAACTTCTCTCTTTTTAGTTCTATTTCTTGACTTCCTGCCTACCCCTTTTCTATGGTATTTACCACTAACTCCAAAATAAGAGTTTATTATATTCATCGCTTCTTTAAATTCACATTGTTTTACTTTCATAGTTAGATCAGCAAGACTATTAACTGAACTTCCGCAACAAGAGAAACAAAAGAAGCTATGAGTATCTTCGTTATAATATAATTTAGGAGAAGTACTACCATGACAAAATGATTCAAATATAGCATTATTATTATATCCATCTCTATTTACACAATGTCCTTGAAGAACTTCTTCTACAAAATTTATTACCTGTTCTTTATTTAAATCTTGTAAGATACTCATATATTCTCCCCTTTCCTATTTCCTATAAACCTTACATTGTTTCCAATATTCTATACCATCCATATCTTTATCTAAAGTAGCAAATATATCACAATCAGATGTAAAATGTATGTACTTAACAAACTTTCTAACTTTCCATTCATGGTCATCTTCGTCTCTTACTAAAACTAAATCTCCCACTTCTATGTCTCTATAGTCTATTTCCTCTTCATTCCATAACACTTTATTTTCTGTATTGCGAACCTCTATTATATCATAACCGTCATTAGCTCCTACATATTTTAAATCTTCTCTATAAAGTTTTGGGAAAAAGCCTAGTTCATACTCAAACATAATTATATCTCCAAGTTCTGTATTCTCTTTAAGCCTTCCTACGTATCCATCTACTACATAAAGAATATCATCATTTCTTAATATTAATTTCATTCCGTTTTTTATATCTTGTCTCTTCATATTATTCTCCCTTCTATGTATTTATTATAACATATTTTAATAATGTTGTCAAGCACTTTTAATAAAAAAGTCCTGTATATACATTATCTACATAAGCAATATCACGAATCCTACCATAGTCTCCATTAAACTCTTGCAATATAATTATATTTGAATCGCTAGATTCTCTACATTTATCTAAAAATGCTAATATATATTGTTTGCTTTTGTCTAATGTAAGTTCATCATCATTATCGTCCCCTCTTAGTCTTCTTCTTGAAGTCGTAGTAGAATCCACTACTTTAAAATACTTCTTCTTATACTTCCCTTCTCTGTCTTTTCTCCAAAGATACGGTTTTAAAAACATCTTTTCATTATCTTCGTCTAATTCTCTAAGAGTAACTTTTCTTGTTAATAATAATAGTCCTGCAACATCTTTAACGTGTTTGCTTCCTGCTAATAAACTAGAAGTTAAATAACTTGCTTTACCAGTCATAGAACCCATAAGTTGCATAGGTAATAATATTTTACATTCCATTTCTTTACCAAACTTATCTAATTCTATTGAGTTTTCTATTAATTCTTTAACGCTATCTTCTTGAGACTCTGCTTTAAAGGTTTCAACTATTAGTGTTGAGAATCCTTCTGCCAATATTAGTTTTTTAGATTCTCTCATTATTTTATCAACAGAGAACTCGCTTACACTATAAAATGCAAGAGTATCTTTATATCTTTCCTTTATAAATCTATTAGCTTTTAAAAATACTTTTCTTTCTTCATCAGTAAAATTATAATGCTTAATCTTTGTTCTATTTAAAGTAAAACACCCAAATACATATGCCGATATATATGATAACAACATAGTTTTAAAATATTTACTTCCTTGTTCGTTGCTAACTAATATTACTTTTTCTCCATTTTCTATTAAAGACATAGCCATATTAACCATTAAAGTAGTTTTACCGACTCCTGAAAATGCTCCGAAAATTGCTACACCATTACCACTACTAAGCCCATCTGTACTCTTGCTAAGGAGTGGAAAGTTCTTATGATATTTAAACTCCCCATCTTCTGTTTGCCATGTAAGAGTGGTGTCATAATAAGTTGTATCATCTTCTATTTCTCCATCTTCAATCTGTTGAAGTTCTTCATCCGAATAGAATAAATATTCTCTTTTCATATCTGTCGATACACTTTTTACATTTACACTTGATAATTGCATATCGAAGAAATTTAAGACCTGTTGACTATCCATAGCAGTAAATTTATCGGCAGGAACAATCTTTTTATTCCCTACTAACACTTCCTTATTAATATCAATAGCTAATTTTTCAGAAATCTCTTCAATCAAATTGTATTTAATAACCTCATCTAAATGAGAAGAGAAATTCTCTACGTTAGCTAATTCTTTAATATTTCTAAATTCTTTTGCCCCTCCATAATCTTCAAAGTCTTGTGTTAATGTTTCTGACAGTTTAAGAAAATTTATAACTGTAAATTCATTAACCTCTCTATACCTCGTAGATAATTCAGATACTAATTTAAAATAAAATTTATTCTTAGGAGTAGAAAAATCATCTTCTATTAAAGGTACTTCGCTGATCAATCCTAAATCTTGAAGAAGACATGATATCAACATTCGTTCAGAGGTCTCTTTGTGTTCGTTCATAACTTCGCTTTCTATATCTAGTGTTCTAGCCATTTTATCACTCCTTATAAGATATCTAATAACCCTCTTTTAGACTTCTTTTTAATTACAGGTTTTCTAACTTCTGTTTCTACTTCTATATTAACGCCTACATCTTCATATTCCATCATATCCTGAACAGGCTTACTTGTTCCATTAAAATAGTCTTTAATCTCTGAACGTATAATCGCAAAGATATACAAAATTTTTTGATATTCATTCATATCTCCATTAACTAATTTTTTATCTAAAGAAGATTTTATGTAATCCCCTTTATCTAAAAGAAATTTATTCACTTGATTCCTAGTATATCCTGCATTATATATCTTTGTAAACTCCTTGTTTTTAGTATTATTGATACAAGTATATCCTATTATAAAATCAAATGCTTTTTGATTTTCTCTAAGCAACTCTGTATTCTTTTCATGTTCTCTATATTCTTCTTCTGAACAATAATATTGATTTTTCTTTTTACCATTTTTATCTATCTTTGGGAAATTAAATGCTATGTCTGTTGTTAAAGGCTTCCCACAAATCTTACATTTACATCTATAAATTCGAGCCATATAATCAATCCTCCAACTCTCTATATTTTAACTCATCTAAAGTGCGTATCTCTTCGTCATTAAATCTACATACAGAACATCCAATTTCATCAGCAGCATTATAACATTGAACATCATAACATCGGATTCCATGTCTCTTTATTTCATTTAAAGGCAATTCTGATACACCCCAACAATTCTCGTATAAATTTACTTCTACTAATTTCTGATTACATTCTATAATGTCTAATTCTTCTTCTTTTACTTTATGAAAAATAACAGGACAAATATGACAATCTATGTCATATTTAGAACATAAAATATCATCACAGTTTACATAATTTTCTTGTTGTCTATATTTTTTAGGTAATATTGGAACGAACATTTCTCCTATTCTAACTTTCTCACTCATATTATCTCTCCTTTCTATACTTATATTATATCATATTTTAATATTGTTGTCAAGTATTTTTTTAATTTTTATTATTTATATTTTCTAGGTATTTTAATCCCATTAATCTATTTCTCTCCAAATTATTTCTTCTAAAGAATAAGTTTTATCATCATTAAATTTACAACATTCACAATCAATTTCTTCTTTCATACAACAACATTGTATATTACAACAATCTACCCCTTTTTCTACTATCTCTTTTAAAGTTTTATTTGTCACGCTCCAAAATCCCTCACACAATCTTATTTCTACCAATTTTCCATTAGTCTCAATAATACACATATCATTATCATGGATTTTCCCAAAAGCCATAGGACAGTCTTCACAGTCTATGCAAAAACCTTCACATAAAATATCCTCACAGCATATAAATCCTTTTTCAAATTGATATTTCTTTGGTGCTATAGGTATTAATTTTCCATTTATTTCAATCTTTCTCATATTATCTTCTCCTTTCTTATACTATACACTTTCTATTACTATATTAACCGCTTCTCTATATAAATCGTCAACTACGATATCTTTAACTCCTATAACTATACAATTATTATATTCAGATTGCCATACTTTATTTTTAAGCAACTCCCATTCCATACATACTGAATCATCTTTTCTATATATCATTTTATAACCTGCATGATTTTCATTTACAGTCTATAGTCTTATCAATGTATTTCTACATATAAATGTATCCACAAAATCTTTTAATTTCATATTGTCTTCTCCTTTCTGTATTTATATTATATCATATTTTAATATTATTGTCAAGTATTTTTTTTAATTTTTATTTTTCTTTTAGTCATAATATCAACTCCTTATAAAAAAGGGTAGATATTTCTACCTACCCAATTTATATTACAAACTTCTTCTTGATGATTTACTTTTAGGTCTTACTGGAGCTTCTGCTTTTTCTTCCTCTTCCTCTGATGCTAACATAGAACTATTCCCATCATCGTCTTCTTCAGAGAAACTTAAGCCTAATAAACTTGTAATTTCATATCTTTTTAAATATGTCATTAATGAACCAAAAAGTTGAATATCATTTTTATTAGGTGTAACTGATATAGAATTGGTTTCTATAAATTGTCCTGTTTCAACATGAATTAATCTAGTTTTAATACATATAGAATTTTCTTTTGTTCCATTTACAGGCATCTGTATTAAAACTAATCCTTGGTCATTTAAAATAGGTCTAGTTACATTTAATATTTGAGATAAACTAGCATATGAACTTTCATGAAATGGATTAGAAGCATCCTTTTCTACTGTTGTAAAATGCTTATGAAATCCTGCTAAAGCCTTGTATAACTCTGTAGTATCATCACTAGAATAAAATTGAACATCTGAATTGCCTATTTGTTTATTAACATTAAATTTACATTTACACTCCATATTTACCTCCGTTAAAGGGTGAGGGATTTCCTCACCTAATATTTTTTCATTAATTGTATTTTCCATAATTATCTAACTCCTTTCAAATTAAAATGGCACTTCGTCTTCGGCTACCTCTACTTCTTCGCCTTCTACTTCTTCGCCTTTTTCTTTTCTAATATCATCTACTTTTTCTTGAAGTCTTT
>ERZ808278.1038-NODE-1038-length-13443-cov-5.320362_pt1 | contig 13443 bp, 12 predicted proteins | sample MGYA00521239_ERZ808278 | MGnify/ENA primary metagenome ERZ808278 (study PRJEB31516, sample SAMN03275600) | gut metagenome | biome: mammalia-associated habitat; material: feces | host: Papio cynocephalus | place: Kenya | collected 2012-07-17 ... | reverse complement strand
AGAGCATCTGCCTTACAAGCAGAGGGTCGGCGGTTCGAATCCGTCAACGCCCACTCTTGCCGATTGTGAATTTTTATAATTTGCAATCGGTTTTTTGTTTCTCTTTGCATGGGATGACTGATGTCTTCCACAGACCATGAAGATTGCAGTATTCATACACAGCCATCACCGTCTCGTTGCAGTCGCAATAGATGGCTTCTGCTGGCTTTGAAGAATCAAGATGGATGATTTTTAGTCCGCAACACGACTCCACGGCCACAAAGCAAATGTGGTGGTCGGTGGTCATTGGGTGTGGCGTTGCGCCCACTTCAATTTTGAGTGAACCATCCTCTTGGCGTGACACTACAGGCACATGTTTTTCTGCAGCGCCGTCTGTAGTCATGGCATTGAGCCGCATCATAGGTTTTCCGCAACATACTGGCGTCACGCCAGAGTCTTCAATCACTGCAAACACATTGCCGCATACTGGGCATTTGTAGAACTTTGTTTCCATAACGGTTGAGATTTAATGGGTTAATAATTAAGAGATAATGTAGATAAACTACTGCCACAAATTTATTCATTTCATTTTCAAGACCCAAATTTTCGCACAAATTTTCGCATTATTTCACTTTTTTAAGCATTGACGGCGGTGTGCTAAGCGTTACGATGCTATGATAATCATGGAGAAAGTCTTTCTTCCTTTCTTTTGATATGCTTTCGGTTTTCATTACCTTTGTGACATGAAACGATTTGTTTGCTCTATAGTTTTGCTTTTGGCGTCGGCGTTGGCTGTTGTGGCGCAGGAGCATGAGTATATCCAAGTGGATTGGTATCCGCTTCTCACCGACAGTGTGGGGTGGAACATAACCAGTGGAGGCTTGGCTTTCGGTTTTGTAGATGGTATCTCTCAAGAGGCCGATGTAAAAATGGAGAGCTCGTTTGAGATTTCGTGGCTAAATGTGATTGGCGCAAAATACAACACGGGCCATGGCCAGCGTATTAGCGTGGGGCTGGGTATTGACTGGAAAAACTATAAACTGAAATCTACGCAACGTTTCGTTGTGAATGAGGCCGGGGTGAGCGTAAGCACATATCCTGATGCTGCCACTCATCGCAAGTCGCGCGTGAAGGTGTTTGCGCTTGAGCTGCCGATTCTTTTTCGGCAACGCATTTTCTCCCATTTCGACTTACTGGTGGGTGAAGTGACTAATTTCAACGTCCATGCCAGTGTGCTCACCACTTATGTGTGTGACAATAAGAAAGTGAGGCAGTGTGTAACAAAAGGCTTGCACCGGTCACCAGTCACCTTCGATTTGATAGCAGGGGTGAATTATCGGAAGATTGGGGCTTATGTGAGATACAGCCCATGCAGAGTGTTCAAAAAGGGGTATGGCCCCATGCTGCAAACGCTGTCTGTAGGGGTGGCTTTAGGATTGTAAGATTATAGACTTTTCATTTGCTAATTCGCTCTAATTCCCTTAACTTCGCATATTATTTAACAGAACAATCAAAAATTATATAATGAAGAACTTATTATTCCTTTCTTTGGCCATGGTGGCTTTGCTTTGTGCATGCGATGGTGGCAACAAATTTAAAGTGTCTGGTGAGGTGGAAGGTGCGTCCGACACCACTAACCTTTACCTTGAAGTGGCAAACAATGGCAATTGGTACATACTTGACTCCACCACCACCAGTGGCAATGGCTCATACAGTATTTCATATGAAGCTCCTGAATATCCCAACATATATCGCTTGCGCTGTGCCGACAAGTCGGTCTATTTCACCATCGACAGCATTGAGAGCATCACCATCGACAGTAAGCTGAAGACCTTTGATGTGGATTTCAATATCGACGGCACAGAGCACGCCCGTCAAATCAACAAGATAGAGAAAGATGCCATTTCCTATGCAAAGGAGGGCACTCCTGCTGCAAAGATTGAGGCTTGGAAAAAGCAGCTCACTAAGCAGATTCTTGCAGATGAATATGGATCTGGTATTGTGGCTTACTTTATTATCAACAAGTATATCAATGGTCATCCTCTATTTGACCCGATGAACGACCACGATATGAAAATTATCGGTGCTGTGGCCAATGCCTTTAATTCCTACCGTAAGGATGACCCTCGCACTCAATATTTGGTGAATATGACACTTGAAGCCCAAAAGCGCCGTCGTGCGGCTGCTGGCATAGCTGGAGGCTCTCGGGTAGAAGCTCAGGTGGTGAGCCTCTTCGATATCACCTTGCAAGACTCTAAGGGTGTTCAGCATTCGCTCGCGGCTGAAGCCAAGAAAGGACGTGTGATTCTGCTTAACTTCACTATGTATGACCAGTCGTTTTCGCCAGCCTTCAACAAAGTACTCAACGACCTATATACTCAATACAAAGGACGCGTCACCATATTTCAGGTGGGCTTAGACCAAAGCCTTGGTGAATGGCGCGATGCGGCTAAAAATATACCTTGGATTGCTGTCTACGACCCTGCTGGTGAAGCCTCAAAGAGTGTTCAGCAATATCAAGTTTCGAGCATTCCCACCACATTTGTTATTGACAAAAATGGTGAGATACAGGAGCGTGTTGACGATCCTCTTAAATTGAAGAGCGTGATACAAAAATACTTGTAAACACATAAATTTTAGCAGTAGCGATATGGCAGATGTCAGACAGTATTATTTCTTAGACCAAAGTAATCAGCAGCAAGGACCGTTCTCTGTTGAACAGTTGGCTGATAAGCAGATTGCACCCAGCACTCTCGTGTGGGCGGAAGGTTTGGATGAATGGCTTCCCGCTTGTCAAATTCCAGAGCTTAGCTCGCTGTTTGCAGGTAGGACCATGCCTCCGCAATTTCAGCAGGAGCCTCCAGTTTTTGATAACAACGCAAGCAATGGTGTGCCCCCTCAGTTTCCTTCTTCACCAACGCAATCACCATCACCTTATCCCCAAAAGAAGAACAATATGGGGGTGATTGTCGTAGTAGCGGTCATAGGATTGTTTGCCTTGGTAGGCTTAGGTCTTGCCATATATACGGGATTTTTACACAGAACGACAATACACCACTCCATTGCAATGAGCTCTAACGACACAATTGCCACAGTGCCAGCAGACACCGTCGCTTATGCAGATAGCGTAGGGAACACTGAAAGCGGTGATGACAAAGTGTCGCATCAAAACAAAGTGTCGCATCAAAATAATGTGCATCGTCTGGTAGGTTATATCGATAAGTATCCGATAGAAATGATTATCACAAATTTGGATAATGGTGAAATATCCGGTAGATATAACTATACAAGGCATCCAGGTTATGGCAGCATGCATTTAGAAGGCTACCGTGATGACAACGGACACATATACCTTGCAGAGTTCGCTCCAGCCAATGAAGGAGGATATGTTACTGGTGAGTTTGAGGGAGTGTGGCATGACAATTCTATTGGAGGAACGTTTACTCGTAGTAAGGACGGGAAGATAATGAGTTTCTCTGTTACAGAGTAGGTTGCATTATAATGACTGCCAGAAGTTGAGATAACGATTGGCCACTATGGCTGATGCATTGTGCTTTTCCACAAAGGCACGGCTGTCGGCGCTTAGCTTGGGCAGTATCGACTTGTGCGTGATAATCCAGCGTAGCTTTTCTTCGATGTCGCCCTCAGGAACAGGGCGTACATTAATGATAGGGTGGTTGGTGCTTTCCCTTATTAATTGATAATATTCAGGCTCTGCGCCCGACACCGCCACTAAGCCTTGTGCCATGGCGAGCAGGGCATTTGTGGCAGGCGTGTAGGAATAGAGCTGGTCGAGTAGCACATGGCTGTTGTGCATTCGACGCACATACTCGTGATAGGGCAAATTTTCCACTCGCTCGATTTCACAAAAGTCGGGCATTTGCTGGTGTACTTTCTTAAGTGCCGCTAAAAGTCTGTCGGTGCCTTTTAGCACAGTGCGGTCGCGCTGGATTCCTATGAAAAACCTTACTTTTTCAGGCTCACTCTCTATAAAATGAGGCTTGAGTTTATCCACATCAATTGGTATGCCGGCGTGAATCACCTTTTTGCCCATTATTGGCTCGTAGGCCGCATAGTATTCCCATAGGCAAGCCACCACACCGTCGATGCGTTGTAGCACATAGTCGCTGTGCTGCTTCATGAAGTTGGCCTTCCAATTGTCTTGTAGCTGATTTTTGTACTCTTTCGACTCCACAAATGGCGATGGCTTGGCGCCAATCATGTAGTCGCTGTATCTGTAAGTGTGTCCATCGTGGCAAGCCTTGTAGTACACATAGTCTGTTCCGAGAGCCGACAGCACAACCTTTCCGTTATGCTTTTTCAGATAGTCGAATATGCGTCTTACACGCCATGGCTTAAGTTGAAGAAAAATGGGGCTTGCCAGCTCCACAATGTCGAACCCTCGCATCTTGTGCAGATTGGCCAATATTTTTGCCACATATTCTATGGCGCCTAATTTGCCAGGCTTGCGATGCAAATCAATATCGCGCCCTGTGTTCATCCACCCAGAGCCGTCAGAGGCCACCACTGCGTAATGTCCCATTTCGCGGAGCTTAGTGGCCAAACAGTTGTGCATGTTGCTTGCGTCGCCTGCAAATAGAATTTTCATTACATCAAAGGTAGTTAAATTTTTGGTGCTATGCAATTATAGGGCGTATTACATGTGTATGACTATGTGAATGTGTGAAAAGGGGAGTGCAAGAATGTTGCTTTACTCGAAAAGAAACACTAACTTTGCCAAGTTTTTATAAATTATAAATAGTATTCAGCAAAAATGAGAGTTGCAATAGTTGGCGCCAGTGGCGCAGTGGGGCAGGAATTTATGAAGGTGCTCGATGAGCAGAACTTCCCTGTTGATGAACTTGTGCTGTTTGGATCCGAACGTAGCGCAGGCAGAATTTTCACGTTCAGAGGCAAGGACCATGTGGTGCAGATGCTACAGCATAATGATGATTTTAAGGATATTGACATAGCGTTTGTGTCGGCAGGCGCTGGCACTGCGAAGGAATTTGCACCCACTATCACCAAGTATGGCACTATTATGATTGACAATTCCAGCGCTTTTCGCATGGACGATGATGTGCCATTGGTGGTGCCAGAGGTGAATGCCGACGACGCTCTTTGCACGCCTCGTCATATTATAGCCAATCCAAATTGCACCACTATTCTTATGGTGGTGGCACTCAAGCCTCTCGACAACATTTCCCATATCAAGAATGTGCAAGTAGCCACTTACCAGGCTGCCAGCGGAGCAGGTCTGGAGGCTATGGATGAATTAGCTTTGCAGTATTCAGAAATCGCCACCAACAAGGATTCTGTGACGGTGCGGCATTTTCAGCATCAGTTGGCTTACAATGTGATTCCTCATATTGATATGTTTATGGATAATGGCTACACTCGTGAGGAAACAAAAATGTATAACGAAACGCGCAAAATTATGCACTCCGACATTCGTGTGAGTGCCACTTGTGTGCGTGTGCCAGTTATTCGTGCGCACAGCGAGGCTGTATGGATCGAAACAGAAAGGCCAATATCTCCGAGTGAGGCTCGCCGTGTGCTCATGGGGGCGCCAGGTATTGTGGTTGTGGACAATCCTTCTTGCAATGAGTATCCCATGCCGCTGTTTGTGAACCGTCAAGATCCCGTGTATGTGGGTCGTATTCGTGAGGATTATAGTAGCGACAATGGTCTTACATTCTGGGTGGTGGGCGACCAAATTAAGAAAGGTGCAGCGCTCAATGCTGTTCAAATCGGCCAGTATCTTTATCAGAAAGGCGTGTTCAATAAATAACTCCTATCCTCTATAAACTTTCTTTTTTCGGAAAATTACGAAATAAAAGCGGCACCCTTAACAGAGGGTGCCGCTTTTATTGATAATAAGGCTGCTTAATGTTGTTTTGTTTTGACGCGTTTAGAATGTAGAGTTGCCGTTATGGTCGATATATCCCCATTTACCGTTTTTTCTTACGGCGGCCACGCCTTCACTGAACCGGTAGCTGCTGCTAATCATATCGCCAGACACACATGATTGGGTGTAGTCGTATTCACAAGGAATCACCTGTGTGCCATCAGGCTTAATAAATCCGAATTTCTTATTGCTGGAGTTTAATGCCACTCCTTCATACACTGGGCCTTCCACCTTGAATGGCGGGCGCACCATCATCTTGTCCATCAGCCGATACACGGTCACCGTCTCTGTGCCCACATAGTCTTCCATACCCGACAGTGTGTAGCCTTCGTGGAAGTCTGTGATAAACTTTGGCATTGCTATTTCATCGGTGTAGTAGCGCGAAGGGATGGTTTGTGTGCCAGTGGTGTCGATAAATCCATATTGCTGCTCATCGGCAGTGACCCATGCCATACCCTCGTGGAAATCGCCCGCTTTCAGCCCCTCTTTGCACGAGAAGAGCAAATCGCCCTTAGTGTTGATGTAGCTATACACGTAAGGGAATTGCGCATCGGCATCGTTCTCGTTGTAAACAGCCACAGCCGCCTTTCCTTCGCTAAAGGGATTAGCCGCATCGTATTTGCAAGGCACCACTTCCTGGCCCTGCTTGTTGATGTAGCCATATTTGGCATTGCCTTCCTCGTCTGTTTTCACCACGCATGCCAGCCCGTCCTTAAACGCGTAGTTGAGCATGCCGGCGTCGGCAATGTAGTATTTTGTGCCATCGAGAGCCTTGTTGCCTTGTTTGTCAATGAACCCGTGATACTCATCATTGGATACCCATGCCAGCCCTTCACTGAAGTCGGTGGCCTCATCGTAGATGTAGTCCACTACGAGTTTGCCGTCCTTGTTCATATAGCCCCATTTGAGCACTCGGTCGTAGCTCTGCTTGGCTCCGGAGGTTTCTTTTGCCACAGCCACCATACCTTCGCTGAAATTGCGCACATAGCCGTTATCGCGGTAAAATCCGTAATCCTCGCGGTCGATGCACACATCATACTGCTTGGGGATGCTGCATGCTATCACTTCCTTGCCTTTGCTATCGATGTATCCCCATTTGCCGTCTTTCATCACAGCAGCCATTCCATCGCTGAAGGTCTGCACCACATCGTATCGCTTTACCGCATCGCAGAAATCAGGTGTCAGCTCCACTTTTTGAGCATTCGCCCCCATAAAGCTTGCCACGGCCATTGAGATGCACAGGGTGTTAGTGAATTTTTTATTCTTCATTTTAGTAGTTGTCTTCTGTTTCATTTGTTTTGACTTCACAAAATCAGGTTAGTTTAATTAATGTGGAGCCTATTATTTGATGTGAGTGCCTTCTTTCAGGTCGCCGAGGTTTCCTGCATGGGTGATGACCACTTCTCTCACCCCTTTTTGAAGGGTGGAGAACGCATTGTCGAGTTTAGGAATCATACCGTCGGTGATGACGCCTTGCTCCTTAAGAGCTTCGTAGTCCTGGTGATTGAGCGATGGTATCACGCTGTCGTCGTCGGTGGCATCTCTCAACACTCCTTTTTTCTCGAAGCAGAACACCAGCGTCACATCATAGAACGGCGCAAGTCCTTTTGCGGTCTCGGCCGCTATAGTGTCGGCGTTGGTGTTAAGGATATGCCCTTTGCCATCATGGGTGAGAGGCGCCAGCACTGGCACCACGTTGCTTTCAATGAGCGATGACAGGGCTTTCCCGTCCACTTTTTTTACATCACCCACCCACCCGTAGTCCACGGTGGTGACAGGGCGCTTGTCGCTAAGAATCACATTCATGTCGGCTCCGCACAGTCCGATGGCGTTTGTGCCTTTGCTTTGCAAAAGGCACACCACACGCTTGTTCACCAGCCCGGCGTACACCATCGTTACCACGTCTATCATTTTGTCGTCGGTGACGCGCCGGCCATCCACCATGGTGGTGGCAATACCCAAGGCAGAGGCCGTCTTGGTGGCCATAACGCCACCGCCATGCACGAGCACTTTCCGCCCTGAGAGCTTTGAAAGGTCGGTGATAAGCTGATTGAGTGCTTCGGGGTTTTCTACAACTTTCCCCCCCACTTTCACTAAAAGTAGTTTTTCCTTTGCCATATTATTGTTATGTGTAGGTGTCAATATCTGTGCAAGCCTCTATTGCCTGCTGTTATTATTCTGCGCCAAACTCCATCAAGTAGGCTTTGATGAATTCGTCAATGTCGCCGTCCATCACGCCATTCACATTGCTTGTCTGGTGATTTGTGCGATGGTCTTTGACACGGCGGTCGTCGAACACGTAGCTGCGGATTTGGCTGCCCCACTCAATCTTTTTCTTGGAGTCCTCTATTTTGCGTTGCTCTTCCTGCCTGTGCTGCAATTCTTTGTTGTAAAGAATTGATTTCAGGTTACGGAGAGCGTTTTCGCGGTTTTTAGGCTGGTCGCGCGTTTCGGTGTTCTCCACCAGAATTTCCTCCTCCTCTCCGGTATAGGGGTCTTTATACTGGTAGCGTGCACGCACGCCCGACTCCACCTTGTTCACATTCTGTCCGCCTGCACCGCCACTCCGGAAAGTGTCCCAAGTGAGGCGAGCGGGATCAATTTCTATCTCGATAGAGTCGTCGATAAGTGGTGTCACAAACACGGAGGCAAACGATGTCATTCTCTTGCCTTGTGCATTGTATGGCGACACACGCACCAGGCGGTGAACGCCGTTCTCACTCTTTAGGTAACCATAGGCGAAAGCTCCTTCCACACTGATGGTGACCGACTTGATGCCTGCTTCATCGCCATCGATAATGTGTTCGATAGAGGTCTTGTAGCCATGTCGCTCGCACCATCTCAGATACATTCGCATCAGCATTGAGGCCCAGTCCTGACTTTCTGTGCCGCCTGCGCCAGAGTTGATTTTCAGAATGGCATCCATCTTGTCCTCCTCGCCACGCAGCATGTTGCGCAACTCGAGTTTCTCAATTTTGTCCTTGGCGTCGGTGTAGAGCTTGTCAAGCTCCTCTTCGGAGATGACGCCTTCCTTCACGAAGTCGAACCCTACTTCCACTTCACCAACGGCTTGCTCCACTTCCTTGCAGCTGTCAATCCAAAAGCGTAGCATCTTTATCTTTTTCATTTGCGCTTCAGCGGCCTTTTGGTTGAGCCAGAAGTCGGGCACATGGGTGCGTAACTCTTCTTCTTCTACTTGTATTTTTTTACTGTCGATGTCAAAGATACCTCCTCAACGCATCCGAGCGTTCTTGTATCTCTTTTAATTGGTCTTGTGTAATCATCTGAGCTCAATGATTTCAGTTGTTAATATAATTTGTTAGTTATCTCAAAATGAACAGTTGCATGAGGTGTGATGTTTGTATGATTACTATCTCTCTTGCAACCGAATATAGTGTTGCTGGCGCTTCGTTATTTCATTTCAGCGGCAGCGTAAACTGCATTTATTAGCTTAGCATAGCGCTTGTTGATTACCGAGCGGCGTATTTTCAGTGTGTTGGTCAGCTCTCCGGTCTCCATGGTGAACGGGCGTGGCATCAGAATGAACCGCTTAATCTGTTCGTAGCTGGCAAGGTCTTTTTGCCACTCGTCGATGCGCTGCTGCATCATTTTCCTAATTTCTTTGTTGTTCACCAGGTCGGCGGTGTCGGAAAAGGCAATTTTCTTTTTCTTTGCATAGGCTTTCAGTGCGTCGATTGAGGGTACAATGAGCGCCGAGACAAATTTTCTGCCGTCTCCTATTACCACGGCCTGCTCGATGAATAGGTCCTGACCGAGGCGAGTTTCGAGCACTTGTGGAGCAATGTATTTACCATTGCTGGTCTTGAAAAGGTCCTTTAGGCGCTCTGTGATGATAAGCGCTCCGTCGTCATTAATGGCGCCGCAATCGCCCGTGTGGAACCATCCTTCGCTGTCGATGGCTTTCGCTGTTTCTTCTGGCTTGTTGTAGTAGCCCTGCATCACGGTGGGCCCTTTCACTAAAATTTCGTTATCCTCTCCAATTTTCACCTTTACGCCTGGAATTGGCATGCCTATGGTGCCCAACTCCCAGTTAGTGTCGGGGAAGAATGATACTGATGCGGTGGTCTCGCTGAGGCCGTAACCTATTACAATCGGAAAGCCTATGGCGCGGAGGAATTCTGTGATGTTGTCGGAAAGCATAGCTCCGGCCACAGGAAACAAGTGTGGGTTTTCGATGCCAATGGCGGCACGCAGACGGCTGAACACTTTTTTGTTGAAGTATCTGTATTGCTTTTCCAGTAGCGCAGGGACTTTTTTCCCAGTTCGCACATATTTCATTTCGCGCTTCTTTGCCACAGCCATTGCTCGGTTGAAGAGCATTCTTACTATGGGTGAAGCGTTGGATATGTTGTCGGTAATGGCGGTATACACCTTTTCCCAGAAGCGAGGCACGCTGCACATGCACGTGGGCTGAATCTCTTTTACAGCTTTTTGAATCTCCTTTGGATTATAGTTGAGCACCACTCTTATGCCGTTAGTCAGGCACACCATGCTCCATCCCAATTCGAAAATATGGCTCAGCGGCAGAAAACTCAACGACAGGTCGGTGTTTTCGTTGAGGCTTGGAATGCGCATGTTGTGGGCCAGCATGGCTGCGTTGAAATTACTGTGGGTCAGCATCACGCCCTTTGGCGTGCCTGTGGTGCCAGAAGTGTAAATGAGGCAAATCAAGTCGGATGGAAGTGCGCTCTCCTTGCGCTTGTCCACTTGTGCCATATCCATATCGCTGCCCCAGTCAAGGAATTCCTCCCATGTCATGCTGGAGTCGTCGTCTTCCTTTTTCTGGATTAGAGGGTTGAGCGTGACAATAAATTTCAGCGAAGGGCAATCGGCTTTGATTTCCATTGCGATGTCGTATTGGCGCTGGTCGCCCACGAAAAGCACGATGGCTTGGGCATCGCCTATGATGTAGGAGGCTTCGCTGCTGCTGCTTGTGGCGTAGATTGGCACCACGGCCCCACGGCAGTAGTATGCTGCAAAGTGTGTATTGAGGATCTCAGGGCAGTTCTGAGAGAAGATGGCCACTTTGCCACCGGCGTCTAACCCTGCTTTATATAGCGATTTTGCTTCTCGTTCAATGTTGGCTTTGAATTGATTCCATGAAATGGAGGTCCATTGGTTGGTTTTGTAGTCACGGAATCGGAGAGCCTCTCGGTCGCCGAATCTTTTCGCTTGCTTACTGATAAGCTCAACTAATTCGTTTACCATCTTTTGTATTTTTTTATTGATTAGCGGTGCAAAATTACTCAAAATCCCTTGAATAAAAATCAAGTCGATGTCCATATTAACATCAATTCCAAAAATGCCGAAAAAAAAACCAATAATTAACGTTTTGTGCTTATCTCTTTTTCTTTGCGCCTTGCTACGGGCCGATGAGGAGCGACTATCACATTTTTAGGTTTCTTTTGTCTCTCACAGTTGTGTGATGGTGAAAAGTTGGCTACAATAGCGTTTTCGCATGCCTTCAGAATTTTAATGTGCTGATTATTGGTGGCTTCAGCGCGCGTGGTTTCATGCACCAGATAGTAGGCAGAGCGCTTATTCTTACATTGTTGGTAAAAAGTGCGGGGATTTTATTTAAAAAATGAGAAAAATGGACTAATTTTGCAAATGATATGTATTGAGCCTATAAAGGTGCTGATATTTAGACATTGAAAAGAAAGGTGATATGTATGTCCCGGTGGAAGTTTGCCTAAATGGCTTACATAGATACTACTTTTTTTTAATGAAATTGAATTATTTAATACCAAGATTGTCAATTTATGCACATAAGCGTAGGAAGATTGGCATGGTCATTCATAGTGATGACAACCAACAGTGAAATAAAGTAGAAGCGGATTTATGAAGCTGGATAGCACGAATTCACTTTCTGCTGCCAACGAAGCTAAGTGCTTGCTTACATTATTAGATGTATGCATTGCAAGTGGAGGAGGCAAATCTTTTTCTGAGCCAGATAAGTGTTCTGGCCCAGAAGTAATGTTTTGCTTGAACGTGAAAAGCACGAGTTTTGCTCACAGTGAAATCTGCATCTCGGAGCATGGTACAGAACTCTCTCATTGGCGCAATGACTTCATGCATCGCAGCAAAGTGGAATCTTGTAAAAACCAGCTTTTAAACTATCACCATAATCCCGTTATTCATACAAGCGTATAAAAATCGTTCCATAATTTGAGCCCTTTTCTGTGAAAAGTGGTTTGGATATTTACGACTTTTTGCTCTGAATCGTTTTTAAAGGTAAATACTATACCAACAGTTTTTATAAGCAAATGAGCGTGGTCATACACAAGATGACTATCAGCGGCGAAATAAAATAAATTTAGGTAGAAGCGGATTTATGAAGCTGGATAGCACGAATTCTCTTTCTGCTGCCAACAATGCAAAGTGCCATCATTTATTACATGAGGGCGTGGCTATTGAAAGTGGCAAGCACTTTTCTGGACTAGGCAAGCCATCTGGGCCAGAGGTGGAGTGCTGTCTGAACGAGAAAAACACGAACGACTCTCATTGCGAAAGTAATAGGCCTTTTGTTCATGATAAACAGAAGCATCAAGTGAAAGGGGAACCTGTCCCTTGGTGCTACATTTTCGTGCACCACCGCAAAGTGAATTCGTTTGAAAATCAGTTGATAAACGACGACCGTGAATTTTTTATCCATACAAGTGTAAAATATGTGCAAAAAAAGGGTAAAGCTAACGGTTGCAAAAAAGTGGCTTTCCCCACGGTCAGTGGACTGGTGTTCATCAAGGGACATCCTTATGATGTGCAGCGCTACCTTGATATCCATTTACCTAACTATCATCTTTGCCGTAACTGTAGTACAGGGAGAGCTGCAGAAATCCCCAATAGCCAGATGCAGGCTTTTATGTGTGTGGCGAAGACTGACCCTGAGCGCATCCGTTTTCTTCTTCACCCTTTTGTGTATTACTCCAAGAACCGTACCCTGCTTCGCATCACCACTGGTGACCTCGCGGGCATGGAGGGCTACGTTATTCGCATAGCCAGCGACCGCAAATTAGTAATGGAAGTGGGTGGCATGTGTGTGGCGATAGGCGGAATTCATTACGAGCGATTTGAGGAAGTGGGGAAAAATCAGGCCAGTAGGAAAGAACGCAAGATTTTCTACAAGCGCAACCTCCATGAGCGTGAGGCATTTATTGACCGTTATTTTCATCGAGTGAGCACGGTGGAAGAGGCTCGCGAACAGGCAGAAAGCATAGAGCTTTTACTCAATCAATCGCAGACCGACTTGAGCAGCGATAGGATTAGCGCAAAAGAGGCGCTTGATGTGCTTTACTTCATCATAGAGGAGAATGGTTACTACTATGGCCCATTTCTTCTTCAGCTCAGCTCGGTTCTGAAACCAGTGATTGACGCTGGCTGTAAAGTGGCGCAGGCTATGGCGAGAATTATCGATGGTGAGCAGCTCTGTGAAGATGCTCGCCAGCGCCATCAAACCGACTTAGACGAGCTTAGATCCAAGTACGGCTATCTGTTTGAATGAGGCAATCATTTTTTACGAAACTAAATATTAAAGG
>ERZ808278.1036-NODE-1036-length-13463-cov-13.957190_pt1 | contig 13463 bp, 16 predicted proteins | sample MGYA00521239_ERZ808278 | MGnify/ENA primary metagenome ERZ808278 (study PRJEB31516, sample SAMN03275600) | gut metagenome | biome: mammalia-associated habitat; material: feces | host: Papio cynocephalus | place: Kenya | collected 2012-07-17 ... | reverse complement strand
CATTAATCAGGTAAACATATGTTCGATTGCCTGTTCGGTTCAACGGTTGAACATTAATTATAACAGAACACATGTTCGTAAAACGTACTTGTAATAATTTATACCACCCTTTTCTACAGCAACAAAAAAGGAGCCAATTAATGGCTCCTTACCTGTTCAACAGTTGAACTATGAACTTTTCTTAGTACGCTTAATCCAGTCAGCTCTATCGCCATAGAAGATATTAAAATCCCACGGAGAAGAAGTAAACTGCCACATTAAGTTAGTCTTGCCCTCACTATCCTTTATATGTTTAGAATCATAATGAGCAATCCAAAATTCATATCCTTTTGCTTTAACCCTTTTAAGTTTTTTAGCTACACTACAGCTACAATATACAATTGGTTTAATGCCAGTCATAATCTTAACTCCGTCTAAGAAACGTAAAAGATAATCCTCATGACCAACACTCTTAGCTTCATAGTCAACAATAAGCAAAGATTTATACATAAGTCCAGCTTCAATAACTCTTCTAACAAAGTGGTCAGCTTCAAACCATGCATCATTACCTCTAACATCAGCTCTGATAAAGTGGTAGCAACCAACCAGTTGGTCTTCGTTCAACTGTTTAACAAAACTTTTAAAACTGGGGTCAATATAACCTTGACCCTCAGTAGCTTTAATTATCGTGAAATCACCAGCATTAACATCAACATTTGTATTATGATGCGAAATATCCTGTCCAATAAGCATTTTCATTATGCATCACCGCCTATTTTATCACATAATTTCTGAAGTGCCAAAGTATTATTATTCAGCGCTTCTGTAACCTTTGACATCTCTTCCTGATGTTGTTCGTTCAACTGTTGAATCTCTTTGCTATGCCTATCACTAATGTATTTAACATACCAGCCCATAGCACCACAAGCAACAATTGGGAAACCTACTGTAGTAATAATCGTTGTAATCATATTAATTTTATCCATATTGACATCCTACCTTTAATCTTATTTTAAATCAAGCAGTATATACGAAATACCAGTCCATGTAGTAGAGCCGCCTGTCCTTGAAACACTTACAGCACCAGTTTCTTCTGTAGGTTTTACTATCAAACATCCTAACGATACTCCGTCATCAGACGATGTAATATCAGAAGAACCTCGTATAGAACCTAAAATAGCTTTTTTATTAGATATTGTCCAACCCTGTGCATTAGCGTTCTCGCCACTAGCGAAAGGTAATGAAATCTTACTATCTCCCACACCGGCTGATAATATAGCCATTTGTCCAACATTAACTATTAAAGTTAGTGTTTTACTTACAGCTTCTGTTGTATAATCATAACCCTTAACTGTAACATTAATCTGCGGTTCAGGTGGTTCAGGTGGAAACTGGATATTTCCTACGATATAAATATTCAATACAATGCTATCGCTGCTATTACTAGCAAAAGGAATACTACCGCTAGTTGATGTGATAGTAATTATACCTGTATTATTATCATATGTATGACTTATTTTGCTGTCTGCCGCGGCATTAGAACTAACACCAGCTAGTTCAATGATAATACTATCATTACTAATTTCATTATAATTAGTAATATCGTTACTAATATTAATTGTTACAGATTCTTTATTAGCTGAACTAATTGTAACTGTCTTAACAAACTTTGTAACTATGTTAGTTGAGCCACCTTTACCATAAATTGCATGAAATTTACTCATATTAATCACCACCTTATCTAACCACAACACTCAACTGTAACGTTGTTTCCCTAGTATCCACTGTTACTGTTACTAATTTCTCAGTAGCATTAGCTGTAACATTCTTTGGCACTAAACCATATTCATCTGTATATACGTCAATCAAACTATCAGCAGTCAGATTAGGAGCATTAACAGTTAACGTATTCTCTCCTACACCAATTACACCCTTGTACTCTACACCTACCTTACTTACAGCTTCTTCAACATCAGCAGTAAGATTCGCAACATCACCTGTTAAATTGGCAACATTAATCTTAATTCCATTAATCTCATCATTAGTATTAGTAATGTTTTCAGCATTCTTTGCAACAGATGCGTTCAACTGTTGAACTCCTGCTTTTAACTCTTTCACAGCCGCTTCTACTAGCGTTAAATCAGCACCAGCCGTTTCTGCCATTTTCTGAACATTGGCAATAACGTTATCCAATTCAGTCATAGCTCCATTCCATGTAACTAACCAACTTGTCACATCATCCGGTGCATAAATAGGTAAATTGTAATTTGCAGTACTCTTACTCGTAGCCATTCTCACCACTCCTTTACTTTATTGCTACTTTACTGTTCCAATCATATATATAAGCAGTAATCTGCTTATCATCATATACTTGCGCTGATAACGATAAATCATCGTATTCCTTAGCAGTTAAACAATTCTTATGCAAATCTGCCAACCTGTAAATAACATTATCATAAGTATCCATTTCTCCAGTAAATGGACTTCGCATTCTAGCTATCAATTGCTTGTAAAAAATTAAATAGCCCCTAGTACTATACTGCATTGCAGTAATTCTCATTTGGTCATACTGCATGGCAGTTAGCGCCAGTTTATCATACTCCTCTGCTGTAATACCAAAACCGGCTAACAAGCTGTCACAAATATCATTTAAAACATTCTGAATATTTTCATACACTCCGGTAATTGGATTAACAACATCCAGCCTATCCAACTTAGTTATATGCTCATCCATATATGCAATCAGTTTGTTAATTTCAATCTGTATGATATCATCAATGCTCTCTTTGTATTTTCCAAATTCGATATAGACCTCAGCAATATCAGCTTTAAGCTCAACTCTAACTTGGTCAATTCTAATACCAAGATTAATGATATCTTTAACAACCTCATCAACTCTCAGATTGACATTATCTAACTCACCTTCTACATCCTTCATTTCAATTTCAAGCATAGCAATCCTATTAGTCAGTGCTTTAAGTTTAAGGTTAATTCTTTCATCAATAATATCATCTACATATTTGGTGAACTCATTAATCTTCTTAGTAACTTCGTCAATCTCTGCCTTGATTGCATCATATTCTGTTACCAACTTCTTATACATAGCAATTAACTCTCTCAAATCACTATTGTAAAAGTTAGTATTCGGAAATTCAAAATTACCAAAACTCATATCTTCTCCTTCCAGTTCAACCGTTGAACTTAATAAACTAACAAGAATCCTTCTTGCATATATTTCCCTACTATCCACTGAATAACATTAAACTGTACCAACTTCCTCTGTTCTTCAATCAAATGCTGTACTGTAAACAAACCATTATTGCCATGTACATAATTGTTATCCTTGCTGTCAAACACATTATCCCTAGTGTAATTTCTTGTCTCATCTTCCTCGCTGTCTTTTTTCTCTTGTTCACTCCTGCCATTAGTATCACTAAAAATGTTCTTACTCTCAGGCTGATACACTGATTCATTATATGCACTGGTCTGATTCTCTGTAGTACTATTCTCAGTACCGTTCACTTCCAGACCTCTTCCCTCTTTTCTAGTCCTACCAACTGTTTCATCCAAACCTGTATTGCTCGTTGCATTATGCGTTAAATCATCATACCTACTATAACTCTCCGTCGGTATATACTGATATTCTAACGTATTGCAGAGCTCACTAATCTCCCTTTTATGCAATTCAAACCAATGTTTATGCCAATAGATAAAACTCCAGCTCGTATTAAACACTGGGCACATTGCTCCACACTTCACCACAATCTCCTGTGCTAATACTTCCTTATCCACCCTTTCATCAATCTCAATATCCTCAAGCACTTCCAACTCATTCTTATTTCCACTTTTCAGACTGGCAATTTCAAGCAAATCAATCAGATTCACTTCCCTCACCATCCTCTCTCTTCTCTTCTGCTCCCCTACTCCGCCCCTCAAGTTCAACTGTTGAACGTTGTTCGATGCGGTCTAAAGTTGGAATTTCTATATTGAAGTTTATGTTAGGGAACATTTTGTTAGCTAAAGAAACTTGACGTTTGATATTTTCATAGACGTAATTCATATCTACAAAAAGTTCTTCGTTGTTAGCATTGGCTTCATCAGTTACCAATCGTTCTTTCTTTTCAGTAGCAACGTTATTCACACCTATTGCGGTAAGAAATTCGTTCATGATAGTACGTTTTTCATTTTGAATGAGGTCGGCAACATAAGAGTTTTTAACGTCTAGCTTAGTTACTGTTAGTCTTTTACCACCGATTAAGTCTGATGAATCTGAATAGAATACAGCCGGTTCACCGCGGGTTATTTTATCATATATTAGTTTAGCCTCTTCTGCCTGTTTTTTATCAGCACAATCAAATACGTGAGCCACTTTGCTATTGATAAGATTAACGTCAATTGATGAGTCGCATAAAGCAAGTTTAGCTGAATAGATATCTAACAACTCATTGAATGACCTAAAATAACGGTCGTCATATAAGTATATTAAGACACAATCAACATTAATTTTCTTTGTGAATGTTCCAAGAACTGGATTTGCTATATTTACATCTGTTGGTCGTTCAAATACATTCACACCATAAGGTTGACATCTTAGAGGTACAACTCCCATTGTAGTGTCCTGTATGGAGAACACACCGTTAAGAAGAAGTAAATCAAGCATATAATCTTTCGACCACTCATTAGAACAAGTAATTTTAAATAGCCCTTTCAAAATGTTTAGGAGTTGTTTTCTATAGAAGAAAGTGCGCTGTGCATTTTGAGCATCAACTTTTGTTGGCTTTTGTCCAAAAGCATCCTGTATGGCTTCCATGATTGATTCAAACATACCAGGTTTCATTTTATCTTTATTCAATATAAACACCCCCATTCAGTAAATCATTAACTTCTCTGATTTCATCATAATCAGCTGCTATAGATATTGATGCATTAGTAGTTTGAGTAAAGCCGCTAAGTTCTTTAAGTTCAACTGTTGAACAATATGGTAATCCCATAACTGTTTTATAATTATCTGGATTATCATTCGTTACTGCTGACCATAATTCAAGCATTATCTGCAAATTTAACTTAGAGCCTAATGAACTACTTATACCACCATGTACTTGAGTAACTTGCCTAAATGATGGTGCTGCTTGTGATAATCCATAGGCAGTTACTACTGGGTTCGCGCTAGCCAAACCGGCAGCTGTGGCTATTGCCGCCGAACCCAATGAAATCGGATTAACTTGTGTTACCTGTGCAATTGGCATATCAGCATTACAGTTACCTGAATATATACCCACTAAAACTACAGCTTCTGAAGATTCGGGTCTGTCAGCGTATACAGTATAAACAACCGCACCTGTTACTACTTCCACCTTTATAACAATAGTTAGGTTTTTTGTATTATATAGTAGCGAACAATCTATTGACTGGTAGCCTACAAAAGGCAAATAAAGGTAGGCTTCCGTAAATGGTGAACCGTTTCTATAGTCATTATAGTTCCAATCTAATTTTAATGTTTTAGTACTTTCAAGAGTTCTGTCTACTGATATTCTGTGACCACTTACTCCTAAATCATAATCACCAACATATACATTTTCCAAAGAAGTTGAGTTTAGCTCTATATTAGCCGCAGTTACTTTACTAGCCGCTACTGTTTCCAATGGATTGGAAAAATATTGTTTAAATTGTTCAAAAAAATCAGGAGCATATAATTTTTGTTTCAAGTATTGAGTCTCTGCTCCGGTAAATAAATAAGGAGTTGCTAAGTCGAACCCCACATTATTTGCTATAAGTAATAAACCTAAAGGATTAGTAGTAAATATATCACTTGTACCAGCAGATACTACTTTTAATAAATTTTTCTTTTGAGCAATATTTCTCGAATCAGTTGTATGTATATTTCCATGTGATTCACTGTACATGACATATGCTTTAGATAATAGAATTTCATTCTTATAGGTTGCTAATACATCTATCTTACACTCAAATTGAATATGACTATTACTGATTTGCATAGTATTAGTTATCCAATAATACTTATTATCAAATGCCAAATAATTTGATAGTCTAGCTTTAGACATATCTTCTGCGGAACACGCTAATGTCAATGTAGGGTTTTTATATGAGGTAGCCTGTTTTAAGACTACCTCACCCGAAATTGTCTGGTCAGCGTTAGTTGGAGTTTTAAGACTATTAACACGTTTATTAAATTGATAAAAAACTGCTAACATAGCACTCCTTTCTGTTCAACCGTTGAACTAATCTAAGCAGAAAATAATTCCATTCTCAGATAAGTCATTGAACCACAACTGTTTTTCATGCCAAAAAGTATTTGCATATCTACCACGAGCATTGATTGGTGTAGTCAGTACTGACTCTTCCTGTCTGTATGTTCCGAGAGCATCGCGGTCAAATAAGAAGCCGATAATATTCTCGATAGTGACTGCTTTTGATGCTCCAGCATTTTCTGAATCCTGTACTTTAAGATTAATATTATAAGGTGACTGAGCCGCCTGCCAATATGGAACTGAGATATTAGCTTCTCTCTTTACGTACTGGTCATGAAAAGCGGCATACTGAACCTGCGTTTGCATGAGCATTTCAATTTCATCAAGAATAGCAAATGTCTGCATTGATTTTGGTGTGTGCCTTGTTTCACCCTCAGTATTGTAGAGTGTAGACATATTCTCTAATCTGTTTGAATACAGATTCATCTGACCAATAGCATATCTCAAAAATGGCTCGGAAATCTTCGCTTCATCTGCTGTAAGCTGTGTGCCGGCAATAGCATTATAATTAGTAAGTAAATGAACTCTCTGTGAAGCTCCTGTTAAAGCCATGTAATTTGCCATTGTCAGTCTACCAAGATTTTCAATACCTAACTCTAACGCATTCTGTACCTCGCCAAAAATGGCTGATACAAATGAACCCATTGTAGAAGCTGATGTGAACGCTTCTTTTAACTGCCATTCCTGCATTGTAATGAACATAGCATAAGGAGTTCTAATTGCAAAGAATTTTTGTTTAGCTTTTGGCTTCTGCACGATATACATATCTACGGACTGTCCGTCCTGTAAGTCATATGCCTTATCCTCAATCATTTCGGGCATAGCTACCTTAATTTTCTGTACAATAGCTCCCCATTCCATATCATCCTTTACAAGACCACGCAACTTTGAAGTGTACTTTCTGTACGAAATAATTGTTCTGCCAATTCGCTGAACTAATGTATTCATGAAGTTTTCTGTATTAGTTGTTGATGATAATACTAAATTACCAAGAGCAACTAATGTTGAAGTATCAGTAGCTTCAATTGCATTAGTACCAATTGTTTCCTTAGCAATCTGATTTACCAAGGAATAAATCTGATTAGTTTCCATATTGTTCTCCTTTCTTAGAACATTTTATTAAGTAGTTCCTCGCATGATTGCTGAGGTATTGAAGTGCTCTGTTGAATAGCTAATTTTGCATTAGAGACTTTTAATTCAGTAATCTCTTTTTGCATAGCTTCCATTTTTTTCTGTTGCACTTCATATAACTCTTTATAAGCAGTATTTTCTGCCGAGTTATCAGTTGTTTGTTCAACCGTTGAACTATTGTTCTCGGTTGTTTCAAGATTTTCAGTTGTCTCTGTATCCATAATGCCACCTTAACTTTCAAGAGGTGGGCGGCTAGAGTGTCGTGCTCATCCTCAACGCTTCCGGCGCTTCGACTAGAGGAATTTTGTAACCGCCCATATTATTTATAGTAAACCAAATAGTGAGTCGAACACCAGTTTTGTTGAATAATCATCAAAAAATAATCTACGTGATAAAATTTGACGTTCGTATGACATACCAAACATTGCATCGAGACGGTCAACATCTGATGCCGTAAAATTCATTGGTGCTTTATCAACACGTTTTGCTAAATACATTTCATCCCTAGATTTGTGTTTGTAGTATGTATATGTGTCGTTAAAGTTAAAAACTGGACGATACTCATTAATTACTACTTTCTTTGCTAGTTCTAAGTTATCGTGAGTGAACTGATTCATGATAGCTTCTTTAGAGAAATCTGAATCCTTTGTAAGTTTATACAAAGCTGTTTGAGATTTAATTTCTCCGAGTTGGCTAGAATCAATTATTTCAATATAAAGCCCACGTTCTTTTATTGAAGCACGTGATTGACCTTTTGCAATCATACTAGCCATTGTAGGTACTGCACCCATTTCAAGCAAAATTCCGGATGCAAGTGATATTGAGTTGGCTAATAAGTATACTTTTACAGGTTCTTCGCCCTGTAATTCTCGGTTACGATTAATTGTCTCATACATATTGAGGAAAACTTTACCCTCATTTTTTATACGGCGAATATGTGATTCTGCTATAAACTCATCAAATATTATCGTAGTAACATCTGAAAAATCTACACCTCGTAAACCAGAGAATGTTGATAATGCCACACCGTAACCAATTGGTTCAACGGTTGAATCCTTTTCAAGAGTATCATCATAGAATACTGCGTAGCCCTCTTTACGTGTATACTCAGCACGTACAGCTAAGTTGTAATCACGATTGATACGTTTAAATGGATTGCTAATTTCTGACGCACAGACCTCAATCTCTTTTGCCATTCTACGGCAGTAAAGGAATTTTGATTCTTTGGTAGGGAGTATTTTATTACCATTAGAATCAATTCTTTGATTGCGGAGAGTGGAATAGGTTTTTCCTATTCCACGTCCACCAATATAAATTTGAAATGGCAAATTTGAACGGTCTCTTGTATCAAAGAATAAAGAATTATCAATTTTATTCAATGACAAGCACCAAATACTCCCTGTTATTCTGTGTCTTACGTGATTCTACCTTGACGGTAATAGGCTCGCCAACTTCTTCGAGCATATCAATTAGTGAATCAACCAAATCCATTGCTGTAGGAGAAATTGTGCCATAAACACCTTTATCAGTGATAATAGAAGCTGTCTGAACTACTTCGCCGTCCTTGTCGACGTCCTCACCAATAGCTGCTTTTGATACAATTACTGTTTCTCCTACTACTGTCTGCAATGATTTGCACATTTTCATATTAAATTTGTCAACTGCTGTGATATTACTTGTCTGTTTGAAAATTGTTTTCATTGTTTATTCTCTCCTTGATTTCACTTAAAATAACGTCGTCATTGTTTTCATTGTTACCGAATGTTGCAAGATAGTCGTAATAATCATCAGATACTCCGAATGTATATTCAGCATCTATTACGGCTACATTAGATGATGTAGTGAATGTACATCCATCTATTGTCAAGGTCTTAATTTCAGTTTCATCATTGTAATATGCAACTGTTCGACCAGACTTAGATTTTGGGACTACTGTACCTATCTTGAACTGTTTAATACCGCCTATGCTTTCTAGGTATTCAGCACCTTTTTGTTTTGAGAGTCCAGCTACTGTTATATGTAAGTGCTGTTCAATGTCTCCTTTTTCCGTGTAAGCATATTTCTTAGCACCTAAAGTTTTAAATAAGAGATAGTCTCCGTCATTTTCCCACGTACCTAGGTACGTGGTCTTGCCGTTCACTGTTACATATGGTTTTATGTCGTTGTTATCACAAGTCGCTAACCATTGTTCGTTTAAATCCTTAAACTCTTGTTCGTAATCTCCCATGTATTTTACTGAATCGGTATCGCAATATACACCGTCAGAGTCAACTATGTCTAATGCTTGTTGTAATCGGTAACGAGCATTAGCTGTTACCCACACACCATGTTGATAAGATAGAAATGTGTTACGTTTCTTATAATGCTGAGTAAGCATTGAATCTAAATCAATAGGCGATGTGCTCCATGGTTCAACAGTTGAACCTAGATAAGTGATATCGGGATTACAGATATCTGTTAGCATCATTCCAAAGAAAGCGTTGATTTTGTTCTTGAATTTTGCATAGAGGTATTGATCTCCGTTTTCAAGACGGCACTTCTCTGCGAAATATTCCATGAGTAGATTACGAAATTCATTATTCAGTTTTCCATAATTGGATACGTATATTTGCCGTACCTCGTATGAACCAATCTCATATTGAGATTGGATTATATTAAAGTCCACGTCAGTACAAACCATACTACAAAAGTCACAGTGTGTAATTCTACCGTTATCCATTGTACGAATCTTACTTACTGATATACACTTACTGAAAGATATATAAGGAATTAACTGCACGCGTTTAAGTGAAACGTTGTACAATGTTATGTCAAGCAAACAGGCATATTCTTTCGTAAGAGATAGCAAATTAGATTCTGTCGGGTTTGCTATTCGGAATTTTGTTACTGGATAATTGTCTACTACCATTTCAGCAGGATATGACGATTTGCGGTCTTTAGACTTTAAATCATATAATATTTGATTACTGTGGATGGCATTCGCATGGGTGTTACCACCACGAGACGCTGTTTTGCAAAGTACATATAGCTGAGGGGATAAATGTGTTTCTTGGATGCTACTAATATTATTTTTATTAGCTAATACTGCTTTACGCACGTCTCTTCGTAGGAATCCAGTTGATGTTAATGGTATTGTGGCAATAGTATCTTCTTTTAATAGATGACCTACTGCTTCTGCTAGACCTCTAACATCACAGTAACAATAGCCTAGCTGTGTTTCAGATAGTTGCGTATTAGGTAAGCGTAATGCATGGTAATCAAAATCATCACCGGATTGCTTCATGTAGATAGCTCCTGGAGTATTTTTGATAAATTTTGCGAGACTCATATTTGATAAAAAATATGAGCATCTAAACTCAAAACCATGATTAAATTGAACTTTCATCGGTACACGTTTCTTACGAGCAAATACGTTTTCTATTTCTATGAAATTTCTAATAAATTGAAACTCATATGCTAGATAGTGGACGTAAATAACGAGTCTTCTTTCATCAGAAAGATTTAGTTTTAGTTGTAAATAATCTAGGAATTTGAGAAATTCTTCCCATGTTCGCCCCATTAGAACGCAATCATTGTAGCAAAATTGCCAAATATACATAAATCCAAGATAACAATTTTTTTGTTCAACGGTTGAACGGTGGTTGTCCTTAATTGTGGATGCTTCAATATCAAATGTAATAGGGAGATTGATATATTCAACTCCTCGTGTAGAAGAGCATAAATTCCGCTCTGCAATACGCTGAGCGTAAAAATATGGAAAATCTTCTACATTATATATGGAGACACGCTTTGTTTCTCCATTTTCAAGTGTTAATGTAATATTCTCAATGTTTTTTACTCCTTGTCTTGAATGGTGATTTATTTTCTAAATACTGCATAAGTTCATCATAACCTAAAAAATCTTCATCGCTTACATCAATGAGTCCATTTTCAGTGTCGATATATCTCTGAATTATTTTGTCCAACTCTTCACGCTTAGTATTTTGGAATGCTCCCCATAAACGGTCAACTTGTTCACCCGATACGCGTGAATTATGGTCAACTAATTGACGAGTATTCTTATCACCCAAAAATTTGATAAAAGACTTTATTTTCCGAGAGTCCCATTTTGCAAAGACTGGATTTTCTTTAAATTTTTCGATACGTGCCTTTTCAACTTCTTTCTGACCTACTACCAATGAAGTGCGTTTATCAAGGAAAACTTGCATTTGTCTTATTTGACGACGTAAGTCTTTAGGGTCGGTTACCTCAATTCCTTTAAAACGATTAGATTTATATGCAGTTTTAGTATATGTAGTCGCAAGGTCGTAAGCATATTGCTTATAACCAGCTCTTTCGAGACGTTCTAATCGGTCATTAGCTTCACGCTTTAGTCTAATATTTATCTGAGATAATGTGTACAATGCGTCAGAGTCATTCTTGTATTTAGCGGCAAACTCAAGTTCACGGAGTTTGTATTCACTAAATGAGCGGGCTTCTTTGAGAGTCATGGCAACTCATCCGCAATTACGCACAATATTTTTGAAGCCTTAAATATCCAATTGAACTTAGTGACTCTTTTGTTGTAAAATGCTTTTAAAGTAGCTTCATTCGTTAATCCCTCAAATACCAGTTCATTATTGTATGAAACTAATATTTGCTGTACTCCAGATTTAGATTCTATATAACCAATTAATTCTTTTAATGTACCCATATTTTCGAGACCTCTCTTTTTCAATTTCATCTGTTCAACGGTTGAACAATAGTGAACAACCGTTGAAATTACTTCAGATGACAACTGAATCTATATGTAAATTAACACTTTCGTACTTTAATACGTTAAAGTGTTAATACTACACCGTTGTAAAGTATTACAGTAAGGATAATGCCCTACCAATTAAGTAGGGCTGTAGTATTATCCTAATGCTATAATATCATCTAAGGCTTTTTTAATTTGCTCTTTAGTCATGCTATCAACGTGTGCTCGTAATTGTGTTAACTGATAGTGCGCATTTGTTGTTTTCTCTTCCTTGGATTCTGTCTGCTTCTCTTCCTTGGATTCTGTCTGTTTCTCTTCCTTGGATTCTGCCTGCTTCTCTTCCTTGGATTCTGTCTGCTTCTCTTCCACTACTGCTGATTCAACGTCAACTGGTGGATTCTTTAATTCTTCAATTTTATCCGTCATTGCTTTGACTGTACAATTAGGATTCTGACTAAACCATTCTTTTAATGTCTCATAATAAGGTTTTTCAGTAGCCTGTGCAACCTTTTGCATGCACTGTTTCGCTGAGTTTATGTATTTTGTATCTTTAAGTAAACCATTCTCGTAGAATAAATCAGCTATTGCAATTGCGCCGGATATAGTGGATTTTTTTCCACTGCCTAAGACTTTTTCAATTGCCTTGTTACAACTTTTAATTCCTTTAAGTGCTTTCCACTTTTCGCCATAAAGCATACGAGAAGCAATGCTAATATATTTATCGGTTAATCGTGTTTCGATAGTTGAATAAGCAAGCAACTCATTCATTAACCCATTGACTTCAGTCGCTACTTGTAAGTCTACTTGCTCATCAATTTCCCAAAGTTCTTTCGTGGCTTCCATTGGAATTGAATGTGCTGTTGTCTCAATCGCTGTAAAAGCGTCAGATAATGTAGTTCTTAATGTGTCGAGTGTTAATTCAGTTGTCATATTGTATTCTCCTTTTTTTTGTTCGTGCGTTGAACTGATGCTTTCTACTTGCCACCAACTATCCTACCCACCGTTCTCCATTCACATCAGTGTCAACAATTAATAGGTATAGGGAATAAAGCCAAATTATCTGAAAATTTAGCATACTGTCAGAATATTCTGACAACTACCACTTATTCAGTTAATTAGCTTCACCTCTCTTACAAGTATAGTGTACCATAGGTAGCTATACTTGTAAATATGCAAAATAACCAAATCTAATTGTGCATTGTGACAGTGAATATATGTTCGTATTAGTATAGACTAACTTATGTTAGTTAAACTTAACTTAGGTTAGTTTATAGTCTAACAATTGTTAGTAGTGGCTAACGACGGTTAGGGGAAACAAATCGAACAAACGTTTGTAGGACAAATGT